>Ga0306922_10000660_pt1 | contig 29346 bp, 30 predicted proteins | sample sta12Cox44000082_FD_203758 | JGI IMG/M metagenome (GOLD analysis project Ga0306922, IMG submission 203758) | Lab enrichment of tropical soil microbial communities from Luquillo Experimental Forest, Puerto Rico - statoxic.12C.oxic.44.000.082 (v2)... | ecosystem: Environmental > Terrestrial >... | reverse complement strand
GCTGCGGAACCTGGAAGGGGGAGAGTTCGATGAACGGGGCGTGCCGCGTCTGGCGCAGGCTGCGGGCTCCGCGGCGGAGCCCGCGCAGCTCGGTCTGTTCAGCCCTCCCGCGGACCCGCTGCGCGAGGCGCTGCGCGCGCTCGAGCCCGAGCGCATGACCCCGCTCGAAGCCCTGGTCGAGCTCGACCGGCTGAAGCGCACTCACGGAGGCGGGTCGTGAAGGCGCTCGCCGCTCCGTTCGTGCTCGCGTTCGCGCTGGCGTCGCTCGGCGCCGGGGTGCGGCCGAACGGGCTCGAAGACGTGCGCTCCGTCGCGGTGGTCGAAGAGCCGACACAGACGCGTGTCGTGATCGAGCTCTCCGCGAAGGAGCCCTTCGAGAAGCACGAGATCGACAATCCGAACCGGCTCTACATCGACGTCAGCGGCACCTGGATCTCGCCCGCGGCGGGCTCGCCGCAGCCCGGAAGCTCCGGCTCGCCGCTGCGCGTGGTGCGCGGCGGGCAGAACACGCTGACCCGCTCGCGCATCGTCTTGGAGCTCGCGCGCGGCGCGTCCGCGCCCAGGGTCTACACGCTCGAGAATCCCTACCGGATCGTGGCCGAGCTGCCCAAGCCGGCGGCGACCCGCGCACCGGCGCCGAAGCCGGTCCCCGCGCCGGCACCTTCCGCGCCGCCCGATTCCGCGCCGGCTCCGGGGGCGCAGGTGGACGTGGCGGCGGCTCCGCCCGCCCAGCTCGCACCGGACTGGGACCAGCGCGCGGTGCGCCGGATCGTGATCGACGCCGGCCACGGCGGAAAGGATCCGGGCGCGACCGGCGTCGACGCGCTGCGCGAGGCGACGCTGGTGCTCCACGTGGCGCAGGAGCTCGAGCACGAGCTCAGCGCGCGCGGCTTCGAGGTGCTGATGACCCGCGACCAGGACGTCTTCCTGCCGCTGCCGCAGCGCACCGACATCGCGAACCACCGCGACGCCGACCTGTTCCTGTCGGTGCATGCGAACGCCGCCAAGAGCCGCCGGCTGGCGGGCGTCGAGACCTACCTGCTCGACACCCGCTACGACCACCAGACCGCGCGCGTGGCCGCCCGCGAGAACGGCACGACCATCTCGCAGCTCTCCGATCTCCACCTCCTGCTCGCGTCGCTGAAGCTCGGGAACAACGAGCGCTACGCCGCGCGCTACGCCAACCTGGTGCAGAGCTCGCTGATCCGGCGGCTGCGCAAGGACTACAGCGACACCGTCGATCTCGGCGTGAAGCGCGGACCGTTCCTGGTGCTGTTCGAAGCCGACATGCCGGCGATCCTGGTCGAGGTCGGCTTCGTGTCGAACGCGGCCGAAGGCCGCCGCATGGCGCAGCGCGCCTTCGCGCGCGCCGCGGCGGAGGGGATCGCCGACGGCGTGTCGGCGTATCGCGAGCAGCAGGAGCGCCGGATCCTCGCGAGGCGCTAGGCCGGTGCAGCCCATCTGCGAGGACTTCTTCGCCGGGATCGAGCGCGGCGCGCCGGGGCCCTCCTCGGCGCACTTGAATCCCGCGGTGCGCGCGTATCTCGACGCCGTGCGCGCGCATCTCCTGGCGCTGCACGACGGTGGCGCCCCGGCACGCCGGGTGAACGAGGAGCACGCCGAGCTCACCGACCGGCTGGTGCGCAAGCTCTTCCGCCTGGCGGAGGACCGCTACTTCGAGAACTTCCCGCGGCTGAACTTCCGCTTCGCGGTGGTCGCGGTCGGCGGCTACGGCCGCCGCGAGCTGTCGCTCGGCTCGGACGTCGACCTCCTGTTCCTGTACCGCGGCAAGGAGAACCCGTACGTCGAGACCATCACCGAGACGATCGCCACGCGGCTGTGGGACGCGCGCGTGGTGGTGGGCGCCGCGACGCGCAGCGTGACCGAGTGCCTGCGCGTGGGACGCGACGATCTCGCGACGCTGACCTCGTATCTCGACGCGCGCTTCCTGGTCGGCGACCCGGCGCTCTTCGCCGAGCTCGACCGCGAGGTGCGCGCGCACCTGAAGGAGCACGCGGAGTCATTCGTCGCGGCGAAGCTCGCGGAGCAGGCCAGGCGCCACGAGGCGTTCGGCGAATCGCTCTACCTGCTGCAGCCCAACTTGAAGGAGAGCGTGGGCGGCCTGCGCGACTACCACACCGCGCTCTGGGTCGCGCGCGCGGTGCTGTGGGAGGTGCGGCGGCCCGAGCATCTGCGCGTGCAGGGCTTCATCGACGCCGACGAGGAGCGCGCGCTGCTCGAGGCGCTCGAGTTCGTCTGGCGCATGCGCAACCAGCTGCACCGCAAGGGACGCAAGGACGACCGGCTGCACTACGAGGCGCAGGCTCAGCTCGCCCAGTACCTCGGCTTCGGTGACGCGGACTCGCTGCGCGCGGTCGAGATGCTGATGCGCAGCTACTACCTGCACGCGCGCGCGATCCAGCGCGTGTCGCGGCGCGCGATCGACCACGCCCGCCAGCTCGTCTCGCAGCGCCACCAGCCCTCGCAGCACGCGCCCCATCCAGTCGCGGAAGGCTTCGCGATCTCGAACGGACGGCTGGAGATCCCGGCGACGTCGCTCCTGCAGGAGCGGCCGATGAGGCTGTTGTCGGCGTTCGCCGTGGCGCAGCACCACGACGTCGAGCTGTCCGTGCGCGCGCAGCGGCTGATCCGCCAGAACCTCGCGCTGGTCGACGACGGCTTCCGCGCCGATCCCGAGGCGAGCGCCTTCTTCCGCCAGATCCTCGGCGCACCGACGCGCGTCTACCGCACGCTGCAGACCATGGACGAGGTCGGCCTGCTCGGCGCGTACATTCCGGAGTTCGCGCACCTCGTCGGGATGTGGCAGCAGGACATGTACCACACCTACACCGTGGACATTCACTCGCTGTTCCTGGTCGAGCAGCTGCGCCGGGTCCAGCGCGGCCGCTACCGGGCCGAACTCCCGCTCGCCACCGAGCTGATGCGCGAGGTGCGCAGCCCGGTGCTGCTCTACCTCGGCTGCATCCTGCACGACATCGGCAAGGGGCGCGGCGGCGGTCACTCGGGCAAGGGGGCGCAGATGATTCCGGACCTCGCCCGGCGGCTGGGTCTCTCGCCGGACGAGTCCGAGATCGTCGAGTTCCTGGTGCGCCACCACCTGACCATGAGCGCGATGGCCGAGCAGCGCGACGTCCACGATCCGCGGCTGATCCTGCGGCTGGCCAAGCTGTGCGGCTCGCGGCTGTTCCTGCGGCTGCTCTATCTCGTGACCGTCGCCGACATCCGCAGCGTGTCGCCGGTCGCGTGGACCTCGTGGAAGGCGGGCCTGCTCGAGCGGCTCTACCGCAACACCGCCGAATGGCTGGAGGCGGGCGAGGAGGCCGACGTCGCCGAGCAGTTCCTGGTCGAGCGCGCGATGAACCAGGCGGCTTCGACGGCCGCGCGCGCGGTCGAGATGCTGGCGCAGAGCAGCATCGGCAAGCCCGACGCCGAAGCGCTGCTCGACCAGATGCCGCGGCGCTACCTGCTCGAGAACGCGCCCGAGGAGGTCGCGGCGCACATGCGCGCCGCGTTCGCGTTCCTGGCCGAAGGCGGCCGCGCGCGGGTCGAGCCGTTCCGCGAGGCCCCCGACGGCGAGCAGCAGCGCTCCTGGGGCCTGGTCGTGATCGCCTCGGACCGGACCGGCCTGTTCGCGACGATCGCCGGCGTGCTGTCGAGCTGCGGCCACAACATCCTGGCCGCGTCCGCGTACACCACCCGCGACGGCCTCGCGATCGACCTGTTCGACGTCGATCCGATCGCCGGCGGCGCCGAGGAGCAGGAGCTCGAGCGCGAGCGGATCGAGAAGCGGCTCTCCGCGGTGCTCGCGGGCGAGGCCGAAATCTCCGCGCCGCGGCGCGCCGCGCTGCCACGGGTACTGCGCGAGAAGGCGCCGAACGCCCGGATCGAGAACGACGACTCGGACTTCTACTCGATCGTCGACGTCGAGGCGACCGATCGGCCCGGGCTGCTCTACGACCTGTCGCGCGCGCTGTCCGAGCAGGGGCTGTCGCTGGTCACCGTGCGCGCGTCCACGCGCGCGAGCCGGGCCACCGACGCGTTCTACGTGACCACGCTCGACGGCCACAAGCTGGTCGACACCGACCAGATGCGGCGCGTGGAGGAGGCGGTGCTGCGGGCGATCGGGCAGGGCGGCGAGTGAAGCTCGGCCCGGCGATCGACGGCTTCCTCGCGCACCTGGCCGTCGAGCGCGGGCTCTCGCCCGCCACGGTCGAGGCCTACGGGCGCGATCTCGCGCGCCTCGCAAACGAGCTCGGCGAGGTGGAGGTCGGCGCGATCGGCGCTCCCGCGCTGCGCGCGCACGTCGACGCGCTGGAGCGCCGCGGCCTGGCCCCCGCGACGCGCTCGCGCGCGCTCTCCGCCCTGGCGCAGCTGCTCGCCTGGCTGCGCGCCGAGGGCGCGCTCGAGACCGATCCGCTGGCCGAGCTGTCGCGGCCGCGCCGCGGGCGGAAGGTGCCCAAGGTGCTGTCGGCGGAGGAGGCAGAGGCGCTGGTGCGCGCGCCGGACGAGAGCGACGTCGGTCTGCGCGACCGGGCGATGCTCGAGCTGATGTACGCGGCGGGGCTGCGGGTCTCCGAGCTCTGCTCGCTGCGCCTCGCGGACCTGCGTCTCGCCTCGCGCTGCGCGACGGTGCAGGGCAAGGGGCGGCGCGAGCGGCTGGCGCTGTTCGGCGAGCCGGCCGCGCGCGCGCTCGAGCGCTACCTGGCCGAGGTGCGGCCGCGCTGGCTGCGCGGAGCCGACGTGCCCGAGGTCTTCACCAGCGCCCGCGGAGGCCGGCTCACCCGCCAGGCGGTCTGGTACCGGATCCGCGGCTACGGGCGGGCCCTGGGCATCGCGCACAAGCTCACCCCCCACGTGCTGCGCCACTCGTTCGCGACGCACCTGCTCGAGGGCGGGGCCGACCTGCGCATCGTGCAGGAGATGCTCGGCCACGCCGACATCGGCACCACCGAGATCTACACACATGTGAGTCGCGCGCGGCTGCACGAGCTGGTGGACCGCCGCCATCCGCGCGGGCAGGGCCGGCGCGCTGGCCGCTCCAAGGGCGATGGGTTAGTTTCGGGCTCGTCGTAGGGGGGACGACGTCGAGGCCGTGGAAGCCGATCCGAGCAGCCAGACCTCCGCGCGCGACGCGACCGGCGCCGGGCGCTTCTCTTGCGCCGTCAAGCTGCCCTCGTTCGAGGGTCCGCTGGACCTGCTCCTGCACCTGTGCCGCGCGAACGAAGTCGACATCGCCGACATCCCGATCGCGCTGATCAGCGAGCAGTATCTCGCCTATCTCGAGCTGATGCGGATGCTCGACATCGACGTCGCGGCCGACTACCTGCTGATGGCCGCGACGCTGGCGCACATCAAGTCGCGGCTGCTCCTGCCGCCCGATCCCGACCTGCTGGCCGAGGAGGGGCTCGAGGACCCGCGCGCCGAGCTGGCGCGCCGCCTGGCCGAGTACGCGCGCTACAAGGACGCCGCCGCCGAGCTCGCGCGCCGGCCGCTGCTCGGCCGCGACGTGTTCGCGGGCAGCTCCGACGCCTCGGAGCTGCCCGAGCGCGAGGGCGTGCTGGTGGTCAGCCTCTTCGGTCTGCTCGAGGCGATGCAGCGCGTGCTCGAGCGCATCCCCGCCGCCCAGGCGCACCACACCGTCGCGCGCGTGCGGCTCACGCTCCAGGAGTGCATGGTCGCGATCATGGACGCGCTGCGCGAAGCGGATTCGCAGAGCGTGCGCTTCGAGGACCTGCTGACGGGGGATCTGCAAGCCCAGGCGCGCAGCGAGGCGGAGCCGAGCGAAGGGGCCCGCACGCGGCCGACCGCGTGCGATACGGCCCTGGGACCCACGCGCGAGCGCGTGGTGCTCGGGTTCCTGTCGATCCTCGAGCTGGCGAAGATCCAGGCGCTGTTGATCTTCCAGAACTGCGGCGAGTCGGGCCGGCCCGACGGTCCGATCCGCGTGCGCTTGGCCGTGGGCGCGGAGCTCGACCGCGCCGCGATCGCGGACGCGGGCGCGCGCGCCGACGCGGAGATGGAGGCGGGCGCGGTGGAAGGAGGGGACGATGGCGGAGTTTGAGCTCGACGCGAGCGCGCTCGAGGCGCTGATCTTCGCGGCCGACGCGCCGGTCGGCGCGGCGGCCTTGCGGCGCGCGTTCCCGCGCGCGACCCCGGCGCAGATCGCGGCCGGGGTCGCCGAGATCAACGCGAGCCTCGCCGCCACGGGCCGTCCCTACGAGATCGCCGAAGTCGCGGCCGGCTACCGCTTCCGCACGCGGCCCCGCTACGCCGACGTCATCCTCGCGGCCACGCCCGAGCGCAAGATCCGGCTGTCGCGACCCGCACTGGAGACGCTGGCGCTGATCGCCTACCGCCAGCCGCTGACCCGTGCCGAGGTCGAGGATCTGCGCGGCGTCGACTGCGGCGCGGTGGTGAAGAGCCTGCTGGAGCGCGATCTGGTGCGCATCGTGGGCCGCCGCGACGCGCCCGGCCGGCCCGCGCTCTACGGCACCAGCGCCTCCTTCCTCGAGACCTTCGGGCTGCGCTCGCTCAGCGACCTGCCGGCGCTGCGCGAGATCGAGGCGATCGTGGCGGCTCCCGCCGAGGAGCTCCCGGCCGACGAGAGCGCGCTCGACGTCGAGCCGCCCTCCGAGGCGGGAACCGACCCCGACGGGGAGCCCGAGGACGCCCTCGCGGAGCCCCCCGCGGCGGCGCTGCAGCTGCATTAGCGCGCAGCGCGCGCGCAGCCCTTCCCCCAAGCCCGCGCCCCACTTCAGCGATCTCTCATTCTCGAATGAAATCGGAGACTTGGAACGCTTTCTTCGAGTACAATGCGAGCGTGAACCACCGCCGTCTCGCGCTCTCGCTCGCGGCGCTCTTCGCGGTCCCGGCGGCCGCGCGCGCCGACACGACACTGTCCGGTGTATGCCCTGACGGCAGCTTCTTCATCGTCCAGAGCCGCTCGGCCATTCCCTGCAAGAACGCGCGGCTGGCGGCTCCAGACGAGCTGCCGCCGGTGCGGCCGTACCTGCTGCCCAAGCCGTACACGTGGTACGTCGACCAGGAGTCGCGCAACCCGAACAACCCGTACAACGTGCTCGAGACGGCACAGAAGATCCGCGACGCGCGCGCGGGCATCGACTCGAGCGCGCCGCAACCCGGGCCCGCTGCCGCGCCGCAGGCGATGCGCTCGCCGCCGCCACCCGTCGGCGCGGCGGTGAAGCCCGAGCCTGCGCCGCTGCCGCAGAGCTCCCCGATCGCGCTCGGCGACAGCGACCTGCGCGACCTCGTCCGCCTGGTCGCGCTGCGCCAGGAACAGGCACCCGCGGCGCTCGAGATCGCCAACGTGCACGGCCAGAAGAGCCTGCGGATCGAGGTCGCCTGGTCGTCGTCGTTCGAGGCGTTCGCGCTGCAGGCGCTGTCGCGGCGGGCGGGCGAGAGCCACGTGCTGGTCTGGACCGCGCAGGCGGAGCGCGACGCGGACTTCCATCCGAACTTCTTCGTGGTCCAGCACGGCCGGACCTTCCGGCCCGACCCGGAGAAGCCGACGGAGATCGGCTTCTTGCTGGGTGCGCCGGGCAACCTGCCCTCGGGCGAGATGGCGGTCGGCTACCTGGTGATGCCGCAGACCTTCGACCCGGCTGCGCCGCTCGAGGTGTACTGGAACGACCGCAGCGTGACGGCCACCTTGGCGCCGGCGGTCACCGCCGGCGCGACTCACTGACTCGAGGCGGGGTAGGTCGCGTACAGCTCGACCACGAGGGTGCGGTCGCCGGGCGCATCGACCACTGCGACGCCGGCAGTGTTGAAGGCGGGATTCAGCACGTTCTCGCGGTGGTCGTGCGAGCGCATCCACTCGTCGACGATCGCGCCGACGCGGTCGCCGCCCACGTTCGAGGCGCCGATGTTCTCGGCCAGCAGGTGGAAGCCGCTGACGCCGGCCGCGGTCGCGCGGTCGAGGGCGTTGTGGCCTTCAGGGCTCTCGTGCGCGAAGTAGCCCCGCCGCGCCATGTCCTCGGCGTGGCCCCGCGCGACGGCGGCGAGCTCGGACGAGCCGCGCAGCGGGGCGAGGTGGTGCTCGGCGCGCACCTGGTTCACGCGCGCGAACAGCTCCGCCTCCGGGCCTTCGAGCGCCTCGAGCGGCGCGGTGGTGAGCCAGACCACGGCGGCGAAGCCGGCGCCGAACCAGAGCCCTGCGCGGACGCCCCTCACTTCTGGCCCTCGCTCTCCCACTTCTGGAACACCTCGGCGGAGCTCGCCTCGCGGCTCACCAGCTTCCCGTTCTGGTAGTGCGAGACCACGTCGGGAGTGCCGTCGAAGTCGAGGTCTTCGCGCTTCTCGACCAGCTGGCCGTCCTGGTAGATCGACACCACGTCGGGGCGGCCGTCGCCGTTCTTGTCCTCTTCCTGGCGCGCGATCTTGCCGTTCTCGTAGATCGTGATCTGGTCGCGGAAGCCGTCGCCGTTGGTGTCGACCTCGGTGCGGACCAGCTCGTTGTTCTTGTAGAAGCTCCAGGTGTCCGCCTGGCCGTCGCCGTTGGAGTCGGTGCGGCGGCGCACCAGCTGGCCGTTCTCGTAGATGCTGGTCGTCTCCATCACGCCGTCGCCATTCAAGTCGTCGTCTTCGGAGATCAGCCGCCCCTTGTCGTCGAAATGGCGGATGCGATCGACGCGGCCGTCGAAGTCGTCGTCGAGCGCCTCGGTGACCGGGCGCCCGTTCGCGCTGTAGATCCACTGGTCCGGGCGGCCGTCGCCGTTGCGGTCGTGCGTCTCGGGAGTGCCGGGGCCCACGTCGCGGGGCATGAGCGGCCGACCTGCGGTCGGAGCGGACCCGGACGCCTGCGGACTGGTGCGATGGTCGAGCGAGCGCTCGAGCGCAGCGAGCTCGTCGCCGATGGCGGGGTGGGGCGCGGCCGCGCTCGCTGCGCTGGGCGCAGGCTGCGCGCGGTGCTCCAGCTCCTGGCGCAGCGCCTCGTTCTCGCGCAGCAGCCGGTCGCGCTCGACGTCGTCGGGGCCGTGCGGAGCGGGCCGCGCGCTGGCGTCGGGCTTCGGCTCCATCTGATCCTTCTTGGCCTGGTCGGCCTCCTCGCCGATCGACTTGCCGAGGAACCAGAACGGGTAGCCGAACAGCGGGCCGATCGGCAGGAACTGCTTCTTCTCGCTGCTGTTGGAAGCCTCCTCGGTGGTCTGCCCGATCATGGTCATGTTCGAGGCGGGCGGCGGACCGCTGCTCGTCGCGCCCGAAGCGTTGCCGGGATCACCGCCTGCGGGCACGCCCTGGCCCGACGAGGAGTACGAGCCGCTGCTCGTGCCGGGTCCGCTCGAGCCGGTGCTCGACGACGTCGAGCCGGCCGGGCCGATCGCGGTGCCGGGCATCGCAGGCCCCGCCTCGCCCGGGTACATCACGGTGGCGCCCATGCCGGTGATCACCTCGGGACGCTCCTCGGCGCCGTGCTTGGCGTAGCCGATCCCACAGGCGCACAGACCGAACAGCAGGAGCGATACGACGGCCAGCGAGCGCAGGTTCATGACGGAGTTCCCGTGCAAGATCAGCGCCTCGGGGCGCGGCTGTCGGCCTCTCGCGAACCTTCGAGCGGAGCTGCCGGACCGCTGCCGACGCACTGCGCCAGGGGTGTGAAGAAGATTTCCCAGTCCGTGGAAACTGCGGTGCTCGAAGACCGCAATTGCACGGCTTCGAAGGGATTTTACCACGAATCGAAGTGCGCTTCCGTACCGCTGCGCTGCGTCAGCGACGGCTCAGCGCGATTTCCGGCCCTTAAACCGGGACACGGCAGCGACGAATCGCTGCCGTGCCGAGTAAGCATCCCCCGGGTGCATCACGTCCGGAGGCGCCCATCCCAGGGCCTTTAACTGCTTCTCTTGGAGGGAATGCCGGGAACGTAGGCGACGGCTCCGGAGGTCGCAACTCGCCAATCCGATCGCTCAGTTTTCGGGTGCTGTTGCCACCACGCTCGCGAGCCATTCGCACAGCTCGCGGGTGACCTCGTCGCGGTTGGTCTCGTTCAGCATCTCGTGGCGTCCGCCCGGGTAGACGCGCTCGACCACGCGCTCGACGCCGGCGGCACGGAGCTCGGCGCCGAGTCTGCCGATTCCGGCCCGACCACCGACTGGGTCGAGCTCGCCCCCGAACAGGTAGATCGGGAGGTCCCTGGGGATGCGCGCCAGCACCGAGCCGCGCCCCACCCGGGCGAGCGCCCCGGCGAGGTCGGCGAAACCGCCCGCGGTGAGCACGAAGCCGCAGAGTGGATCGGCGACGTACTTCGCGACCTCGGCGGGGTCGCGCGAGAGCCAGTCGAACGCCGTCGCCGCCGGCTCGAACGCGGTGTTGAAGCGGCCGAACACGAGCTTCTGCAAGACCGGGCTCTGTCCGCGCGCGCCCAGCCGCCGCCGCTCCACCTCCGCGACGGCGCGAAACGCCAGCGCCGTCGCGCCCGTCCCCCCGTTCGAGCCGGAGAGCACGGCCGCCGCCAGGGTGTCACCAAACTGTGTCAGGCAGTCCAGCGCCAGGAACGAGCCCATGCTGTGGCCGAGCAGCACGCGCGGGCGGCCCGGCAAGAGCTCCGACACGTGCGCCGCCAGCGCCTGCACGTCCGAGACCAGCGCCTGCCAGCCGTCGCGTTCCGCGAAGAAGCCGAGCTCCGCCGCCGAAGCCGCGGTCTCGCCGTGCCCGCGACAGTCCGCTGCGAAGACCGCGAAGCCCTCGGCACTGAGCGCCTGCGCGACCCGCGCGTAGCGGGCGCCGTGCTCGCCCATGCCGTGCAGGAGCTGCACGGTGGCGCGCACCGGCCGCGCCGCGTCGGGATCGAAACGGCGCACGAACAGCTCCACACCGTCGGCCGCGCGCAGCCGGAACGAGCTCTGGTTCACGGGATCTCGTCCGCCCAGTCGCGTGGCCGCAGGTAGTCGCGCATCAGCTCCTCCTCGGCACTGCCGGCTTCGGGGTTGAAGTCGTAGCGCCAGGCCGCGAGCGGCGGCATCGACGCCAGCACCGACTCGATCCGCCGCCCCGACTGCAGCCCGTAGCGCGTGCCGCGGTCGTAGACCAGGTTGAACTCGACGTAGCGGCCGCGCCGCCACAGCTGGAAGCCGCGCTCGCGCTCGCCGTATGGCGTCTTCTTGCGGCGCTCCACGATCGGGGCGTAGGCCGGCACGTAGTGGTCGCCCACGCTGCGCACCAGCGCGAAGGCGCGCTCGAAGCCGCCTTCGGCGAAGTCGTCGAAGAACAGCCCGCCGATCCCGCGCGCCTCGCCGCGATGGGCCAGGAAGAAGTACTCGTCGCAGGCCTTCTTGAAGCGCGGGTAGACGTCGTCACCGAACGGTGTACAGGCGGTGCGCGCGGTGCGGTGCCAGTGCACGCAGTCCTCGCGGAAGGGGTAGACCGGCGTGAGGTCGAACCCTCCGCCGAACCACCAGGCGCCGCCATCGCCCGCCCCGGCGCGGAAGAAGCGCAGGTTCGCGTGCGAGGTGGGCGCGTACGGGTTGCGCGGGTGGACGATCAGCGACAGCGAGACGGCCTCGAACGCCTGCCCCGCGAGCTCGGGCCGGCGCGCGGTCGCGGCCGGCGGCAGCGCCGGCCCGCGGGCGTGCGAGAACAGCACCGCCGCACGCTCGAGCACGAGTCCCTCGGAGAGCACGCGCGGGCGGGTCTCCACTCCGCTGCCGCCCTCGCTGGAGCGCTGGTCGAAGCGGCCGCCGTCCTGTGCTTCGAGCGCCGCGCAGATGCGGTCCTGGAGACCGGTCAGGTAGTCGTGGACCGCGCTGCTCTCGGCGGAGGACATCGCTCCGGGCAAGATGGATTGCCCCGGCCGGCGCGTCCAGCCAGAATCGGCCTCGATGGCGGGGGAGCTCGAGATCGCGCCGCGGTTCCGCGGTCCGCCCGGGACCGCGAACGGCGGCTATCTCGCCGGCCGGCTGGCGCACGGCCTCGCCGGCCCGGTCGAGGTCACGCTGCGCGCGCCTACGCCGCTCGCGACGAAGCTCGACGTCGTGGAGCGCGACGACGGCTCGCGCGCGCTCTACCTCGCCGGCGCCGAGCTGGCGCGCGCCGCCGCCGCTTCGCTCGAGCTCGCGCTGCGGCCCGCGCCGCCCGCGGCGGCGGTCGCGGAGAGCGCGGGCAACTGCCGCGCGATGCGCACCCATCCGTTTCCCGAGTGCTTCGTGTGCGGCCCGGCGCGCGCGCGCGGCGACGGCCTGCGCATCTTCCCGGGAGTCGTCGCGGGCAGTGATGCGGTCGCTGCGCTGTGGACGCCCGACGCCTCGCTCTGCGACGCGCGCGGCCGCGTCGCGCCCGAGTTCGTGTGGGCGGCGCTGGACTCGCCTTCAGCGTTTCCGCTGCTCGAGTCCGAGGCGTCGCGCGCGCTCGAGCCGATGGTGCTCGGCAGGATCTGCGTCGCGCTCGACGGCGAGCTGCGCGCAGGCGAGACCGCGTCGCTCGTCGCCTGGCCGATCGCGCAAGAGGGCCGGCGCGGCACCGCGGGCGCCGCGCTCTTCCGCGCGAACGGCGAACCGATCGCGCGCGCGCGCGCGACCTGGATCTCGCTCGCGAGCCGCGCCTAGACGGCCAGCGGCCAGCCCTGGTCGGCGAGCTCCTGGCGGGAGTTGCGCGCGAACAGCGGCCGCGCAGTCCCGCGCTCGCCGTTCAGTCGCACCAGCAGCTGTCGGGCCAGATTCTCCGCCTGGGCGCGGTCGCGGATCAGCGGGCTGAAGAACGCGTAGGCGCTGTGCTGTCCCACCAGCGTGGTGTCTTCGGCGCGCACGGAGTCGGTGTAGGTGCGCGTCTCCGCATCGAAGGCGAAGTACACGCGCACCTCGTTGTAGACCTTCGAGCAGCCGAGTCCCGTTCCATACTCCGCATCGATTGCGGCGGGGCGTCCGCAGCCCGGGCAGACGTAGTCCAGCGCGATCGGCACCAGCAACACGAGCTTCTCGCGCTCGCGGCAGGTCGCGGTGCGGCAGTGCGCAGCTCCGCGGCGAATTCGAACCATGAGTCGTTCCCTCCAAATGGGTTCCGCTCGCTCTTCCAAGATCCATGCCCACGCGAAGAGCTGCGAAAATGCTGGATGTCTCGCCTCGCTCGGGGCCGCAGCACGGCTCTGCACAAAATGAGAAGTGCGCGTGCCTCGCGGAAAAAGGTCTCGACTGGCGCCGCGGAGTGAGTGAATCTGCGCCGGTCTCGAACGGGAGCACGGGCCAAGGAATGCGGACTCTCCGACTGGCGATCGCGGGCGTGGGCAACTGCGCCAGCGCGCTGCTGCAGGGCCTCGAGTACTACCGGACCCACGATCCCGCGCGGACCAGCGGGCTGCTGCACGCGCAGCTCGGCGGCTACCGGCTCGAAGACCTGCGCGTGGTCGCCGCGTTCGACGTCGACGCGCGCAAGGTGGGCCGCCCGCTCGAAGAAGCCGCCTTCGCTGCGCCCAACTGCACCCGGATCTTCGCCGAGAAGCTGCCGCCCTCGGACGTCGCGGTGCAGATGGGACCGGTGCTCGACGGCGTGGCTCCGCACATGGCGCGCCACCCGGCGGAGCGCGCCTTCCGGGTCGCCGACGCCACACCGGTCGACGTCGCGCGCGCGCTGCGCGAATCCGGCGCCGAGGTGCTGGTCTGCTACCTGCCGGTGGGATCCGAGCGCGCGGTGCGACACTACGCGGAGGCGTGTCTCGCTTCCCGCACGGCTCTGGTGAATTGCGTCCCGGTGTTCATCGCCTCTGACCCGGCCTGGGCCGAGCGCTTCCGCGCCGCGCGGCTGCCGCTCGTGGGCGACGACATCAAGAGCCAGGTGGGCGCCACGATCGTGCACCGCACGCTGGCGCGGCTGCTCGCGGACCGCGGCGTGGTGCTCGACTCCACCTACCAGCTGAACACCGGTGGCAACACCGACTTCTTGAACATGCTCGAGCGCGAGCGGCTCGTGAGCAAGCGGCAGTCGAAGACCGAGTCGGTCCAGTCACAGCTCGACCTGCCGCTCGAGACCGAGCAGATCCACATCGGCCCGTCCGACTACGTCGCCTGGCAGAAGGACAACAAGGTCGCCTTCATCCGCATGGAGTGGCGGGGCTTCGGCGACGTGCCGATGAACCTCGAGCTCCGGCTCTCGGTCGAGGACTCGCCCAACAGCGCCGGCGTCGCGATCGACGCGATCCGCTGCGCGAAGGTCGCGCTCGACCGCGGCGAGGGCGGACCGCTCGAGGCGATCTCCGCGTTCGCGATGAAGCGCCCCCTCCGGCAGATGCGGGACGTCGACGCCGCGCGCGCGCTCGAGGCCTGGCTCAGCGCCTAGCCGCCGACAGGTGCAGCGGCTCCCGCATCGCCTTGTGGAACTTCTGGCTCTTGGGCGACACGGGCGAAGGCTGAGTTTCGTGCAAGAGCTCGCGCGCGCGCTTGCGGTCGGCGTCGCCGAACGCGGCGGTCGTGGTGCAGAACTCGACCAGCGTGCCGTTGGGATCGGTGGTGTAGATCGAGTAGCACCAGTGGTGGTCGATCTCCATCACGTCGTAGCCGTGGTCGAGCCAGCGCTGGCGCCGCGACTCGATCTCGGCCAGGTCGCGCGCGTGGAACGCGATGTGGTTGACCCAGATCGGCAGGCCGACCCCCTCGGACAGAGCGGTCGGGTACTCGCCGCCGATCTCGTCGTCGTGCAGCTCCCAGAACGCGATCATCCCCTCGCTGCCGGTGTCGTAGAACAGGTGCTTGGCCCAGCCGCCCGCGGGCGTCGAACCCACCTCGACCTTGGCGAGCCGGAAGCCCATGACCTGCTCGTAGAACACGTCGTTCGCGACCGCGTCGCGCGTCGCCACCGCGAGATGATGGAAGCCCATCGCTCGTCCCTCCTGCCCGCTCAGTATATCGCTCCCCCGGCGGTCTCGACGGCGAGCCGGCCCGCGCCGATGCGCCAGCGCACGCGGGTGCAGCGCGCGGCGAGGCGAGCGTCGTGGGTGGCGAGCACGAGCGCGCCCGGATAGTCCGCCAGCGCCTGCTCGAGCCGCTCGATCGACGGCAGGTCGAGGTGGTTCGTCGGCTCGTCGAGCACGAGCAGCCAGGCGCGGCGGGCGAGACCCAGCGCGAAAGCGAGCTTGCGCGCTTCACCCGGCGAGGGCCGGGCGCTCTCGAGCAGCCGGTGCGGCTCGACTCCGAGCGCGGCGACGAACGCGAGCAGCCGGCCGCGCGCCTCGTCGCCGAGCTCCCGCACCGAGTCGAGCAGCTTCGCCTCCTCGCTCGGCTCGAGCTCCTGCGGCAGCACCAGCGCGCGTTCGGCGGGGATGCGGAGCCCGCGCAGCAGCGCGCCGAGCAGCGTGGTCTTGCCGGCGCCGTTGGGGCCCGAGAGCCAGATCCGGTCGGCCCGGCCGACGCCGAGGTCGAGGTCGCGCGCGAGCGCGAGCGGCCCTGCGCGGAGCTCCCGCTGCTGCAGCAGCGCGAGCAGCGGCACGCGCGGCGGCTCCCAATCGACGAACAGGGCGCGCCCGACTTCCTTGCGCAGCTCGATCGCGCCGAGCTCCGTCTCCACGCGTGCGAGCGCGGAGTGGGTGCGGGCGATCTCGTGGCCCAGCTGCGCGGCGGCGCCGCGCCGGCGCGTCAGCTTGAAGCGGTGGCGCGCGTCGCTGTCGCGCTGGTTCTTCATGCGCTTGCTCGTGCGCATGCGCGCCTCGGCGTGCGCGCGCTGGCTGTCGCGCTGGGCGATCCGCTGCGACAGAGCGCGCGCCGACCGTGCGAGCGACGCGTGCCGCTCGCGCAGCTCCGTATCCGCCCGCTGCCAGCTCTCGCGCGCCGCGGAGTAGCCGCCGCGCCAGGCGCGAGCCGTCCTGTCGGCGACGCGCACGGTCTCGCGCGCGAGCGCGTCGAGCAGCTCGCGGTCGTGCGAGACGAGCACGCCGATGCCCGCGAAGCGGAGCAGCGCCCCGACCAGGAGCGCGCGCGCGTCCGCATCCAGGTGGTTGGTCGGCTCGTCCAGGACCAGGAGCTCGGGCTCGTCCGCCAGCGCGGCCCCGACCTGCCAGCGCTTGCGCTCGCCCGGGGACAGCGTGGGCCAGCGCGACAGGCCTTCGGGCTCCAGAGCGAGCGCCTCGCGCGTGCGGCGAGCGACACCATCCTGTGTGGCGGCGAAGGCTTCGACCGCCGGCTCGAGCTCGTCGCAGCGCTGCGGCACGCTGCGCAGCGAGAGCCCGGGCGGGACGTGCGCCACGCGCCCCGCGTCGGGAACGAGCTCGCCGGCGAGGAGCCGCAAGAGCGTGGTCTTGCCCGAGCCGTTGGCGCCCACCACCCCGGTGAAGCCCGGGCCGAAGCGGAGCGAGACGTCGAAGAGGAGCGGTGCGGAATCGCGGAACGAGAATGCGACGCGGTCGAAGGAGACGTGCATGGAGCGAGCCTCTCGGACCTGGCGGTCCGGTGCGGGTTCGAGTCGGTCGACTCAACCAGGGCTCAGCTCTTCAACAACGCACTCTCCTCGAAAAACTCGGAGCGCACCGTAGCCGGCGCGCGCGCGGGCGTCAATTCGACGCAGGCTTCTTGTCGACCTCGATCTTCAGCTGGCGCTCGAGCTCGGGGTCCGAGCTGGGGCCGGGCGAGAGGCGCTTGGTGACGTCCGCCGGCGTCAGGAAGTCGATCCCGTCGTTCGCCTCGTGGCGCTCCAGCAGCACCAGCTCGGGGCGGTAGCCGTCGCGCTTCAGGTAGACCGTGTGCGCGGCGTCGCGCCCCACCTCGAGCTCCGTCGGCGTCTTCCCCACGAGCTCGCCGTCGAGGTACACGTCCGCTCCCGGCGGATCGCTCACGACCCCCACGTTCTGGTAGTGCGCGCACGCGGCAGCGCACAGCGACGCCAGCGCGACGAGAAGTCCCGCTCTCACCGCAGACAGTTTACAGCTCCCGGGGCGGCGGGCTAAGGTCCGCCACCCTTGGCACTGATCGACACCACGCAGATGCGGCAGGGCACGTTCGTCGAGATCAACGGCGACCCCCACGTGATCGTCTCCTACCAGCACGTGAAGCCCGGAAAGGGCGGCGCATTCGTGCGCATGCGGCTGAAGAGCCTGACCAGCGGCGCCGTGCTCGACAAGACGATCAAGAGCGGCGAGACGCTGCCCGCGGCCGAGATCGCCAAGCGCGAGATGCAGTACCTCTACGACTCGGGCGAAGCGGTGGTGCTGATGGACCAGCAGAGCTTCGACCAGGTCGAGATCCCGCGCGCGAACATCGAGAACGCGGACCTGATGGCGGAGAACTGCTCGGTCGAGGTGCTGCTGCATGGCGGGCGTCCGATCGCCGTGGAGCTGCCGACGTTCGTGGTGCTCGAGGTCGCCGAGACCGACCCGCCCGAACGCGGCGGCAAGCTGAAGAGCGCGAAGCTCGCCACCGGCGCCGTCGTGCAGGTGCCGAGCTTCATCGCGCGGGGCGAGAAGCTGCGCATCGACACGCGCGAGCGGAAGTACGTCGAGCGCGCCTGAGGCGCGCAACGTTCAGCGCGGGACGGCTTCCTCTCGCCCGGTCTGGACGTTCCGCACCTGCGCGGGAACGCGCAGCTCGGGCCGCCGCGCGAGTGCGCGCAGCTCGGCGAAGCGGGCGTCCGGCTCGAGCAGGACGGCTGCGGCGCGGTCGAGCAGCTCGAGGTCCGCGTCAGCGAACCGCTCGTCCGGCCCCCGCATCGCACCCCACACGTCCCAGGGCAGGAGCTCGCGCTTCGCGAGCGCCGCCAGGTCACGCACCACGTTGCCCGCCACGAACCAGACGCCGTTCATGTCGAGGATCCCGAACTTCGCGGGGTCGGCCTCGCCGGCGCGGACCCGGCGCCACGCCTCGCCGCCGACCAGGAACGCGCTCCGCGGGACGTCGAGCGGATCGAACCCGATCCGGAAGGCGGCGCGCTGCGCAGCGTCGAGCTGCGCATCGACCAGCTGCCAGGCGCCGCGCTCGCCGTTCCATACCTCCGCCACCCAGTGGTCGACGAAGAAGCCGGGCTGGAAGTAGGCGGCGAAGCCGCAGCGCGCCCGCACCGGCAGGCCGTGCGCACGCAACAGCGCGCACAGCAACACCGTGTGGTGTCGGCAGTTGCCGCAGAAGCGGCGCGCGGGCTCGCGCGCGACGCCGAACGGGCGCGAGTCGTGGCGGCAGATCCGCGCCACGATCTCGTCCGCAGCGCGGAGCTGCAGATCGTCGAGCGGGAGCTTCCCGGGCTCGAGCCCGTACAGGCCGCCCATGAACGGGTGGACGAGCGATCCCTGCACCAGCGCGCACAGCTCGGACAGCGAAGCGGGGCTGGAGGTCCCCGGCGGGAGGCGCGTGAACGGTCCGGGCCTCGCGTAATACTCGAGGTCCGTCACGTCGCGGCCCGCCGGAACACGGGAAGCGGCGTCCCGTCACCCGCCGTCTCGAACCCGAGCGCGACGGCGTCGCCGGCGCGCACCGGGCCGGCTTCGCCAGCGGCGAGCCGGGCGGGAATGCGCGGGCCCTCCTCGAGGTCGACGAGCAGGAGCGTGAGCGGAAGCCTGCCGGCGAGCTCGGGCAGCGCCGAGCGCTCGAGCCGTCCGTGCGCGAACACCCGTCCGCGGCCGCTGGACTCGCTCCAGTCGAGCCGCGCGGAGCCGCAGCGGGGACAGCGCGAGCGCAGCGGGAAGCTGTGCGAGCCGCAGGCCTCGCAGCGCTGCAGCGCCAGCACGCCGCGAGCGGCGGCGGCGAAGTAGGGCGCGGCGCGCTCGCTCGGCTCCATCTCCCCGTCCTAGCTCTGCTCGTGCGGCGAGAGCACGAGCGTGGAATGGTGGTTGAGGATGCCGCCGTTGCCCGACACGGCGATGCGCGCGTTGCGCCGCAGCTGGCGCGCGCCACCTTCGCCGCGCGCCTGGATCACCGCCTCCGAGATCGGGGTCATGCCCCACATGTAGAACGACGACAGCATCCCGCCGCCGGTGTTGGTGGGGAGCGCGCCGTCGGGGCCCAGCGCGCCCGACGCCACGAACGCGCCGCCCTCGCCGCGCTTGCAGAAGCCGTAGTCCTCGAGCGTGGTGAGCACGGTGAAGGTGTAGCAGTCGTAGATCTGACACTGCTCGATGTCGGCCGGCGCGCAGCCCGCCATGTCGAATGCGGTCCGCGCGCTGCGCTGTGCCAGGCTCGGCACACCGTCGTCCCACTGCAGCTGGTGCGCCTGGCCGACGCCGTGGATGTAGACGGGCGGCCGGGCCAGGTCGCGGGCGCCCTCGCCGCGGCTGACGATCACGCAGATCGCCCCGTTCGAGACCAGGCAGCAGTCGAGGACGTGGAACGGAGCCACCACCCACGGCGCTGCGTGGTAGTCGGCGAGCGTGAGCGGCGCGTGCAGCTGCGCCTGCGGGTTCTTCTGCGCCCAGGCGCGCGAGCCGACCGCGATCGCGCCGAGCTGGTCCTGGGTCGTGCCGTACACGTCCATGTGTCGCTGCGCGTGCATGGCGTAGAAGGGGATCGGTCCCGCGAAGCCGAGCGACGGGACGACCGAGCCGAGGCCCGGCCGGCGCGCGCGGGCACCGCCGTAGGCCTGCCCGGCGCGCACGCCCTCGACGAGCGGCGCGTCGGCGAAGACGCAGGCGACGTGGCGCGCCAGCCCGTGGTGCACCGCCAGCGCGGCGTACTGCACCATCTGGCCCGCGGTCGAGCCGTAGGCGTTCATCTGCGTGAGCACCGCGAGCTCGCCCAGCCCCAGCGTCTGCGCCAACGACAGGTCGATCCCCTGGCTGATGCCGGCGTTCAACAGCAGGCCGTCGAGCTCCCGCTTCTCGAGACCGGCGTCGGCGAGCGCCCGCAGCACGGCGTCGACGGCGAAGTCGGTGGCGGTGCGGCCGTAGACCTTGCCGAGCTCGGTCATCCCCAGCCCGCAGATCGCGGTGGCACCCGAGAACGGATCGCGCGCGCCCACGGCTACTCCAGCTCGCGCACGCGCGTGAACAGCGCGAACACGCTCACCAGCGCGAGCATCGCGACCCCGGCCAGGCGGCAGGTGCCGAGCGGCCCGGCATGCGCGACCAGGAATCCCGAGACCGGTGCGCCCACGAGACCCGAAGCTCCCATCGTCGCCAGAGTGTAGACGGAGAGCACCCGTCCGCGGTGGGCGGCCGGCGCATGGGTCTGGAACAGCGTGCGGCTCGCGGTCATGAACATCGCGCCGCCCAGACCGAAGGCGAACACCGCAGCCAGCGCGCCCGCGAAGGGCGGGCCCGCTCCCAGCACGCCCATGCACAGCCCGCCGCTAGCCAGAGCCACCAGCTGTGCGAGGCCTTTGCGGCGCAGGCCGCCGCGCTGCAGCAGCACCAGCGAGCTCGCGATCACGCCCAGCGGGAAGCAGCCGAGGAAGAGCGACAGCGACGCCTTCCCGCCCCCGTAGAAGTCGCGCACGAGCAGCGGGAACGCGACCAGGAAGGGCCCGATGAACAGCACCCCGAGCGAGATCGCGAGGAAGGCGACCGGCCGGAGCACGGGCGAGCGCGCCACCTCGCGCACGCCGGCGGCGAGCGCCGCGAGCGAGAGCTCCGCGCGCGGCGGCGCATCGAGCGGCCGCGGGCGCGCGGGCAGCCGCGACACCGCCAGCGCGCCGAGCGACAGGAGCCCGGCCTCGAACGCGAGCAGCGGCGCGATCCCGACCGCCTGGCCGAGGCTCGCCGAGAAGTTCCCCAGCGCCTGCATGCTCCACTGCACCATGGTGAGCACGCCGACGGAGCGCAGCAGATCGCCGGTCGCCACGTCGGAGAGCAGCGCGTCGCGCGCGGGCATCAGGAACGCGGCCACCGCGCCGAGCGCGAAGCCGTAGGTCGCGACCAGGACGAGCGACAGCCAACCTTCGCCGACGCGCAGCGCCAGCACCGCGGTGAGGAGCGCGGCCGCCAGATAGAGCCCGATCAAGAGCGCGCGGCGGTCGGCGCGATCCGCGACCGTGCCGCCGACCAGGATCAGGAGGATGGTCGGGATCTGGCTCGCGGTCTGCACGATGGTGAGCGACCCGGCGCCCGCGCGGAGCTCCTGGGTCACGAGCGCCGGGATGATCACGCCGTTCAGCCCGTTGGAGAGGAACCAGGCCGCGGCGGCGAGGACGTACCACGTCCACGCGCGCGGCCTCGCGATGGCGCTCCCGACCCGCAGCTCCACGGCGCCATTGTGGCATGCTCGGGGCGTGGTCTCCGACGTCTCGGAACTGGACGATGCCTACGGCCGCACCACCGCGCGCTTCTACGACGCGGCCTACCAGGACAACCCCCAAACGGGGCGCGACGCCGAGTTCTACCGCGCGCTCGCCCGGGAAGGGGCCGGACCGGTGCTCGAGCTCGGCTGCGGGACGGGGCGCGTGCTGCTGCGGATCGCGGAAGACGGCTTCCCCTGCACGGGACTCGACGCCTCGCGCCACATGTTGGACGCGCTGCGCGCCAAGTCGACCTTTCCGAACCTGCGGCTGGTCCACGCGCCGATGCAGCGCTTCGATCTCGGACGCGACCGCTTCGGCCTGGTGTACGCGGCGTTCCGCGTGTTCCAGCACCTCTACACCGTGGAGGATCAGCTGGCGTGCCTGGAGTGCGTGCGGCGCCATCTCGCTCCAGGCGGCCGCCTCGCCTTCGACGTGTTTCGCCCCAGGCTCGAGCGCATGGTGCAGCTCGAGGAACCGGAGCACCTCGAGCTGCGCTTCGAGCACGAGGGGGAGACGGTTTCCCGCTTCACCACGGTGAAGCGCGATCCCGCCGCGCAGCTCCTGTCGGTGCACTTCCGCTACGAGCGCAGCCGCGACGGCGCGGTCCTGGGCAACGAGGAGGCGCATTTCCACATGCGCTGGTTCACGCGCTTCGAGCTCGAGCACCTGCTGGCGCGCGCGGGCTTTCGCGAGATCGAGATCTACGGCGACTTCGAGCGCCGGCCGGTGGGAGCTGACACGCCCGCGTTCGTCGCGGTCGCGCGCTAGCGCACGCGCACGATGATCGCGCCGAAGATGGCGCGGCCTTCGATGCGCAGCACCGGAGCTTCCTCGTCGGGGTCCAGCGCTCGCTCCCGGCGGTCCGGCACCCCGGCGGCGCGACGGATCTGGTCCGCGATGAAGCGCTTCACGCGGCCCGCGCCGTGGTCGCGGTGCTCGACGCTGCCCAGCACCGCCGAGGCCGCGAGCTCGACCTCGAGGTCGGGCGGCACCAGGATCTCCACTGCCCCGAACAGCGCGAGCGTCTCGACCGTGGTGACGCCGGGCGCGAACAGCGCGTGGCGGAAGTCGAGCTGCACGGCGCCGAAGCAGGCGCGCACGCGCAGCTCCTCGGGCGGGTACCACTCGCCGCGCCGCGCAGCGGCCGAGAACCAGGCGGAGACCGTCTCGACGGGCGGCAGATCGGCGTAGTCGCGCGCGGGCGCAGGCTCGTTCACGGCGCAGAGCATGACACACGCGCTGCCTTGCGGCCGCCCGGTTCGGAGCGCAAGATGGCCAGCCCCGGAACGCCTGCGCCGGGAGATCGGAGAACCATGGCACGGCGTCTCGCGCTCCTTCCGCTCCTGTTTGCGCTGCTCGCCGCGCCCGCCGCGCGCGCGCAGAAGCTCGACACCGACGAGCAGAAGACCATCTACGCGCTGGGCCTGGCGGTCGCGCGCAACCTGAAGGCGTTCAGTCTCACGCCCGACGAGGTCAAGATCATGGAAGCGGGACTCACCGCCGGACTCACCGGTGCCAAGCCTGCGGTCGAGCTGTCGGCCTACGAGTCGAAGCTCGATCCGCTGGTTCAGGCGCGCACCGGTGCGCGGGCCAAGAAGGAGCGCGAAGCCTCGGACGCGTTCCTCAAGTCCGCGGCTGCGGAGAAGGGTGCGCGGACCACCGCGTCCGGGCTGGTCTACCACGAGCTCAAGGCCGGCAGCGGCGACGCGCCCACGCCGAAGGACAAGGTCACCGTGCAGTACACCGGCAAGCTCCGCGACGGCACCGTCTTCGACAGCTCCGTCGAGCGCGGCAAGCCCGCGGAGTTCCCGCTCGCGCGCATGATCCCGTGCTGGACCGAAGGGCTGCAGCTGATGAAGCCCGGCGGCAAGGCGGAGATCACCTGTCCCGCCGACCTCGCCTACGGCGACACCGGCGTTCCCCCCGGCGCTGGCGACCGCATCCCCCCCGGCGCGGCGCTGCGCTTCGAAGTCGAGCTGCTCACGGTGGAGAAGAACGCGGCGATGGAGGAGAAGATGCCGGAGAAGCCGCCGCTGGAGTGACGCGCGCTACTCGCGCCGCCGCGCACGGCGCGCCTGCCGGCGGATGCCGACGCCCTGGACGGCGACGATCACTCCGCCGAGCACGAACAGGAGGTCGGTGACCCGGCTCCAGTGGGTGAAGCGCGCGCCCATCGCGATGCCGACCCCCAGTCCGGTGAGCATGAAGCCGCGGCCGCGGCCGCGATCGAGCGCGCGTCCGAACGAGAGCCCGATCAGGATCGCGCCGACGGTAGGCAGCACGCCCGCGCTCGGCAGCTCGAGGGCCGCGCTGCTCGAGAGCGCGATCCCGACCACCAGCGGCGTCAGGATGTCGGGGCGCAGCAACGCCCCCACCAGTCCGACGCGCCCTTCGTCGGGCGGCGGCTCGGCGCTCGGCCGCGGGCGTGGGCGCCGCGACAACCGCTCCTCGCGCCGGGTGGGCGGCCGGATGCTCGCGCGTGGGTCGCGCTCCGCTCCCGCGACCAGCGCCGAGGGCACCAGCGAGTAGATCCGCACCGGGTGCTCGATGTTCTTGAGCGAGCGCACGCCTTCGTCGCGGAAGTCCGCGCCGATCTTGTTGTGCACCTGCTGGTAGACCGCCTCCGACACCAGGATGTGTCCCGGCTCGGCCAGCGCCTCGAGCCGCGCGGCGATGTTCACGCCGTCGCCGTAGACCTTGTACTCCTCGACGATCACGTCGCCCACGTGCACGCCGATGCGCGTGTCGATGCGCCGCTCGGGCGGCTGGTCGCGGTTCTCGCCGACCTGGTCCTGCTGCACCGCCTGCGCACACTTCGTGGCGTTCACCACCGAGTCGAACTCCGCGAACACCGAATCGCCGGCGGTGTCGACCACGCGGCCCTCGTGCTCGCGCACGCGGGTCTCGACGCGGGCGTGGAAGGCGCGGATCGCGCGCGTGGTCCACTCCTCGTCGCGCTCCATCATCCGGCTGAAGCCCGAGACGTCGATCATCAGGATCGCGGCGAGCTTGCGCCGCGCGCGCGGCGCCTCAGCCTCCAAGCCTCGCTCTCCGCTGGGCCAGCTCGCCCATCAGCCCGAACAGCTCGAGCGCGTTCGCCGCGCCGCGCGTCCCGTCGCTCCACTCGCGGTAGAGCGTGTGCACGTTCACCGCGATCCGCTCCGCGTCGCGCAGGCTCCCGAACTCGCCGAGCTCGAGCTCGCGCGCCGCGTCTGCCGCTGCGAGGCCGGCGTCGAAGCACTGGCGGGCGCGGTCGCGCACGTACACGAGGTAGTCGCGCACGGCCAGCGCGCCCTTGGCATCGGTGAGCGGCCCGTGGCCGGGCACGATGGTCGTGGCGCCGAGCCCGGCGATCTTCTCGCAGGCGGCGATCCAGTTGGCGACGGGCCCCGCCCAGACGATCGGCGTTCCCTCGATGAACAGGATGTCGCCGGTGAAGACCACGCGCTCCTGCGGCAGCCACACGATCACGTCGCCCTTGGTGTGCGCTGGGCCCACCTCGAGCAGCACGACCTCCTTGGTCCCGACGCGCAGGCGCAGCTCGCCGTCGAAGGTCTCGGTGGGCGGCGTGTGCGCGATGCCTCGGAAGTCGAACGGCGCGAACACCTCGGCCAGAAAGCGCCCGCCTGGTCCGAACGCCGCCGCATTCTGCATCGTGCGCGCCATCGCCTCGGGCGGGAGCTCGTCCATCTCGGCGGCGCTTGCCCGCGACGCGACGATGCGCGCGCCCGCGAGGAGCGCATTGCCGTAGCAGTGGTCGCCGTTGGCGTGGGTGTTGACCAGCGTCCCGATGCGCTTCGCCGCGGGAACCGCGGCGCGCATCGCGTCGAGCATCTCCCGCGTCAGTCGCAGGTCGAAGAGCGTGTCGACCAGCAGTGACTCCCCGGAATCCGCGACCAGCCCGGCGTTGCTCCAGCCCCAGCCTCCGTCGGGCTGCAGCCAGGCGAAGCAGCCGCTGCCCAGGTCGTGGAGGCCGCGGGTGAAGCGTCGGTCCGACATGCGGGAAGGTTATCACCCGGCGTGGTAGAACGGGTCCCATGCTGCGCGTGTTGACGCTGAACGTGTGGAACGACTCCGGGCCCTGGCCGGCGCGCGCGGAGCGCATCCGCGGCTGGATCGAGCGGCTGGCGCCCGACCTGATCGCGTTCCAGGAGGTGATCCGCTCGCCGCAGCGCGACCTGGCGCGTGAGCTCGTGGGCGACCGCTTCGAGCTCGCCTTCGGCGAGGCCTCGCGCTTCTGGAAGTCGCCCGAGGAGGCCTTCGGCAACGCCATCGCCTCGCGCTGGCCGATCGCGAAGACCGACCTGCTGCCGCTGCCGCAGAAGGAAGACGACCACGAGACCCGCTCCGCACTTCTGTGTCAGATCGAGTCGCCGCACGGGCCGCTGCGCTTCTGCTGCACGCACCTGAACTGGAAGTTCCACCACGGGTTCGTGCGCGAGCGCCAGGTGGTCGCCGCGGCGGATTTCGCGCGCGCGCAGCGCGTGCACCGCGGCTTCCCCACCATCATCGCCGGCGACTTCAACGCCGAGCCCGACTCGGACGAGATCCGCTACATGACCGGCCGGCACTCGATCGACGGCCGCAGCGTGTACTGGAACGACGCGTGGCTCGTCGCGGGCCGCGACGGCGATGGCATCACTTGGTCGAACCGGAACGCCTACGCGCGCACCGCGCTCGAGCCGGATCGGCGCATCGACTACGTCTTCGTGGACTACCCGCTGCGCGACGGCCGGGGGCTGGTCGAGTCCTGCCGCGTGGTGGCGAACGACGAGCGCGCCGGCGTCTGGCCCAGCGACCACTTCGGGCTGTGCGCGGACCTGCGCACCGACCCGCTCTAGCGCGGCTCGCGCTCCGCCGCGATCACCCACAAGGGGTCGGCCGCCCGCGGCGAGCGATCGACGAGGCGCGCGGGCGCGAAGCCGCCGGCGCGTTCGAGGAAGTGCGCGACCAGGCGCAGACGCTCGGGTGCAGCCAGCGCGCGCCAGGCAGCGATCGCCTTGGTCGGGAAGAGCCGGTGCGAGGTCGCGATCAGGATCCGGCCGGCCGGCGCGAGCACGCGCGCGGCCTCGGCGAACACCTCCACCGGCCGCACCAGGTACTGGACGGAGAAGGCACACAGAACTGCGTCGAACGCCGCGTCGATCCAGGGCAGCGCGGGGTCCGCGTTCAGGTCGCGGACGCAGTGCTCGTCCAGGCGCGGGTTCGCGGCGAGCTCGGCCTCGTTCATGCCGAGCCCGGCCACCCGCGCGAAGGGGCGCTCGCCGGGCAGGTGCGAGACCCACGACGACATCAGGTCCAGCACGCGCGCGCCGGGCGCGACCTCCTCCCGGTAGAGCTCGGTGAGCGCCGCGACCGTCGCGTCGTCCACGTGCAGCGCGAAGCGCGGCTCGCGGTAGAAGAGCGCGTCCGGCGACTCGTCCACGCGCGCGAAGAGCGCTGCCGGGAGAGGGCCGTTCTCGTGCGCGTCCGCCATCGGGCTCTGTCTGGCACGTGCGCGAGCCGCGCGCAACTTCCGGCTTGGACGCGCGCGCGCGGCTTCCACTAAGCTTTTCCCATGAAGATCCGGCTGCTCGCGCTGCTCGACCCGCCGGTCTCGCGGCTGGGCGACAGCGATGCCGCGAAGCTCGCCTGGGTCGTGCGTCTGCGCTGGATCGCGCTGGTCGCGCAGGGGCTCTCGATCCTGCCGGCGCTGCGCTTCGACCTGCTCGAGCCCGCGCGAATCCCGGTGTTCCTGGGCGTGGTCGTGGCGCTCGCCGCGCTGAACGCGCTCACCTGGGCGCGGCTGCGGCGCAAGAGCGACGTGTCGCAGCTCGAGCTCGGCGCGCAGCTCTTCGCCGACATCGCCGCGCTCTCGGCGCTGCTCGGGCTCTCGGGCGGCGCCTGGAATCCGCTGGTGCCGCTGCTCTTCTTCCACGCGGGTCTCGGGGCGCTCTTGCTCGAAGGACGCGTGTCGCTCGGCTTCTTCTGGAGCCTGGTCGCGTGTCTCGCGTTCGTGCAGGCGTTCGGGCACGTGCCCCCGGGCCTCGCCGCGACGCGGGTCTCGCCCGCGGTGCTGTTCCCGGCGCAGTTCCTGGTCGCCGGCGTGTTCTGGCTGTTCACCACCTGGCTCTCCCACACGCTGGCGGCGCTCCAGGCCCACGTGCACGCACGGCGGCAGGAGCAGGGCCGGATCGACCGCCTGCGCGCGGTCGGAGCGCTCGCAGCCGGGCTCTCGCACGAGTTCGCGACGCCGCTCAACACCGCGATGCTGAAGATCCAGCGCCTGGGCCGGAAGCTCGACCTCGAGGGCGATCCCGCGCTCGAGGAGGCCACCGACGCACTGGCGCGCTGCGAGGAGATCCTGCGCCAGATGGCCGGCTCGCAGCTGCGGCCCGACGCGCTGCGGCTCGAGGTCGAGGACGTGGGCGACCTCGTGGAGAAGGTCTGCGCCGGGCTGCGCGCCGAGGACCCGCAGGTGCCCCTGCGCTTCCGCCGCGAGCGCGGCCGCGCGCTGGTGCTCGTGCCCGCGGTCGCCTTCACCCAGGCGGTGCTGAACCTGGTCGACAACGCACTCGAGGAGAGCAGCCCCGAGGCGCCGGCCGAGGTCGCGGTGCGGGCGACACCGGAGCGTGTCGACATCGAGGTGCGCGACTCGGGGCCGGGCTGGCCCGACGTGGTGCGCACGCACCTGGGCGAGCCGTTCGTGACCACGCGCCGCAACGGCGTCGGTCTCGGGCTCTACTTCGCCTACACGCTGGTGGAGACGATCGGTGGCAGGCTCGAGCTCGACGACGCGGAAGGCGGAGGCGCGGTGGCGCGGCTGGTGCTGCCCGCGGCCAGGCAGCGCGCGGGCGCGGAGGCGCGGGCATGACGCAGAGCCAGCAGTCGCTCTTGATCGTGGACGACGACGCGCGCTTCGCCGAGGCGCTCGCGCTCGAGTTCCAGGAGCGCGGCTGGCGAGTCGACTGCGTCGCCGATCTGGACGAGCTGCGCGCGCTACCTGCCTTCGCGCACCGCTTCGCCAGCGTCGACCTGCGCCTGCGCCACCAGAACGGGCTCGACTCGATCCCGCTGATCCTCGAGCGCTCGCCGCGCGTGCGCATCGTCGTGCTCACCGGCTACGGCAGCATCGCGACCGCGGTGCAGGCGGTGAAGCAGGGCGCGTTCAACTACCTGACCAAGCCCGTCCACGTCGAGGACCTGTTGCAAGCGTTCCGCGGCGAGCCGTTGCAGGCCCCCGCGGGCGCCGCGCAGGCAGGCCAGACGCTCGCGCGGCGCGAGCGCGAGTACATCGAGTGGGTGCTCGCCGAGTGCGGCGGCAACATCAGCCGCGCCGCGCGCCAGCTCGGGCTGCACCGGCAGAGCCTGCAGCGCAAGCTGCGCAAGTTCACGCCGCGAGTCTGAGCCCGGACTCAGAGCCCTTCGAGCTTCCAGCCGTTCCCTTCGCGGGTGACGATCGCCTTGCGCGTCTCCTTCGAGACGTCACGCCAGCGGAAGAAGTGCTTCTCCTGGCGGGTCACCACGACCTCGACGTCGATGCGGGGCGAGTCGAAGCCCGCGATGAAGTCGATCGTCATGGTCTGGCGCACGTCGTCGTCGGGGAACGCGTGCTGATAGGCCTCGAGCTGCCCGGGTCGCAGCTTCTGGATCTGCGGCAGCGCCCCCCAGTTCCGCGCGTTGATGGCCGCGTTCCACTGCTGGAGGAGCGCCGCGATCTCCTGCTTCGCCGCCCGGTTGTCGCGGACGGGCGGACGAGAGCCGGGCGGGGGCTTCGGCGCGGGTGCTGCCGTCGCTGCCGCCGGGGGCGCCGCGGAGACCGGGGGGAGCTTCTGCGCCGGCGCGGGATGCGCAGGCGTCGCCGTCGGAGCGAGGGGAGCGGCAGTCGCCGCAGCCACCACGGGCGCGCTCGGAGCTGCGGGCGCGGGCGGCGGTGCAGCGGCGACGGCGGGCGGCGGAGCTGCCGGTGCCGGCGGAAGGGGCGCCCCCGCGGCGATCTTCACCGCGTCGGCACGCAGCGCCTCCGCGGCGAACAAGCGCTCGCGCTCGGCTTCGGCGCCCGTGCAGCCGGGCTCGTTCGACGGCTCGGGCAGCGCCTTGGCGCGGGGCGCGAGCGCCGCTCCGCCGGCCGCGAGCGCGGACACCGCCGCGCGCGCGCCGTCGACCTCGGCGGTCGCGGCCGCGCGCAGCCAGTGCTCGACCAGGCTCTGACACGCG
>Ga0306922_10000649_pt1 | contig 29529 bp, 23 predicted proteins | sample sta12Cox44000082_FD_203758 | JGI IMG/M metagenome (GOLD analysis project Ga0306922, IMG submission 203758) | Lab enrichment of tropical soil microbial communities from Luquillo Experimental Forest, Puerto Rico - statoxic.12C.oxic.44.000.082 (v2)... | ecosystem: Environmental > Terrestrial >... | reverse complement strand
CAACGATCATCAGGCGGCTCATCGGCATTCCCTCCGGCGTCAATCCGCGGCATCATCGGCGATCGGCCGGGGCCGGGCAAGCCTGCGGCAAGTTTGGGGAGATCTCGACCATGGCACACGACGCACTGCGCACGATTTTGCCGATCGCCGGCTGGCCCGAAGAGAGGGCGCGCACTGTCGAGATCACCGGCGGTGCCGACCCGGTGCTGCCGACGCCGTTCCGAATCGGGGCCGCCGGCGCCGCCGCTCTCGCTGCTACCGGACTCGCCGCCGCCGATCTCTGGGAACTGCGCACCGGCCGCCGCCAGGACGTCGCGGTCGATCTACGCCAGGCGGTCGCCTCGCTGCGCAGCGGGCATTATTTGGAAGTGAACGGCACCAAGGTCAGAAACGACCGCAATGCGGTGATGGGCATGTATCCGGCCAAGAACGGCCGCTGGAGCTACATCCATGCCAATTTCCCGAACCACCGCGCCGCCGCGCTACGCGTCCTTGGCTGCAAGGAAAATCGCGAGGAGGTGCGGGAAGCAGTTGCAAGCTGGGACGCGCTCGAGCTCGAAGAGGCGATCATCGCCGCCGGCGGGGCTGGTGGTATGGTGCGCAGCATGGCCGATTGGGCGCAGCATCCGCAAGCCGCGGCGATCGCCTCGCTGCCGTTGATGGAGATCGTAAAGATCGGCGAAGCTCCGCCGGAGAGGCTGCCCGAGGGCGAGCGGCCGTTGTCAGGCATCCGCGTCCTCGACCTGACCCGCGTACTGGCCGGTCCGACATGCGCCCGCACCCTGGCCGAGCACGGTGCCGACGTCTTGAAGATCACCGCGTCGCACATCGCGGCGCGCGATGATCAGGAATACGATACCGGCCATGGCAAATTGTCGGCGCGGCTCGATCTACGTCAGCCGCAGGACCTCGACACGCTGAAAGGCCTGGTGCGCGAGGGCGACGTGTTCTCACAAGGGTACCGGCCCGGTACACTCGGCAGTCGCGGCCTTTCCCCGGAGGAACTGGCGCAGCTGCGGCCAGGCCTCGTTTATGTCTCGCTGTGCGCCTTCAGTCACAAGGGGCCCTGGGCGTCGCGTCGCGGCTTCGACACGGTGGTGCAGAATGTCAGCGGCATCACCACGCGCCAGGGCGAGCTGTTCCCCGGAGCCGAGCCCGGCCCGCAATTCTACCCGGTCTCGGCAATCGATTATCTGACCGGCTATCTGATGGCTTTCGGCGCGATGGTGGCATTGGCGCGGCGCGCCCGCGAAGGCGGCAGCTGGCTGGTGCGCATCTCACTGGCGCAGACCGGCCGCTGGCTGCTGGATCGCGGCGAGGTGCCGGAAGCTGCCCTCAACAATGTCGCAAAGGAGATCCCGCAAGCCGAGATCGACCGCTGGTCGATCGAGAGCGACACCCCGGTCGGGCGCCTGCGCCATCTGGGGCCCACCGTGCGCCTCTCCGAGACCCCGCCCCGCTGGGCTCGCCCCTCGGTCCCGCTCGGCCACAACCAGCCGGTCTGGCCCGCCCGCACTGCTTGAACCTGGAGCGGAGCCTGGTGCTCCCGACGGCGGGAAACTGGCATACGTCCCGCGCCAGTGTAAGGAATTTCCTTACCCTGGCAAGGAGCGGCAGGCGATCACGATACCGCTGGGCATCTATCGGTCGATCGGGCGCACGATAGTATACGGATTCGGAGCCAAGATGCTGCCGGGAGGACGCCATGAAAATTCGCGACGTCGAGGTCTTTCAGGTCCAATGGTCGCCCGAGGACAGGCCCGCGCAGCGCAGTGCCTGGGTCAGAATCCATTGCGATGACGGCTTGTTCGGCATCGGGGAGGCCTCACCGATGCAGGGCGGGCTCGCTTCGCTCGGGATCATCAAGCACAATCTCGCGCATGCTCTGATCGGCAAAGATCCGCTGGATCATGCGGTATTGCAGGACAGTTTGCTGCACACCTTTGTGAAGCTCGGACCCGAGGGCGCGCTGACCGGCGCACTGGCGGCGCTTGACATTGCGCTGTGGGATTTGAAGGGCAAGCTTTTGGGTCAGCCGATCTACAAGCTGCTCGGCGGCGCCTGGCGCACGAGCCTGTCTTTCTATGCCTCGATCGGCGGCAATGGTGATCGCAAGGTCGACGAGGTCTTACGCGTCGTCGAAACGCGCTTGAAGGATAGTCCTGCGGCAGTGAAGATCCGCTTTGACAACGACCGCACCAAGCCCGACCTTGACATCCCCGGCGACATTGCGAAGGCCCGCGCCGTACGGCGGTTGGTTGGCGACGGCCTTCCGCTCGCCTTTGACGCCAATAATGGCTACTCGGTCGGCGGCGCAATCCGCGTCGGACGCGCGCTCGAAGAACTCGGCTATTGGTGGTTCGAGGAACCGGTGCAGCACTACCATGTGAAGGCGATGGGCGAGGTCGCGCAGAAGCTCGATATCACAGTATCTGCCGGCGAACAGACCTACACCCTCTCCGGCCTCGCAGATCTGATCGCCGCCGGGGTCCGGATGGTGCAGCCCGACATCGTCAAGATGGGAGGAATTACCGGCCTTATGCGGTGCATCGCATTGGCCGTTGCGCATGGCGTGGAGCTCGTTCCGCATCAGACTCAACCAATGATCGGGCATATGGCAAACCTGCATCTGGCGGCGAGCCAGCCGCATGCCACGAAGCCCTGCGAGCTGAACGATCCGACTTCACGCATGCACGCCGTCTTCGAAAATCCGCCGCGGCCGGTGGACGGTCTCTTCCATCTGCCGTCCGAGCCGGGGTTGGGACTACGCATCGACGAGACGGATTTGGCAAAAAGGCGTGTGCCCATCATGTGAGGCAACCGAGATGAGCGGAGTGGTCGCGGCGGTGAGCCGCAGCCCACGCCACACATTGGTCAAACCCAACGCGGACAGCATCCGGTTGGTAGAGGGGCTCGGCGTCGAGGACGACGCGCATCTCGGCACGACGGTAAAACACCGCTCGCGGGTGGCGCGCGATCCGTCACAGCCGAATCTACGTCAGGTCCATCTGATTCACGGCGAATTGCACGACGAGCTGCGGGACACGGGCTTTGCCGTCGTGCCCGGCCAAATGGGCGAGAACATCACAACGCGCGGCGTCGATCTGCTCCGACTGCCGACCGGCACCCGGCTGCGTCTCGGCGACAGCGCGGTCGTCGAGGTGACCGGTCTGCGCAACCCCTGCGCCCAGTTGGACCGCATCCAGCGCGGGCTGATGGCTGCGACCCTCGACCGTGACGAGCACGGCAACCTGGTTCGCAAGGCCGGCATCATGGGCGTGGTCATCGCCGGCGGCGAGGTGCGCCCCGGCGACCCGATCCTCGTCGAGCTGCCGCCACAGCCGCATCGGCCGCTTACTCCGGTCTAAGATTCTGCCACCTCAGAAGCGCTATTTCCCTAGCACCGGGATCTCGACGAAGGAGGGGGTCTCCTCGGCATGGTGGACCGCGTTTGTGGCCACACGGATGTTGGCCTCGGTGTCATTGGCCAGCAGCGGATTTCCGCTGTTGGTGTTGCGGGCGCGTCGCGGAAAATTGCTGCTCGTGATATCGACCTCGATCCGGTGGCCGGCACGGATGGTGTGGTGGATATGGCCCAGATTGATGGTAAGCCGTTCCACCCGACCCGGCACCAAATGGTGTGGCTCGCCGCAGGGGTCGCGGTACATTGCGCGGATCACGCCGTCCATCAGCAGCATGGAGCGCCCGTCGGGGTGGAGGTCGATCAGCTTGGCGACAAAGTCGGTGTCCAGACAATTCGATTGCACGGACAAGCTCACGCGCACCTCGCCGGCGATCGTCTGGTCTTCGGGCAGTGCTTCGCCGCGATAGATCAGACCGTAATCGGGCAATGCCTGAACCGAGCGCTGGTCGCGGGGACCGGCATCGATCAGCATGTTGCGGCCGCCCAGGGTCGGGATCGGCCGACGCGGATCGTAACGATAGCTGAGAGGCGGTCCACTCGGCCCGTCACCACCGAGCTTGCCATCACCCCGCAGAAAGAGCCTTTGTGGCCGAGCCTCGGGAAGCGGCCAGCGTTCGGCATAGCGCCAGTCGTCCGCGAGGTAAGCCTCCCGATTTTCGACCCAGGCCCGCGGCGAATAGAATATTGCCGGCCGGTCCATGATGCCGGTGGCTTCGCCTTTCAGCCAGTAATCGAACCACTCGAAATAAGGGTCGCGCCGCCAGAAATTGCGGTGGTAGACGAAATAATGCTCGTTCGGACCGATCCATAAAATTTGGTTGCCGACGCGCGCCTGGATGTCGTTGAACGCCGCCATGACGCTGGTCTGGAAGATGTCGAACCAGGTCGTGACGTGAAATCCGGGGATCTCGATCGTGCGGCGGAAATTATGCGCCGCGCGAAACGGATCTGGCGCTGGATGGGTAATGATTTCGTCCAGGAAGGGCTGCCAAGTCGCGAAATCCGGATACCCGGTCAGCGGCAGCCGCATCCAGTCGCTGGAGCCTACGAAGGGCGGTTCGGCGTGGCGAGCCGCGTCAAGACGCGCGTGGCGAGCCGCGTCAAGACGCGCGTAGCGCGCCGCGGCCGAGGTGGCGGCAGCATCCAGTTCCGCGGCGCTGACGTCAAAACGCCGCATCACCCTCTCACGATGCGATCGGGAGAGGCCTGGGATGTTGCGCGCGACCCACAGCCAGAGCCGCTCCATCTCGATCGACTGGCCCTCATACACTACGTCGTCGTAAATGCTCGAAGCGCCCGCCTGGGCAAAAAAGGCGCGCAGGCTCGGATGCCGTGTCGATGCCGCGGCGAATGTCGTCGTGGCGCCAGCAGAGGAGCCGGACATGCCGACCTGGTGATTGGTCCAGGGCTGGCGGGCGATCCACTCCAATGTGTCATAGCCGTCCGCCGCATCGTCGGCGTAGACCCGGTCCTCACCCTCCGAGCCATGGCGGCCGCGGGTGTCCTGGTACACCGCGGCATAGCCGCGCGCGACGATATTGCGCCAGCCCCGCAGGATCGATCCTCGCAGCGGCTCCTCCGCGCTCGGCAACCAGGCTTTGGTGCAGTCCGTCTTATCGCGTGCATCGGCTGTGGTGATGCCGTAAGGCGTGCGGTGCAAGATCACGGACCAGCGCGGCCCGCCGCTACCGGGCAGGAAGACGAAAGTGTTGAGGCGGGTGCCGTCGCGCATTGCCACCATGACCTGAAAGCCTCGCGCCCCGGTGACCGGATCAATTACCTGCATGACACGCCTCACACCGCTGGCTGGCCGGCGCCACTGTGTGAGGGCGCGCCGTAGAGGTCGCGGGCACGTTTTTCGAAAGCGCCGACCATGCGGCGGACCGCCTCGCCGAACAGGACCTCGATCACCTTCTGCAACAGGCGCGACTTGAATTCGAAATCAACAAAGAAATCGACCCGGCAGCCTCCCGGATGCGGTGCAAACGTCCAGTGGTTGTTCAGATAACGGAAGGGTCCATCGGCGTAGGCCACGTCGATGCGGCACGGGCGATCGAGCGACACCCGTGAGGTAAATCGTTCCCGGAACATGCGGAACCCGATGATCAGATCGGCAACGATCAGGTCCTGCCGGCGCTCCTTGATCCGCGCGCCGACGCACCAGGGCAGAAACTCGGGGTAGCGCTCGACCTCGGCGACGAGGGCGAAGAGCTGCTCGGGCGTGTAGGGCAGCACACGCTCTTCCGCGTGGGTCGGCATCGCAATAGAACCTAGCCGGCGGTGAGCTTGGCGGCACGCGCGGCGCGCAGCCGCGCGAAGTCATCCCCCGCGTGATAGGAAGACCGCGTCAGCGGCGAGGCCGACACGAGCAGAAACCCCTTGCCGAGCGCCAAGCTGGCGTAGCTGCGGAACTCGTCCGGCGTCACGAAGCGCGCGATCGCATGATGCTTCGGCGTCGGCTGCAGGTATTGCCCAATCGTCAGGAAATCGACCTCGGCGGCGCGCAGATCGTCCATGACCTGCAACACCTCGGCCTTCTCCTCGCCGAGTCCCACCATGATCCCCGATTTCGTGAAAAGCGCGGGATCGAGCCGCTTCACTTGATCGAGCAGCCGCAGTGAATGGAAATACCGGGCCCCCGGCCGCACCTCGGCATAAAGACGAGGCACGGTCTCCAGATTATGGTTGAAGACATCAGGCTTCGCCGCGACGACGGTTTCGAGCGCTCCCTCCTTGCGCAGAAAATCGGGGGTCAATACCTCTATCGTCGTAGCGGGAGAGGCTGCGCGGATCGCCGCTATCGTTAGCGCGAAGTGACTGGCGCCCCCGTCGTCGAGATCGTCGCGGTCGACCGAGGTCACGACCACATGGGAGAGCCCCAGCGCCGCGACCGCTTCAGCGACCCGCCCGGGCTCGTGCGGATCGAGCAGATCGGGGCGACCAGTTGCGACATTGCAGAAGGTGCAGGCGCGCGTGCACACCCGCCCCAAGATCATGACGGTCGCGTGCTTATGCTTCCAGCACTCGCCGATATTCGGGCAGGCTGCTTCCTCGCACACCGTGTTGAGCTGTAGCTCGCGCATCAGCCGCCGCGTCGCTTGGTATTCGGGCGAGACGGGCGCCCTGACACGCAGCCAGTCGGGCTTGCGCGGGATCGGGCTGTCGGGCCGGCGGGCCTTTTCGGGGTGCCGCACGGACAACGGAGCCGCGATCCCACTCGGAGCGTTCATCGGGACAGCCCAAGGGCGAAAAACATTCCGCTAGAAGTGGATGGCGCGCCCGTAAGCGTCAAGCACGGCCTCGTGCATCGTCTCCGACAAGGTCGGGTGCGGGAAGATGGTACGGATCAGCTCGGTCTCGGTGGTTTCGAGGGTCTTGGCGATCGTGTAGCCCTGGATCAGTTCGGTTACTTCAGCGCCGACCATGTGGGCGCCCAAGAGCTCGCCAGTCTTGCTGTCGAAGATCGTCTTCACCATCCCCTCTGGCTCGCCGAGCGCGATCGCCTTGCCGTTGCCGATGAACGGGAAGTGGCCCACCTTGACTTCATAGCCGGCTTCGCGGGCGCTCTTTTCCGTGAACCCGACGCTGGCGACCTGCGGGCGGCAATAAGTGCAAGCCGGAATGTTGCGTGTATCGAGCGGGTGCACGTCGTTGACCCCGGCGATCCGCTCGACGCAGATCACTCCCTCGTGGCTCGCCTTGTGGGCGAGCCAGGGCGGCCCGACGAGATCGCCGATCGCGTAGATGCCCGGTTCGCTGGTGCGCAACCACTCATCGACGACGACGTGGGTTCTGTCGACCACGACGCCGGTGCCCTCGAGGCCAATGTCCTCGACATTACCGACGATGCCGACGGCGAGGACCACCCTCTCGACATTCACCTCGTGAGTGTTCCCGTCCGCCGCGATCCGTGCCTTGATCATATCGCCGCTGTGCTCTAAGCCGTCGACCGTCGCCTCGGTATGGATTTTGATCCCCTGCTTTTCAAAAGATTTGCGGGCGAAAGAGGAGATCTCCTCGTCCTCGACCGGGAGCACGCGGTCGAGCACCTCGACTACCGTCACCTCGGCGCCCATGTCGTGGTAGAAGCTGGCGAACTCGATCCCGATCGCACCCGAGCCGACGACCAACAGGGATTTCGGGATCGCCGGCGGAATCATCGCTTCCTTGTAGGTCCAGACGTGTTCGCCATCAGGCTCGAGCCCCGGTAAGCTGCGCGCCCGTGCGCCGGTCGCCAGCACGATGTGCTCGGCGGCGAGTTCGGCGATGGGGTTACCGTCCTTCGCCACCGCGAGCCGGCCCTTTCCGGCGAGGCGCCCATGCCCGTCGAATACGCTGACCTTGTTCTTCCGCAACAGGTAGGCGACACCGTTCGACAGCTGCTTGGCGACGGCACGCGAGCGTGCGACGACTTTACCCGCGTCGTAGCTGATGTCCTTGGCGGAAAAACCAAAATCGTCGAGATGATGTAGCAGGTGGTAGATTTCCGAGCTGCGCAACAACGCTTTGGTCGGAATGCAGCCCCAGTTCAGACAAATGCCGCCGAGATGCTCGCGCTCGACGAGCGCCGTCTTCATTCCGAGCTGCGCGGCCCGAATCGCTGCGACATAGCCGCCCGGACCGCCACCCAGAACGACCAGGTCGTAAGAATTCTCGGCCATCCCGTGGTCCTACCCCTCACAGCAGCATCGTCAGTGGATCTTCGACGAGCTTTTTGAACGCCGCGAGGAATTGTGCGCCAACGGCACCATCGACGGCTCGATGGTCGCAGGACAGTGTGCAGCTCATAACCGTCGCGATCGAAAGCGCGCCGTCTTTGACGACCGGCCGCTGTTCGCCGGCACCGACCGCCAGGATCCCGCCATGCGGCGGATTGATGACCGCGGCAAAATCGTGGACCCCGAACATCCCGAGGTTCGAGATCGAAAATGTCCCGCCCTGAAATTCTTCTAGCTTCAATTTGCCCTCTCGGGCACGAGCGGCGAGGTCCTTGGTCTCGTTGGCGATCGTCGCGAGCCCCTTGCGGTCGGCATTTTTGACGATTGGAGTGATCAGCCCATCATCGAGCGCGACGGCAACGGCGATGTCGACGCTATCCCATAGCAGGATCGCTTCGTCGCTCCACGAGGCATTGGCCGCCGGAACCTGGCGCAAGGCCAGCGCTGTCGCGCGGATGACGAAATCGTTGACCGAGATCCGATAGGCGTCCGATTTGGCGTTGAGCTCGGCGCGGAACTTCAATAGCTCGTCGATCTCGCAATCGACCGTCAGGTAGAAATGAGGGATCGTTTGCTTTGATTCTGTGAGTCGCCTGGCAATGACGCGGCGCATCGCCGTAAGCGGCCGCTCGGTGTAGGGAGGATTACCGGCAAGCGCCAACACCCGTTGCTTGGATAGAGCGGGCGAGGGGACCGGCGCTGCCGGCGGGGCTTGCGGCGCAACTGCAGGTCGACCGGGCATTGCCGCCGGAGCGCCGCGCGCCGCGGAGAGAGCGGCTTCTATATCGGCCTTGACGATACGGCCCTGCGGTCCCGAGCCGGTGATCATGCCGAGGTCGAGGCCCGCGAGCTGGGCCATCCTGCGGGCCAACGGGCTGGCAAAGATGCGGCCGTTGCCACCTCGGTTCACTCCAGCGGGTGGTCGTGTGGCGGGGATTGGTTCTGCCGTACTCGGCTTTTCAGGTGCGGCGGCGACGGGTTTGGTTGGCGATCCGGAGAAGTTATCGAGAGCGGAGGTATCTTCACCTTCGCTAAGCAGCAAGGCGATCGGCTGATTGACCTTGACCCCTTGAGCGCCTTCCGGGACAAGGATCTTGCCGACGCGGCCGTCATCGACCGCCTCGTATTCCATGGTTGCCTTGTCGGTCTCGATCTCGGCGAGTACGTCGCCCGAATGGACCTCGTCACCTTCCTTCTTCAGCCACTTCGCGAGGTTGCCCTCGGTCATCGTCGGCGACAGGGCGGGCATCAGGATTTCAATCGGCATGGCCCCTCCCCATCGCTACCGCTGGCATCAGCGGTAGGCGACCTCGCGCGCGGCGGTGACGATTTCCTCGACCTGCGGCACCGCGAGACGCTCGAGGTTGGCCGCGTAGGGCAGCGGAACGTCTTTGCCAGCGACCCGCTTTAGCGGCGCGTCGAGCCAGTCAAACGCCTCCTCCATCATGATCGCCGAAAGCTCGGCGCCAATCCCGGCAAAGGGCCAGCCCTCTTCGACCGTCACGATGCGGTTGGTTTTCTTTACCGAAGCCACGACCGTTTCGATATCGAACGGGCGCAGGGTGCGCAGATCGACGATTTCGGCTGAAATGCCTGCCTTCTCCAACTCCTCGGCGGCCTGCATGGCCAATTTCACCATCCGCGAGAATGCAGTGATGGTGACATGCTCGCCCGGCCGAGCGATACGCGCCTTGCCGATCGGCACGATGAATTCGGGATCATCCGGCACCGCAAAGTTTTCGCCGTAGACGAGCTCATGCTCGAGAAACACGACCGGGTTCGGGTCGCGGATTGCCGCCTTCAGCAAGCCTTTGTGGTCGGCACCGGTATACGGGTCCACGACCTTGAGGCCGGGGACGTGTGCATACCAGCTCGCGTAGCACTGTGAATGCTGTGCCGCGACACGCGCCGCAATACCATTGGGTCCGCGGAAGACGATCGGGCAACTCATCTGGCCGCCCGACATGTAGCGGGTCTTCCCGGCCGAGTTGATGATCTGGTCGATCGCCTGCATCGCGAAATTGAAGGTCATGAACTCGACGATCGGCCGCAGGCCAGCAAAGCCCGCACCGACCCCAAGGCCGGTAAAGCCCTGCTCAGTGATCGGCGTATCGATGACTCGCCGCGGTCCAAATTCCTGCAACAGACCCTGACTGATCTTGTAGGCCCCCTGATACTCGGCGACTTCCTCTCCGAGCAGAAAAACCGCCTCGTCGCGCCGCATTTCTTCGGCCATAGCGTCACGCAACGCCTCGCGAACGGTCATCAACGTGGTCTTGCCGGTGTGTTCCGCCTCCGCTGCGATAACGTTGTGGGGCGCGACCGGTAGGACCGGCGATGCCGGAGGTCGCGGGGGCCGTGCCTCCGGCGGTGCCTCCTGACGGCCTCTGGGGGAAGACGGCGGCTTCTTGACGATGCCGACTTCTTCGCCATTGCCTGCTATCACGGCAATCGGCGTGTTTACCGCGACGTGCTCGGTGCCTTCGGGGATCACGATCCTGGCAAGGACACCCTCGTCGATCGCTTCGACCTCCATCGTCGCTTTGTCGGTCTCGATTTCAGCGAGCACGTCGCCGGCCCTGACGGGCTCACCCTCGGTTTTTAGCCAGCGAGCGATCTTGCCCTCGGTCATCGTCGGTGACAGGGCCGGCATCAGGACTTCGGTGGCCATGGCTTTGTCCGAAACGGTCAGGCTTCGGCCAGCACGTCGGTCCATAGCTCGGATGGATCGGGCTCGGGGCTATCCTGCGCAAATTGCGCCGCTTCGAGGACCAGGTCTCTGACTTGGCTCTCAAGTTGCTTGAGCTGCGCCTCGCGGGTACCGTCCTCCAATAGCTTCTGTCGCAGGTGCTCGATCGGATCGTGCTCGGTGCGCATCCGATTGACCTCGTCGCGGGTGCGGTACTTGGCCGGGTCGGACATCGAATGGCCGCGATAACGGTAGGTCATCATCTCCAGGATGATCGGCCCCTGCCCCGAGCGGGCATGCTCGGCCGCCGCGAGCCCCGCCTCATATACCGCCAGAACGTTCATGCCGTCGACCTGCTCGCCCTGGATTCCATAAGCCATCCCGCGATGAAACAGATCGGTGCGGGCCGAGGCACGGTCAATTGACGTCCCCATTCCGTACCGGTTGTTCTCGATCACGTAGACCACCGGCAACTTCCACAACGCTGCCATGTTGAAGCTCTCGTAGACTTGTCCCTGGTTAATCGCGCCATCGCCAAGATAGGTGACACAGATCAGTCCGTTGCCGCGGTAATGATGGGCAAAGGCGAGCCCGGTTCCGATTGGAACCTGTGCGCCAACAATGCCGTGGCCACCGAAGAAATTCCTTTCCCGGCTGAACATGTGCATCGAGCCGCCTTTGCCGTGCGAATAGCCGCCGCGGCGGCCGGTCAGCTCAGCCATCACCCCCTTCGGGTCCATTCCGCAGGCCAGCATGTGCCCGTGATCGCGATAGGAGGTAACAATCGTGTCACCCGCTTTGAGGGCCGACTGCATGCCCACGACGACTGCCTCTTGCCCGATGTAGAGATGACAGAAGCCGCCGATCAGGCCCATGCCGTACATCTGACCGGCTCTCTCCTCGAATCGCCGGATCAGCAGCATGTCACGGTAGTATCGAAGTAGCTCCTGCGGAGAGACACCGAGCTCGGCGAATTTGACCGGATCGGCCTTGCGCTTGACTGCCATATCGCTTCCTCCGGCGACCGCCAAAAACACGGCCTCGAGAACGTGTCCGGAGGATGGTGGCAAATCTCAGGCTTTGCAACCTCGACCCATTCAAATACTTGCGACGTAAGGTAAATTCGGCGATTCGCAAAGAAGCCGAATCAACCGGACAAGCCTGCCCTCCGTCTTCTCAGCGGCTGGCTGCGGGTTGCATGATGACGATGTCGTCCGGTGAGGCGAGGTTTAGTGTCGCCCGGATTCGTTCGTCAAGGAGGTCAGGATCGATGTGCTCAGGTCTGAGGTTCGAAACCCTAAGATCGAGCGTCGCGCGATGCGCCCGAGCGGCTTGGAGGTCGGCAGTCGCGGTGCGGATCTCCTGATTCAAACGGAACCAAGCCTTCAACCCACGGTCACCCTCCACCAGGTTACAGGCGAAATACCCAGTGAGCGCAACTCCGATTACCGGGCAAAGGATGAACCCGGCGCGCTTCCGCAATACGCGCATTACGATCATGATGCGAAAGGACCACGAGGGGCGCTGACCGTCAATGGCGGCAACACCCAGAGCCCAAGATCGTTGTGCGTTGCGCTATCGCCGCAACACCGAACGGCCGGCGTAGATTGCCGACGTGCCGAGCTGTTCCTCGATTCGGATCAGCTGGTTGTATTTGGCAAGCCGGTCGGACCGCGACAGCGACCCTGTCTTGATTTGCCTGCAGTTGGTCGCCACCGCCAAGTCGGCAATCGTCGTATCTTCGGTTTCGCCAGAGCGATGCGAAAACACCGTGCCCCAGCCAGCTCGCTGTGCGATTTCGACGGCCTCGAGGGTCTCGGACAACGTACCGATCTGGTTGACTTTGACGAGCAGGGCGTTGGCAACGCCGCGCTGGATCCCGTCCCGCAGTCGGGCCGGGTTTGTGACGAACACGTCGTCGCCGACCAGCTGCACCGTGCTGCCAAGCTCATGAGTTAGATGGCTCCAGCCTTCCCAGTCGTCCTCGGCCATCCCGTCTTCGATCGACACGATCGGGTAGCGGCGGACAAGATCGGCCCAATAAGCGACAAGGCCGGCAGCGTCGAGGGTTTTGCCTTCGCCCACGAGATGGTAGGCACCCTCGCGGTAGAATTCGCTGGCGGCCGGATCGAGAGCCAGCATTAGATCTTCACCCGCTTTATAGCCGGCCGCCTCGATCGCCTGCGTGATCATGCCCAATGCCGTGTCGGTGGAGGAGAGGTTTGGCGCAAAGCCTCCCTCGTCGCCGACATTGGTGTTGTGCCCGGCATCCGCGAGCTTTTTTCGCAGCGCGTGAAAAACCTCGGCACCGATACGAATCGCCTCGGTCACCGAGCTCGCGCCGACCGGCATGACCATGAATTCCTGAATGTCGATCGGGTTGTCGGCATGAACCCCGCCATTGATGATATTCATCATCGGGACCGGCATGGTGCGGGCGAAAACGCCGCCGACATAACGGTAGAGCGGCACCCCGGCTCCGATCGCCGCGGCTTTTGCGCAAGCGAGGCTGACACCGAGAACCGCATTCGCTCCGAGCCGGGCCTTGTTGGGAGTGCCGTCGAGCTCGACCAGAACGCGATCGATCGCCAACTGGTCCTTGACATCAAACCCGGAAAGCGCGTCGAAGATCTCTCCGTTCACTGCCTCGACGGCCTGGAGTACCCCTCTGCCGCCGAACCGCGGTCCGCCATCGCGTTTTTCGATCGCCTCATGCGCGCCCGTGGATGCGCCAGACGGGACGGCAGCCCTGCCGATGACACCGGTATCGAGGGTCACGTCGACCTCGACGGTCGGATTACCGCGGCTGTCGAGGATCTCGCGCGCGTGGATATCGGAGATCGCAGTCATGCCATTCTCCTCAAGTTTCCAGCCGCGCAGGGCGCGCCTTGGCGAGGCGATCGAAGGCGATCAAATTTTCTAGAATCGCCGGCAACGCGCGCAGCGGGATCATTGTCGGGCCTTCACAAGGGGCGCGATCGGGGTCCTGGTGGGTTTCGATGAACATTGCAGCAACGCCGACCGCTGCTGCGGCGCGGGCGAGAACGGGCGCGAATTCGCGCTCGCCGCCTGAACGGTCGCCGAGGGCGCCCGGTTCTGCCACGGCATGCGTAGCGTCAAACACCACCGGGTAGCCGGTTTGTGCCATGATCGGCAGCGCGCGCATATCGACGACCAAGGTGTTGTAGCCGAAGCTCGCGCCGCGCTCGCACAATAGGATGCGCTCGTTGCCGGTCGAGGCGATCTTGGCTGCGACGTTCTTCATGTCCCAAGGGGCCAGGAACTGACCCTTCTTGATGTTGATTGGCTTGCCGGTTGCCCCCGCCGCCAGCAACAGGTCGGTCTGACGGCATAGAAAAGCGGGGATCTGCAGGACGTCGACAAATTCAGCGACAACCGCGCATTGCGCTGGCTCATGAATGTCAGTCAGCACCGGCAGTCCGGTGCGTTCGCGCAGTTCGGCAAGGACCGGTAACCCCGCTCGGAGCCCCATGCCGCGCTCCGATCCCACCGAGGAGCGGTTCGCCTTGTCGAACGAGGTCTTGTAGATCAGCGCGATAGCGAGCTTCCGGGCTATCTCGGCCAATGCCGCGCTCATCTCGAGCGCATGCGCGCGCGACTCGAGCGTATTCGGTCCGACGATGAAGACCAGCGGCAGATCGTTACCGACGGTGATGTCACCGATCCTGACGCGGCGAGGAGCTTCAACTGTCATTGCGAAGAGCCGTAGGCGACGAAACAATCCTAGCGAGATTGCTTCGCTACGCGCGCAATGACAATGGCCTTACACCAACCGCGACTGATCGACCGCGGCGCGGACGAATGAAGCAAATAGCGGGTGTGGCTCGAAGGGTTTCGATTTGAGCTCGGGGTGGAACTGCACCCCGATGAACCAAGGGTGATCGGGAAGTTCAATGATCTCTGGCAACAGCCCGTCCGGCGACATACCCGAAAAGCATAGCCCGGTCGCCTCAAGGGTTTGCTTATAGCCGATATTCACCTCGTAGCGATGGCGATGCCGCTCGCTGATCCGAGCGGCGCCGTAAATCCCCGCTACCCGGCTTTCCGGTGCGAGCACGGCCTCATAGGCACCAAGACGCATCGTCCCGCCGAGATCTCCATCCGATTCGCGCCGTTCCATGGTGTTGCCGCGCATCCATTCGGTCATTAACCCGACGACCGGATGCTCGCACGGGCCGAATTCGGTGGAACCCGCACCGCGCAGGTGGGCGAGATGCCGCGCCGCCTCGATAACCGCCATTTGCATGCCGAAGCAGATACCGAAATATGGGAGGCGCCGCTCGCGGGCGAAGCGTGCTGCAGCGATCTTGCCCTCGGAGCCGCGCTCGCCGAACCCGCCCGGCACGATGATGCCGTGGACGCCGTCAAGCTGGCGAAGCACTTCCGACTCTGCCTCGAAGACTTCCGAATCGATCCAGTCGACATCGACGCCGACGTTGTTGGCAATGCCGCCATGGGTCATCGCCTCTGCCAAGGATTTGTAGCTGTCCGGAAGGTGGGTGTACTTGCCGATGATCGCGATCGTCACCCGACCCTCAGGCTTGTAGACGCGGCCGACGATCTCGTCCCAGCGATCGAGATCGGGCTCCGGCGCCTCGAGCCCAAAATGGGTACAAACCTCCCGATCAAAGCCTTCGGCATGATAGGCGCCCGGCACGGCATAGATCGTGTCGACATCGAGCGCGGGGATCACCCGGTTCTCGCGCAGATTGCAGAACAGTGCGATCTTTTTGCGGGCGGCGGGCGGGATCGGCCTCTCGCAGCGGCACAATAGGATATCCGGCTGGATGCCGAGCCCGAGAAGTTCCTTTACGGAATGCTGGGTCGGCTTGGTCTTGAGTTCCCCGGCTGAGGCGATCCACGGCACCAATGTCAAATGCACGAAAAGAACGCGCTCGCGTCCGAGCTCGTTGCCGAGTTGCCGGATCGCCTCGAGAAAGGGCAGGCTCTCGATGTCGCCGACGGTGCCGCCGATCTCGCAGAGGACGAAATCCTCGTCAGCGAGATCTGCCTGGATGAACTCCTTGATGGCATCGGTGACGTGCGGGATGACCTGCACGGTTGCGCCGAGGTACTCGCCGCGCCGTTCTCTGCCGATTACGGTCGAATAAATCCGACCGGTGGTGACCGAATCACTGCGCCGTGCGGCAACGCCGACATAGCGCTCGTAATGACCGAGATCGAGATCGGTCTCGGCACCGTCATCGGTCACGAAGACTTCCCCATGCTGATAGGGGCTCATCGTGCCCGGATCGACATTGAGATAGGGGTCGAGCTTGCGCAATCTGACCTTGAACCCGCGCGCCTGCAGCAACGCGCCGAGCGCCGCTGCCGAGAGACCCTTGCCGAGAGAGGAGACCACGCCGCCGGTAATAAATATGAACCGCGTCATGGAACTTCAGTCTATAGCATCAGGGCGGCGCTTCCCAAGGTAAATTAAGAGTGCGACGAGACACTCGTCCCGTGGCCTCGCACTGCAGGCAAGCACCCGCTGTGGACAGCGAATCGCAGGCTCAGCGCGCGAGCGGCGCGCTCGGTTGAGTTGGCTCCGCTGGCGGCGTTTGCGGCGGCGGAGCGGCCGGAACAATCGGTGCCGCCGGAGCAGCTGGCGTGATGGGTCCAACCGGTGCGCTCTGCTCGAGGATCGATCGCGGCGCGTGATCGCGATTGTGCAAGACGACCAGAAGCACGCTCGTCGTCATGAACGCTGCCGCGAGAATCGCCGTGACCCGAGTCAGCAGGTTTGCGGTCGACCTGCCCGTCATAAACCCCGACATGCCCCCGCCGCCCATGCCGAGCGCGCCGCCTTCGCTCTTTTGCAACAGCACTACCCCGACCAGGGAGATCGCGATCAAGATGTGGATGGCGAGAAGAAGAATGATCATCAGGGAAATACTAACCGGTCAAATTTGTCGGGGGTGTGGAAGGATTTAATCACTTCATCATTCACTCGCCAGCGTCGTCATGGCAGCGTCAAGCGCCGCACCGGGCGATCGCCCAGAAATCCTCGGCGTTGAGGCTGGCGCCGCCGACGAGAGCGCCGTCGACCTCGTCCAGGCTCAGGATCGCGGCGGCATTCCTTGGATTTACCGAGCCGCCGTAGAGAATACGCGTTCCCGGCGGGACCCGGGTGCGGATTTCGGCATGCATTGCGGCGATGTCGTCCGTCGTCGCGGTCAAGCCGGTACCGATCGCCCAGACCGGCTCGTACGCGACGACAAGGATAGCCGGCGTGGCCCCCTCGGGGATCGATCCAGCGAGCTGGGCCGAGACGACATTGACGGCTTCTCCCGCCTGGCGTTGTCGCTGCGTCTCGCCGACGCAGAGGATTCCGACCAATCTGGCCCGCCATGCGCCGCCAATCTTGTCGCGGACCAGCGCGTCCGTTTCGCCATGTCCGTGGCGGCGCTCGGAGTGTCCGAGGATCACGTGGGTACAGCCGAGGTCAGCCAGCATTTCGGCGCTGATATCGCCGGTGTAGGGACCCTTCTGGGCGGGATGGCAGTCCTGCCCGCCAAGAAAAATCCCGGTCCCGGCGAGAATGCTGCCAACCTCAGTCAGCATAGTCGCCGGCGGGCAGACGAGCAGCTCACATGCCAGCCCGGCACCGGACGCAGCCGCGCGCGCTGCGAGTTCACGGACCAGCGCCGTGCTGTCTTCGCGCAACCCGTTCATCTTCCAATTGCCCGCGACAAGTTTCGTGCGAAGCGCCATGTTGCGACCCCGTTCCTCGGTCACTATCATCTGGGACGTACGATCACACTGGTGTTGCGGCGGGTCAACCGGCCCCCCTCCTTAAAAGAGGCCATCTGCCTCCATGCTTCAGGCGATCCGCTCGAAAGCGGGGTCCTTCGTCGTCAAGCTTCTCTTCGTGCTGCTGATCTTGACCTTTGGGATCTGGGGGATCGGCGACATCTTCCGCACGCGTTCGTCCGATACGGCAGTCGCTACCGTCGGCGACCATTCCATTCGCGCCGATGAACTGCAGACCGCCTTGCGCCGCGCGCTCGAGCAGTTGAGCGCACGGTTTGGCAGCGCGATCGATCTCCAGCAAGCCAAGCAGCTGGGCTTGGTCGACGAAACCCTCAATCAGCTGATCGATCGTAGCTTGATCGACCAGGAGGCGGCTCGGCTACAGCTCGACGTCTCGGACGATTTGATCCGCAATGTGATCACCGGCAACCCGAGCTTTAAGGGGTCCGACGGGCAGTTCGATCGCGGTCTCTTCAACGCGCTCCTCGCCGCGAACCGGCTCAGCGAAGACCAATATGTCGCGCTGCTGCGCCACGACATCCCTCGTAATGACCTGCTGCACGCGGTGACGGCCGGCGTGTCCGTGCCGCAACCAATGGTCGACCTGCTCTATCAATACCAAAACGAGAAGCGCATCGCGAACATCGTCTCGCTGCCCAGCAGCGGTGCGGGCGATGTCGGACAACCGAGCGAAACCGAGCTCAAATCATTCTATGACGCACATCAGGATCTGTTTCGTGCGCCTGAATACCGTGGCTTTACGCTCGCGAGCCTCAACCCCGACGATCTTGCCAAGGACATCGAAATCCCCGAATCGAAGCTGAAGGAGGAGTACAACCAGCGCCAGGACGAACTCCAGATTCCCGAACGCCGCGAAGTCGAGCAGATCCTCGCACCATCGGAAGAGAAGGCAAAGGAAGCTGAAGCTGCGCTTGCTGCCGGCAAGGACTGGCGCGAGGTCGCCACCACGATCACCGGTCAGAACCCGGACACGATCGATCTTGGCTTATTGAAGCGTGAGGAAATGCCGAGCGCGCTTGGCGATGTCGCTTTCGAATTGCCGCTGAGCAAGCCGAGTGAACCGGTCAAGACTCCGCTCGGCTGGCACCTCTTGCGCGTCGTCAAGATAGAACCGCCGGTGACTCAGAGTTTCGAACAGGCCAAAGACAAGCTCGAGGCTGATCTTGCGCATCAGGAAGCGGTCGATCGCATCTACAAGATCGCCAACCAAGTCGACGATGCGCTCGCCGGCGGCGCCACGATCAACGATGCGGCGACGAAATTTGGGCTGAAGACGGCAACGATGGCCGCGGCGGATGTCGGCGGTCACGATCCGCAAGATAAGCCGGTGGCGCTTCCGGTCTCGCCCAAAGAGGTCTTGAAGCTCGCCTTCGCGACGAGTGAGGGGCAGACGAGCCGGGTCACCGAGACACCGGAAGGCGGAATTTTTGTACTGCGGACGGACAAAGTCACTCCCTCCGCGGTCAAACCGCTCGACGAGGTCAAGGAGAAAGCCGTGGCCGCCTGGCAGGCTGACAAGCGCCGCGAGACGGTCGCCAAGCAGGCAGAAGAACTTGCGGCCGCGGTGAAGCCCGAGGGGAACCTAGCGGCCAGTGCCATCACAAAAGGCCTGAAGGCGACAAATTCGCCGCCTTTCACCAGGCATCCGGGACAAAACAGTCCGGTGCCGCCGGTGCTCATCGAGAAACTGTTCGCCGCAAAGCCGGGTGAGGTGATCACCGCCTCCGATGCAGCCGGGTCCTATGTCGCGCAGCTCGACGAGGTGCAGAGGCCCGAGAACCCACCGCAAAGCGCGACGGCCGACTTCTCACGTGAACTCGACGCCGGACAACGAGCCGATCTCGGCGAAGAGTTCACACAGGCCTTGCGAGCGCGCTTCCCGGTCGAGATCCATCACGAGGTGCTCGACAAATTATTCTGAGTGCTCTCCGCTGCCCGCAGTGGCTCGAGTGTCAACGTGGACAGAACCGAGGCGATGATCGGCATGCCAATCTCGTCGCGCAAAGTCATCACCGATTCCGGGTGAAATTGCACGGCAGCGATCGGCAGACGAGTGTGTTCGATCGCCATGACCACGCCGTCCGCCGTTTCCGCTGTGACCAAAAGCTCCGCCGGCAGTGTGCTGCGCCTCGCATGCAGCGAATGGTACCGCCCCACAATGAACTCGTTTGGCAGTCCATGCAGTAGCCGGCCGCCGGTTACTCGGACCAATGAGGGTTTTCCGTGTACCGGAATATCGAGTACAGCCAGCGAGCCGCCGAAATACTCGACAATTCCCTGTAGGCCGAGACAGACGCCGAACACCGGCAAATGACGCCGCGCCAGCAGGTCGAGCGTTTCCGTCATTGCGAAATCGACTGGCCGGCCCGGCCCAGGGGAGAGCACGACGAGATCGTGATCGCGGCCATTGCGCAATTCGGCGCGCGCCAAGTCCGGACGCATCGTCACCACCTCGGCGCCGATCGTACGAACATAATTGGCAAGTGTATGAACAAACGAGTCTTCGTGATCGATCAGGAGCACCCTGCGGCCAGCACCGCCTGCGGTGGCCGATGATGTGCGGGCCTTTGCCGCCGTCGCCGGCCGTCCGCGGATCGCGGTGAACATCGCGGCCGCCTTCAGCCGGGTTTCGGCTTCCTCGGCTTCCGGATCGCTATCATAAAGCAACGTGGCGCCAGCGCGGACTTCCGCGACGGCATCTTTCATGCGGATCGTGCGCAAAGTCAGGCCGGTATTCATATTGCCGTCAAACGTCACCCTCCCGATGGCGCCGCCATACCAGCGGCGCGACGAACGCTCCTGCTCTTCGATAAACCGGATGGCCCAGCGCTTTGGTGCGCCAGTCACTGTCACTGCCCAGGCATGACTGAGGAACCCATCGAGCGCATCGAACTCCTCCCGCAGCACGCCCTCGACGTGGTCGACGGTGTGGATCAGACGCGAATAGAGCTCGATCTGCCGCCGCCCGATGACCCGCACCGTACCCGGCACACAAACCCGCGACTTGTCGTTGCGGTCGACGTCGGTGCACATCGTCAATTCGCTCTCATCCTTTGTGGAGTTGAGCAGTTCCCGAATGCGCTCGGCGTCTTCCACCGCGTCGCGGCCGCGGGCAATCGTGCCGCTTATCGGGCAGGTCTCGATCCGCTTTCCCTCGACCCGCACATACATTTCGGGCGAAGCGGAAACGAGAAACTCGCCCTCGCCAAGATTGATCAGCGCGCCGTAGGGCGCCGGGTTGGCCTGACGCAGCCGATGAAACACGAGACTGGGCGAATCCGTGCAGGCGTCGGCGAGGAGCTGCCCGACCACGACCTCGAACAGGTCGCCACGAACAAACGATTCTTTGGCGCGTCTAACCAGTGCCGCATATTCGCCTGGCCCATGATCGCTCTCGATTGGCCGGTCGACCAGGGGGCGGTTGAAGCAATACGGCGCCGGTTCGGTCGAGCGCGGCAAACCGGTGGTCGAAATACCAGCCACCTCGAATTCGTAACGATGGGTTGCCGCGATCTGCCGCATATGGTCGACGACGAGGATTTCATCCGGCAGATAGAGGACGAGATCGCGCTGATCCTCCGGCCGCGGCAAACGCAGCTGCATCGGCTCGAACTGAAACACCAGATCGTATCCGAAGGCGCCGTAGAGGCCGAGATGCTGATCCTCGGGGCTGCCGAACAGGTCGACCAACGTGCGCAAGATCGAAAATACCGACGGCTGTCGGCTCCGGCTCTCTTCCGGGAAACGCCGATCGGTTTCTTCGATCTCGCCCGAGACACAGTCGAGTCCGGTGCGTTGCACATGGGTTGCGGTCAGGCCAGCGAGGCTCTTGGCGACGGGTTCGATGAGAACTCGGCCGCGTTCGTTCAGCGCCTCGATCGAGAACCTTCGGCCGCGCGCCGTAAAGACCAGGGGCGGATTGACAAAGCCCATATCCCACCGCGTATAGCGGCCGGGAAACTCAAAGCTCGAGGAAAACAATACGCCGCGCCGCTCGTCGAGCGCTTCGGCAAGCGCCGTATCGGCCGGCCGATAGTCGCGCGCGCGGATCTCGCGGGTAATCCGGATACCGCCCTTTGTAATATAACTCTTACACGGCATGAGATCTCCTCTGAGCTGTGCCGCCTGGGGAGATCCGGGAAGGTTGGCTTTGAAACTGAAAAGACCGCCCGGTATCCCTAAGCGGCCTTCAATCGGAAAAGTGGGTGTGGCCGCCGCTGTTACACCGGCCACCACCACATCACTGATTGCGCGAACTTCATGCGTTGAAGTTAGCAGCTCTCTGGCCGCATCGCAACTTCATCCTGCAGAGGGTTTATATCCGGCCGCGGCCAGATCGAATTCTGTCGGACGGCTGAACATCTCGCTGCGGACATCCCACAATTCCGGATACATCGGGTTTTCGAAGAGCTGGTTGGCCGCCTGCCGCAAATACTTGAGCCCGCTCGAGCCGCCGGTTCCGGTATTGCTGCCGATGACCCGCGACACGGTCGCGAGATGCGCAAAACGCCATTTTCGGAATGCGTCTTCCAAATCGATCAGCTTCTCGCCGAGCTGATACAATTCCGGCGCGCTCATCCGATTTCTGTAGACCTGGCCCCAGGCCCTGAAGACTGCCTCACTTTTTTGATACCGGCGCGAGTAATCTCCTGACAGAGTGTCCTCGATCCCGAACATCGGCAGGGTTTTCGCCATATACGAGATCACCGCGTCGTAGATGCCGGGCGCTGCTAGTGCGGTGCGCAGTGCATCTCTCTCTTCATTGGTCTGCGCATTGACGAACACGTCGACAGTCTTTGTCTCTCCACTGGGGAGATCAAAAGCAATGGAATCGTATTTAAGACCCAGCTTGTATTCCAACATTCGGTACTGAATGGATTGGAAGCCCGAGGCTCCGTCCTTCCCCACCGTCTCACGGAACAGAATGAATTCATCGGGGGTCAGAGTGGACAGGACGTCCCAAGTCGAGATCAGAATGTGCTGGATCGCGCTGACCCGCGACAGGCGCTTGAACGCGATAATGCAATCGCCTTCATGCGCTTCTTCCTTCATCAAGGACTGGGTCGCGCAGTCGAGCTCGTGAATGGCGAGCTTGAACCAGAGCTCGTGCTGCTGGTGAATAATGATAAAGAGCAGCTCATCGTCCGAGCCGGTTTGCAAGGTTTGCGCCGAGAGAAGCCGCTCAAGCCCGAGATAGCTAGCGTATGTGTTTGTCATATCGCTCTAGTCGTCTTTCCCGCGAAAGCGGGAACCCGGGAGCAGCAAGGGTCTGAACGGTTGCCCTGGACCCCGCTTGCGCGGGGGCGACGATAACGCGTTATTAGGACTGACCTCATTTCAAGAGGGGTTCTCAAAGGGAGCCGGGGGCCATCCACGGTCAATTGATGGCGGGGCCGAGGGGTGTCAACCTGTCTGAATCAGGACAGCTTGATGGCAGGAAACGAGATGACGGCGAGAGAATATGAGGCAGCGGTCAGGCGCGACATCGTGTTCGCCGAGCACGACGGCGTGAGTTTGCTCGGCGATCTCTACCTGCCGGAGGGCGTCGGCAAGGCGCCGGTGCTGGTCGGTGTTCATGGCGGCGGCTGGCAGACCGGCGACCGCAAGTTCTACACCCATTGGGGAAATTACCTCGCAAAACACGGTTATGCCGTCTTTGCGATCGAGTACCGGCTGATGAAGCCGGGGGTGAAGACCTGGCCCGGTGCCGTCTACGACACCAAGGCCGTGCCGCAGTTTGTGCGTGCCGAGGCCGCCGAATTCGGCCTCGATGCGGAGCGTGTCGGGTTGATCGGCGACTCCGCGGGCGCGCACTTGTCCGCCCTTGCGGCGCTCGCGGGGCAGGGCGCCCCTGAGAAACGGGTCGGGTGGAAAACGGCCGCCAATCACTGCTGTCGGACGCTGTGCTTTTCCCGCTGCGTTACGGCCGCTTGGTGGACCGGGCCGTCCAACCAAGATCAGCCACAAGTTCATGTGGCTCCGCGCGATGGAATTAGCGGGTTCGGCGGCGGCGGGCGCAGCAGGAGCACCAGCAGAATACCGAGCAGCGAAACCCAGGCAATCAGCCAGAATGCGTCGATGTAGGCCAGCACATAGGCCTCGCGGCGGACAATGCTGGCGAGCACCGCCGTGCCTTGCGCGGCGGGCTCGCCAATTCCCGTCGCGCGGCTGCCGAATGGGCCCGCCAGCTGTGTGGTCGCCTGTTCGGTCGCGGGCAGACCGGTCACCACATGCAGTCCGATCAAATTCGAATAGACCTGCTCGCGAACGCGCACAAAAGTCTGGAGCACCACACCGCCGATTTCATTGCCTAGCCACCGGGCAATCTGGATCGTCGCGGCGATCGCCGCCGCCTGCGCCGGCGTGACGTTGGCGGCGGCGAAGGCGATCACCGAGGTGATCGAAAAAGCGAGACCGACGGCCTCGATCAGCTGCGAGACGATGAAATCCCCACTGGCCCAATCGTGAGTCAGTCCGGTCTGGATCCAGCTGCCGATCGCGAGCATCGTGGCCCCGAACACTAGCAACAGCCGGGCATCGATCCGCTTCAGCAATAGCGCGACGAGCGGCACCAGCACGAATTGCGGCAGCGCGATCCAGTTGAGCGCGTCACCGATCTGCAAGGCCCGCAACCCCTGGACGCGGGTCAGATAGTCGGCCAGCACAAAGGAAGCCCCGGTGGTCCCGAAACCGGGGTAGATCAAAATCAGGAGAGCCGCGACTGCGATGTTGGGCCGGGCCAGCACGCTCAGATGGATCAGCGGGTATTCGACGCCGGCCTCGTGTATAACAAAGGCGACGATGAGCATGCCGCCGGCAAAGAGGAGCCCGACCACAACTTCTGAATTGAGCCAGTCGAGCCGGTTGCCCGCAATCTGGGGTGGAGACCCTGGCCTTGCGATGCCGCCCGCAATCCATCACTATAGTAGCTGCAATCCTCGGCGCATAATACTGCTTACGTGAGAGGATGGCCTCGATGGAAACCGGGAGAAGCGCGTGGTGCCTCGCCTGCCTTCGGTGAACGCGGGTCTGCCGCGCGAACTCGTTTGGCGAGGAAAAAGGCGTGCGATGTGCCCGTGCGGTGGGAATGCCGGACGAGGGTTTGTCACACTTGCGAGACTGGACTCACCAGCGGCGCTGTCGGTTTACCGGCCAGAGGCCCTGGAGCCGCCGCCCGACGGCAATGCGCTGATCTGCTGCCGCCGACCAAAGGGCGACGTCGTCATCGATCTTTGATTGAGAGCTTTGGCCAAAATTCGTTCCACGACAGAGGCTGGGGCTCCGGGGCAGGGTTCGCCGATTGCATCTAGTGCGTCCTTCGCTACCCATCTAGCAAATGCGTCAAGGGCCGCGGGGCCACCGCTGTTCTTTGGTTTGCGACTGTGGATTTCAGTCTGTCTCGCGCTCTATCTTGCGTTCTGGCTCGAACTCGACGACCCTGACTGGGCGGGTGTAACCGCCGCTCTCGTTTGTCAGCCGCACCTCGGCGCATCGCTGCGCAAGGGCTGGTATCGCATGATCGGCACGGTTGTTGGTGGCGTGGCGGTCGTGGTGCTGACAGCGTGTTTCCCGCAGGATCGCGTCGCCTTTCTTGTGGGTCTGGCATTGTGGGGCGCGGGGTGCGCTTTTGTTGCCACGATACTCCGCAACTCCTCTTTAGCCCTCGCGGCGCAGCTTGCCGGGATCACGGCGGCAATCATCGCGAGCAGCGATCTCGGGGCAACCGGGGGCGCAAGCGACGAAGTCTTTATGATCGCCATCATCCGCTGCACCGAGATCTGCATTGGCATCGTCTCCGCCGGCGTCGTGCTCCTGGGAACCGATTTCGGTAACGCAAGTCGCCGGCTGGCCACACTGTTCGCCGCCATTTCCGACGAAATTGCGGGCGGGTTTACCGGCACATTGGCGCTGGCGGGTTCCGAACTCCCGGATACACAGCCGGCACGCAGTGAACTTATCCGGCGAGTCATTGCGCTCGACCCGGTCATCGACGAAGCGTTTGGCGAGTCCGCCCAGCTCCGGTACCAGTCGCCAGTGTTGCAGACGGCGGTGAACGGCCTATTCGCCGCTATAGCAGGCTGGCGCGTAGTGTGGGTTCACCTTACCCGGCGTTCGGATGACCAGGCTGGGCAGGAGGCCCGAGTCGTCCTGCGAAGTGTCCCGCAACAGCTGCGCTCGGCGCCGAGACATGGCAAGCCGTTACTCTGGATGGCCGACCCGACTGGTCTGCGCCGGATTTGCGAGGCGGCCATAGGGACGCTGGCCGCTCTGCCGGCCCCCACGCCGTCGCTGCGGCTGCTTACCGATCAGACAACTGCGGTGCTGGCCGGCATTTCGCATGCGCTCAACGGGCTGGCGGTGCTCGTCGCCGATCCTGCTCGGCCCGTTCCCCGTGGTTATCGCGTCCGGCTGCACATACCGGACTGGCTGCCTTCCCTCGTCAGCGCGGGGCGGGTGTTCGTCACAATCGGCGCCGTCGAGCTCTTTTGGATCATCACCCAATGGCCGAACGGCGCATTGGCGATTACCTTCGCCGCGATTGGTGTGCTCATATTTTCGCCGCGAGCCGACCAGGCTTACGCTGGCGCCGTCGGTTTCGTGGTGGGCACCGGCCTCAGCGCCGCCTTGGCAGCCGTCATCGCATTTGCAGTGTTCCCGGGAAAGGAGGGCTTTGCGGCATTCAGCATCGCGATTGGCCTGGTTCTGGTGCCCGCCGGCGCGGGGGTGGGGCAGCGGTGGCAGACGCCAATGTTCACGGCTATGACGGCGTTTTTTAGCTTCCTTCTCGCTCCGACAAACCAGATGAGCTACGACGTCATCGAGTTCTACAACAGGGCGGTGGCGATCGTCGCAGGCCTGGGCATCGCGGCGCTTTCGTTTCGGCTGCTGCCGCCGCTGTCGCCCGCCTTCCGGACGCGCCGCCTCATGACGCTGACTTTGCGTGATCTGCGGCGTCTCGCGATCGACCCGATCCCCCCAAAGCCAGCCGATTGGGAGGGTAGCATGTATAGTCGCCTCTGCGCTGTGCCGGACGCGGCCGCACCGCTTCAGCGCGCACAGCTCGTGACGGCGCTTTCCGTAGGTTCCGCGATCATCCGGCTGCGCGGCATCGCTCGCCGCCTGGGTCTGGGCCCTGAGCTCGATGCGGCGCTCGACGCCATGGCGCGAGGGGACATTGCGATGGCAACCACCCGCCTTAGTCAGCTGGACGGCGCGCTTGCGGCTCGCCCGGATGCCGCCGGCCTGCAGGTGCGGAGCAGCATCCTTGCGATCTCGGAGGGGCTCATCCAACATGCCACATACTTCGACGCAGGAGCACCCGGGTGAGGTTCACCGAGATCAACCTGTTCGGCGTTTATGTCGCGCCGATATCGGTGATGATGGTCGTCGCCTGGTTCGCTACTATTTGGTTGCGTTGGAGCGCCGCCCGCTTCGGCGTGTTGCGTTACGTCTGGCACCCCTCGCTGTTCGTATTCGCGGTCTACATGATCGTGCTCTCCTCGATGGTTCTCGTAGCTGCGCGCTGAGTCCGCCATGTCCGATGTCGAAACCAAAGCGAAACGTGACGCTGCGATAGACAGTCCCGCACCCGTCTGGACGCCCGAGCCCGCACTTCGCGAAACGCCAAGACACAGGCTGCGGATCCTTCCGCTCTTGATCACTTTGGTTGCGCTCGCGGTCGCCGGCGCGCTCGGCTGGGCGATGTGGAATGCTTATATGGGCGCGCCGTGGACCCGCGACGGCACGGTGCGGGCCTATGTCGTGACGATGGCGCCGCAAGTCGCCGGCCAGATCGTCGAGTTGCCGGTTGCCGACAATCAGTTCGTGCACAAGGGCGACCTGCTGATGGTCATCGACCCGACCAACTACAAGATCGCCGTCAGCCTCGCCGAGGCGGCGGTGCAGCAGGCCCAGGCCAACATGCAGAATGTCGAGCGGGAAGCCCAGCGCCGGCAGGAGCTGACCAGCCTCGCGGTCACGAAGGAAGAGAAACAAACCTACGCGAGCAACGCGATCGTCGCGCAAGCCCAATATCAGCAGGCGGTCGCCAATTTGGACCAGGCGCGCGTCAACCTACAGCGAACTGAAATCCGCTCTCCGGTCAATGGCTGGGTGACCAATCTATTGGCGCAGCTCGGCGATTACGCCAATGTCGGGCAAAACGAAATTTCTGTCGTCGACGCCGACTCGTTCTGGGTGGACGGCTATTTCGAGGAGACCAATCTCGAGCCGATCCGCGTCGGCGACCCAGCCAGCGTCAAGCTGATGGGCTACAGTCAGATTGTCCGCGGGCATGTCGACAGCATCGCCCGCGGCATCAACGTCGCCAACGCGCAGCCCAACGGGCAAGGTCTCGCCAACGTCAACCCGATCTTCACCTGGGTGCGTCTGGCGCAGCGCATCCCGGTCCGTGTTCATATCGATCAAGTGCCCGAGGGCGTCGTCCTGTCCGCCGGGATGACGGCGACGGTGCAGATCGATCCGGGCCCCCGGCAGCTTGCCAAATGAACCGGCGCGCGTTGCCGAGCCGCGGCGGGATGACGCGTTGGTCAGGCGGCGAGGATCTTGCGGGCGGCCTCCACGATGTGAGCGGCGGAAATCCCAGCCGCTCGCATGAGTTCCGCAGGAGTTCCGGAGCCGGGCAGGCCGCGGACGGCGAGATGACTAACCCGGACTGGGTGCCCTGCGTCGTTGAGCGCCTCCAGCACGGCGCCACCGATGCCGCCCGCCGGGTAGTGATCCTCCACGACGACCATGCGGTCCCTGGTCGCAGCTGCCGCATCCAGCAGCGTCTGCGTGTCGATCGGCTTCACCGAGTACAAGTCCACGACGCGAGCGCTGATGCCGTCGCGCTTTAGCTCGTCGGCGGCCGCCAGGCAGTTGTGCAATGTCACGCCGGCGCCGATCAGCGTGACCTGGTCGTCCGGGCTGGAGCGAACGACCTTGGCCCCGCCGACCGGGAAGGATTCCTCCGCCCCATAGAGCACCGGGTATGCGCCGCGTGTCGTGCGCATGTAAACGATGCCGGTGCGCTCGGCCATCTGGCGCACGAGGGCGGCGGCACTCGTCGCGTCGCTCGGGTAGAGGACGGTGGACCCCCCTACGGCCCGCATCATCGCAAGATCTTCCAGAGCCATCTGCGAGGGGCCGTCCGCGCCGATCTCGACGCCGGCATGGGAACCGCACAGGCGGATGTTCGCGTTCGAAATTGCCGACATCCGGATGAAGTCATAGGCGCGAGTCAAGAACGCCGCGAACGTGGAGGCAAATGGGACGTACCCTCGGACGGACAGCCCGACGGCGGCGGCGACCAGTTGCTGCTCAGCGATGAACATCTCGAAGTAACGTTCAGGGTATTTCTTGGCGAATTCTTCCGAGTGCGTTGAATTGCCCACCTCGCCATCGAGCGCGACGATATCGCCCCTAGCGCCGATGGCGGCCAGTGCCTGGCCGTACGCCAGGCGGGTGGCAACCTTGGCGCCGGGCTCGTAATGGGGCAGGCTCACCTCGCCGTGGGGCCAAGCCCTGGGAGTTCCAGCCTCCGGCCGCGGGCTGCCGACAGTGAGGTGGCGCTCCCCGCCGAGCTCGAGTATCGCGCGCTCCGCCATCTCCGCGGGCAGCGGTCTGCCATGCCAGCCCTCGCGGTCTTCGATCTCGGAGAACCCGCGGCCCTTTCGAGTACGGGCCAAGATGACGGTGGGGCGGTCCGCGCCTGCCACCTGACCGAGCGCCTTGTCGATCTCGCCGAGGTCGTGGCCGTCGACGGCAACAGCGCGGCAGCCGAACCCCTCTACGCGCTTGACGTAGGCTTCCAAGTCCCAGCCCAGCTCCGTCGGGCCGCGCTGGCCGAGACGGTTCACGTCAACGATCGCGGTCAGGTTGCTCAGCCGGTAGTACGCCGC
>Ga0306922_10000648_pt1 | contig 29573 bp, 29 predicted proteins | sample sta12Cox44000082_FD_203758 | JGI IMG/M metagenome (GOLD analysis project Ga0306922, IMG submission 203758) | Lab enrichment of tropical soil microbial communities from Luquillo Experimental Forest, Puerto Rico - statoxic.12C.oxic.44.000.082 (v2)... | ecosystem: Environmental > Terrestrial >... | reverse complement strand
AAACCCTTTCAGCCCGTCGACCTCATCGCTCGCGTGAAAAGCTTCCTCGTACCGAAAGCCGCCGAGCCCCCGGCTCCTGCGGCGTCCGCGCCACGCACTTCGCCAGCTTCGCCGCTGAGTGGCCTGTTTGCGCCTCAGCCGCCCGGCAAAGTTTCGCCGCCTCTACCCGCCGTTCCGCCTGCCGGCCCGTCCCACGAGGCTCCCTGGCCCACGGCGCTCGCCAACGCGTTCCAGCCGCAGCCACCGGCACCAGCCCCGAGCTTCCCGCCAAACGTTCCCGCCCCGGCGGGCTTCCCACCTGCGCCGCAGGCGCCGGCACGTACAACGGCGGCGGTCGGGGACGTGCAAAAACTCAAAACCGAGATCTCGCGACTCGAACTCCTGATCAAGAAACTTCAGACGGAGCTGCAGATCGAGCGCCAGTACAATCAAGCGCTCGAGCTGCACATCAAATCCCTCACTACGCTCGAGTAGTCAACCGGCTGGCGATCGCCTACCGGCACCTCTGTATTCTGCGTAATTCACCTGATAGCCCGCGTCCCCGAGCGGTGCCAAAACTATCCTCGGAAGCGTGAGCCAAGACGCGGGTCGTGTTGGTGCGGCTCTCGCTAAGGAGAGAAGCATGAAATTCAAATGGGCACTGAATCTTCTGGCCGTTTCTTGCCTCGTCGCCTCGCCGCTGGTTCTGGCACAGGAGACCGCGAAAAAGGACAAGAGCGACGAGGTTAGGAACATTACCGGCTGTCTAGCCAAAGGCGACGACGCCGGCGAATACAAGGTCACCGCAAGCGACGGAAGCACCTGGGAAGTGAAGAGCAAGACCGTCAAGCTCGCGCCGCACGTCGGTCACACCGTGACCGTCACCGGCGAAGTCTGGCATTCCGATATGCACGGAGCCAAGGAGAAAGGCAAAGAGGCCATGGACGCCGATGCCAAGGAGCACGGCCACCTGAACGTCACCAAGGTCGAAATGGTCAGCGAGTCCTGTAAGTGAAGTGAGCGCCGTTTAGCGCATTGCCGGAGCACCCTCCCTCCGGCTTCTTCTGATCCCATCCAAGTCTTTCCGCCGGGGATTGTTGCCGCGATAAGTGCGCGGCGGGCGCCGCCGCGCTTTTGGCTGCCCGCCTCGCGAAGGGGTTGGTGTTTCTTCGCGGGTTGAGTTCTTCCGGCAGTCGGCACCGCCAGAAAAACATCGGCTGACCCTCACGGCGGCCAATGGGGTGTACCTTTCGTCCCGCAGCGTCTGCGGCTATTGGCGGTTTGTCGCTTCTTCTATATGCTCGCTCTGACCAAGCCACCGAACGGCAAAACCTATGAAGGCAAATTCGAAAGGCATATCACGCCGGGAGTTTGCAACCCGCGCCGCTCTGGGAGCCGTCGCGGTTGCAAGCCCGCTCCCGCCTGCCGCCATCGACGCGCTTTCCGCTCCTGCCTCCCAGCAGCCGCCAGCCAACGCCCCCAAACTTGCGGCTCAAAGCGAGGCCGAGGCGGACGGACGTTACCAAGCCATCCTTGCGCGATACGGCGGTCGTTTTTCTGACGCCCAGAAAGCCGACCTGCGGCGCCTGTGCTTCGTTCTGCAGCCGCAGCTCGATGGATTGCGCGCTTGGCCTGTCGCCAACTCCGATGCTCCCGCGCTCTATTTGAAACCGCTGGTCGAACGTGAAAAGAAGGGCAACGCCGCGCCCAATCTGAAATCCGCGCCGCAACCGGCAAAGCCCGAAGCCTCCGCAGGACCTGCCGGGGGCGAGAAGCGCTAGAACGACGCGTATGATCTCGGCCGATATCCTCTATCTCAGCGCAGCAGAGCTCGGCAAACGAATTCAGTCGAAGACGCTGTCTCCGGTCGAGCTTGCCAAGGCTTACCTTGATCGGTCCGAAAAGCTTGGGCCAAAACTAAACGCCTATGCGCGGCTCACGCCGGAAATCGCGCTGGAACAGGCAGCCGCAGCGGAAAAGGAGATCGGCCGCGGCCACTATCGCGGCCCCTTGCACGGGATTCCCTACGCGGCGAAGGATTTGCTGGCCACGCGGGGCGTAGCAACCACCTGGGGCGCCAAGCCCTACGAAAACCAGATGTTGGACTACGACGCGACGGTGGTTGAGAATCTGCGTCGCGCCGGCGCGGTGCTCCTCGGCAAGGCGGCGATGATCGAACTCGCAGGCGGCATGAATTACCGCTTCGCCTCGGCCTCGCTCGAGGGTGCGACGAAAAATCCATGGAATACGTCGTGCTGGACATGCGGGTCGTCTTCGGGCTCCGGCGCGATCGTGGCGGCGGGTCTCGCCGCCTTTGCCATCGGCACGGAAACGTGGGGATCGATCATTTGCCCTTCCGCCTACTGCGGAGTCAGCGGCTTGCGTCCCACCTTTGGACGCGTCAGCCGCTACGGCGCGATGGCGCTCTCTTATTCCATGGACAAGATCGGCCCCATGGCGCGTTCAGCGGAAGACTGCGCGCAGGTCTTTGCGGTGATCGCGGGGCACGACATCAAGGACCTAAGCACGCTCCCGCTCGACAAAGCAGCCTTCACCTACTCGCCTTCCGCTGAGCTTTCCGCAAAACCGCTCCGCGTGGGCTGGCTCAGCAACGCCTGGAAACAGGTGGATGCACGCGCGGAAAAGGCGATGCAAGCTGCGGAACGCGCGGTTAGAAAGATGTTTCCGGGCACCCGCAATGCCGCGCTGCCCGAAGGACCGTTTGAAGCGGCGGGCGGGGTGATCATCGGCGTCGAGGGGGCTGCTGCGTTTCGCGACCTGATTCGCTCCGGAAAACTGGCCCAACTTTCCGATCCGCTCGGCCAGATCAACGGCTACGTCAATGAGCAGATTGACGCCGCGGACTATGTGCGCGCGCTGCAGGTGCGAGGAATCCTGCAACAGAAGATGGAAGCGCTGTTTGACGGTTTGGACGTGCTGGTGGCGGCTTCCCAGCCGCTCGGAGCGAACGCCATCGACGCCAATTTGGAGACCGATCTTGCGTTTCCCGATCCGCTCGGCGCGATCGGAAATCTTTGCGGCTTGCCGGCACTTTCGGTTCCCTGCGGATTCACCGACCAGAACCTGCCCGTGGGGCTGCAGTTTGTGGCCAGAGCCGGAAACGACCTAGCCGTCGTTCGGGCGGCGCGCGCCTTCCAGCAGCGCACGGACTGGCACCGTAAACACCCCAAGCTCGCTTAAAAGGGCTACGGCCTCTGCAGCACCTCGCGTGCAGTACGCAGCAGGGCGCTGCGGCTAAACGGTTTGGCCAGCACGGCCGAGCCTTCGCTCTTGGCCGCTTCCTCGGCGGCATGTTCGCTGTAGCCGGACATGTAGAGTACGCGAAGATCTTTTCGCGAACCGCGCATCCGGCGGGCCAGTTCCTGACCGCTCAGTCCCGGCATCACCATGTCCGTCACCAACAGATCAATCGAGCCCACATAGTCCGCGGCCAGGCGTAGCGCGGCTTCGCCGCTCGGAGCTTGCAAAACCTGGTAGCCGGCTGATTCGAGGAATTCGCGCGCCACCTCGCGCACATCCTGTTCGTCCTCGGTGAGCAGGACGGTCTCCGTGCCCCGCAACACCTGGTCCGGCGCCGAGCTGCGGGTGGCGACGGCAGCCGCTTCGTCGACGCGGGGCAGGTAAATCTTGAACGTGGTGCCCTTGCTGGGTTCGCTGTACACCCAGATGAAGCCGCCGCTCTGTTTTACGACGCCGTAAACCGTGGCCAGGCCGAGTCCGGTGCCCTTGCCTTGTTCTTTGGTGGTGAAAAACGGCTCGAAGATGTGCGCCTGCGTTTCGGCGTCCATGCCGGTGCCGGTATCGGAGACGCAGAGCAGAACATAGCGACCAGGCTGAACGATGGGATGCGCTTCCCGGTAATAGTGATCGAGCTCGATGTTTTGCGTTTCGATGATGAGTTTGCCGCCGTTGCGCATGGCATCACGCGCATTGACCGCCAGATTCATGATGATCTGTTCCATCTGGCTGGCGTCTGCGCGAATGGTGCCCAGGTCGGATGCCGCCCGCACCACCAGCTCGATATCTTCACCGATGAGGCGGGGAAGCAGTTTGCCCATTTCGTCCACGACGAAGTTCAGGTTCATCGGCCGCGGCTGCAGCACTTGCATGCGGCTGAAAGCGAGCAACTGGCGGGTAAGGGCCGTGGCGCGATCGGCGGAACGTTCGATCTGCTCCACTTTGCGCGTGACGTGGTCGGCGACGGGCAGCACATCCAGAAGCAGTTCGGTGTGGCCCTTGATCACCATCAACAAGTTGTTGAAGTCGTGTGCCACGCCTCCGGCCAACCGGCCGATCGCTTCCATCTTTTGCGCTTGCCGCAATTGCTGTTCGAGGAGCTGGCGTTCGCTGACATCCTGCGCCACCACAAGTCTCACCGCGCGGCCGGCATATTCTAGTTTGTGCGAGACGACATCCACCGCAAAACTCTTGCCGTCCTTGCGTTTGTGGCGCCAATGGCCGTGATGCAAGCCATCCTGCTTCCATTCTTGGACCTGTTTCAGAAAAGACGGTTCATTGCCGTCCGGACGAATATCGCGGTAGGTCAAGCGGCGAAATTCGGCCTCCGAAAAGCCGTACTGTTTGGTCGCTGCTTCGTTGACCTGGAGAAAGCGCATGGTTTCGATGTCGGAGACCCACATGGGCAGCGGAGTGTGGGAAAACAACAGGCGGAACATGGACTCGCTCTTGCGCAGCGCCTCCTCGGCGCGGACGCGTTCGATGGCCAGCGCGATGTGGCCGCCAACGGAATCCAGGAATTGCAGATCGCACTGGTCGTAAGCGTTTTCATCCTGATAGTGCTGTACCACCATGACGCCGATGGTGGCGCTGGGGGTCTTGAGCGGCACGCCAAGCCATGCCGGCGACGCGGAACCAACCAGCTCGACTTCGCCCGCCGCCGCCAGCCGATCGAATTCGGACTGGGGAATCGAGCAGGCGTTGCCCGTGCGGAAGACATAGGCCATACAGGTGCTCGAGACCTTCTGCGGGGGCGGAGGAGGATCGAACTGGTCCACGAAAAATGGGAAGTGGAACATCTCCGTTTGCGGGTCGTGCAGCGCCACGAAGAAGTTCTCCGCGTACACCACTTTCTTCAGTGCGTCATGAATCCGGAACAGCAGCTCGTCGAGATTGGAGGTTTGATTGAGCGCGTGAACAATATTGGAAAGAACCAGGCGCTGCGCTTCCATGCGCTGGATTTCCGTGACGTCCTGATAGGAGATGACAATGCCTTGCACGTCGGGATCGGCGAGGCGATTGGTAGCCACGGCGTCGAAGCAGCGCAGCTGGCCGGAGAGCGCGCGCAGGCTCGAGCGCCAGGTGAGGGAGTCGTTGTTCTTGCCGGCGATGACCGAAGCAAATTTCTGCTGAACCCGGAATGCGTCGGAAGACGCGTGAAGGGACAGCAGCGACTTGCCGACCAGCTCCTGCCCGCCGTACCCGAGCACGCGGGAGAAATTCTCATTTACAAAAAGGAATTCGCCCGCTGGCGACACGATGGCCAGCAGCTCCCGTGAAGCCGATAGGAGAGCGCGGGCTTGAAACTCCGTACATGCGGCGTCGTGCGCGAGCAACCCACTGTTTGACATAGACCCGAAAGAACCGATGGCAACTCGATGATGAACTTGATCTGGCTATGAAGCTTGTGGAACAGCCGTGCAACTACCCTAAGGTCATGCCGCGCAAAGCGAACTTTGCCGGCAGGAGGCCGGCCCGAGCAAAACCAAGCATAAAGGCGCGCTCCCCCTAACGCCATGACGGAAAAGCGGGTTGTTGCGAAATCATGACTGTCCGCTCGGACAGTACTTTGGTTTGCCGATGCCAACTGGCGTGCTACGCTCGCGATACAAAGTCTGGCGCCAGCAATTCGCATAGACTCTGGCCAACACACCGGATCCCTCGACTGGAGGAGGAACCCCGCAATGCACGAAATCTTGAAGGACATGTTTGTAATGGCGCTGCCGCTGGCTGAAAAGATTCTGCGGCCGATCGTGGTCTACGCCTTCCTGGTAATCAGCCTGCGGCTTTCAGGCAAACGGGAACTGGTGCAGCTCAATCCGTTCGATTTGGTGGTGCTGCTGACGCTCTCGAATACCGTGCAGAACGCCATCATCGGAGAAGACAACTCGGTCACGGGCGGAATCATCGGCGCCACTTCCCTGTTGGTGGCGAACTACCTGGTGGTGCGGTTCCTGTACAACCACCGGTCTCTCGACCAACTGATTGAGGGCAAATCGGACGTACTGATCGAGGACGGCAAAGTTAAGACACAGCACCTCAAGCGCGAGCTGATCACCGTGGCGCAACTCGAAGCGGCGGCGCGCAAGCAAGGATTCGAATCGTTGAGCGAAGTGCAGCAGTGTGTGTTGGAGCCCGGCGGCACCATCACCTTCCTCGGCAAGAAGCCCGGCACGGATGAATCGCGCCACAGCGAATTGTTGAAGAGGCTCGACGCGCTGTTGGCCGAATTGGCTCGTTCGCGCGGCACCGAGCCTCCGCTCAAGGCATAGACGAGCGCCGGCGGCGCTAGCCGCGGACCAAAAAGCCGGTAAGCGCCGCGCCCACCCCGATTACGCCGATTGCGATTCCGGACAACCAGAAGAACTTCTTGTTGGTCAGCAAGGTGAGCGAGCAAACGATCAGGGCAAATTCGAGGATGCCCTCGCCGGCGTCGAAGTGATCGGCGCGGCGTTGGTGGAGATCGCGCTCTTTCTGCAGCTCGGTCGCCTTTTCGCTGATTTCATCCTTGTCCTCGGCGTATCGCTCCACCGCTTGGTGATATTTGGCGCGAACGGCCTCGCCTTTTTCCTTGTCGACTGTCGCCACCACGCTCAACAAATCCGCGATCGCCTGGTCCATGTTCATGCGGCCGTTCTTGGCCTGGTAGTAGGCCCATTGATTCATGGCCTGCCCTTGCAACAAGAGCTCTTCGGTGTGCGCGCGGTGCCCGAGAAGGGTGACGGCGGCAACCAAAACCGCGAGGATGGAGATGGTGATGGAAACCGGGATGACCAGCGGGCCGCTATGCTCGCCCCCGCCGTGATCGCCGTGGCCTTCAAGTTCGTGCATATCCGTGAAGCCTCCAGGAATTTAGTGCCAGTAGTTTCGCATATTGGGACCGAGGGCCGCGCCTGCGCGGGTAGGGAGCAGGCTCTCGCTCTGATCGCGCAAGTCCATCAGACAGGCGGTTGCAGGCTTTTCTTGGCGGACTGGAGGACGAATTCGATGTCGAGATCGGTATGGGCCGCGGAAAGGAAAGAGGCTTCAAACTGCGACGGAGCAAGAAAAACGCCGCGGTCCAGCATGTTGCGGAAGTATTCCGCGTACCGCTTGGCGTCGGATTTCTTGGCGGTGCTGTAGTTGGTGACCGGCTCGCCCGTAAAGAAAAGAGTAGCCAGCGAGCCGACCGAATTGACTTGTGCCGGAATCTTCCGTGCGCGAAGAATTTCGCGCAGTCCGCTGACCAGGTCCGTTGCCAGCTTTTCCATTCGTTCATAGAGGCCAGGCTTGCCGAGCTGATCGAGCGTTGCGATTCCCGCCCGCATCGCCAGCGGATTGCCGGCAAGTGTGCCGGCTTGATACACGGGCCCGAGCGGAGCGACGCGGTCCATGATCTGCGCGGCGCCGCCATAGGCGGCCACCGGCAATCCCCCTCCGATGATCTTGCCGAAAGTAGTGAGGTCAGCCTCGATCGCGAACTGGGGCTGGCAGGACCCATTGCGCAGACGGAAACCGGTGATTACTTCGTCCGCGATGAGCAGGGCGCCGTGCCGCCTGGTAAGTTCACGCAGACCGGGGAGGAAATCCTTTTGCGGGAGCACCACTCCCATGTTGGCAGCGACGGGTTCGACAATCACAGCTGCGATTTTGCCCTCGTGCCGAGCGAACAGCTCTTCGACCGCGGCAAGATCGTTGTAGGGAACATTCAGGGTAAGTTCGGCCAGCGCCTGCGGAACGCCCGGACACTCCGCGATGCCGAGCGTGGCCAGGCCGGAGCCGGCCTGCGAGAGAAAGCTGTCGGCGTGCCCGTGGTAGCAGCCCTCAAACTTGATGACCAGGTCGCGGCCGGTGAATCCGCGTGCCAGCCGAACGGCGCTCATTGTCGCTTCCGTGCCGCTCGAAACAAAGCGAATTTTTTCAAGAAAAGGGACGGCGCGATGAATGCGTTGCGCCAGCTGGACCTCGAGGTCGGTCGTAACCCCGTAACTGGTTCCCTTCTGCGCCTGATCCGCAATGGCGGCGACCACAGCCGGATGCGCGTGGCCTAACAGCATGGCTCCCCACGAGCCCACAAGGTCCAGCAGGCGGTTGCCGTCGGCGTCGAACAGATACTGCCCGGCGCCGCGCTCGATGATGAGCGGCTCTCCGCCAACCGAACGAAAGGCGCGAACCGGGCTGTTAACGCCGCCCACCAGAATCTGTTCGGCTTCGGCGAAGATCTCGCGCGAGCGGCGGCGGCCATGTTGCGGCGAAGGTTGCGTGGAACTCATCGGGTTGTGCTCACCATACGGTCATTTCAGCCAGCGGGCGGCATCTTTGGCATGATACGTCAATATGAAATCCGCGCCGGCGCGCCGGATACCGGTGAGAATTTCGAGCACCACTCGCTTTTCGTCGAGCCAGCCGTTGTTGCAAGCGGCCTTCACCATGGAATATTCGCCGCTGACGTTGTAGGCGGCCACCGGCACGCGAAATTCGTCTTTGACCTGTCGAACAATATCGAGGTACGGCAGCGCCGGCTTGACCATCACCATGTCGGCGCCCTCTTCGAGATCGAGCGCGACCTCTCGCAAAGCCTCGCGCGCATTGCCGGGATCCATCTGATAGCTGCGGCGGTCGCCAAATTGCGGCGCAGAATCCGCCGCTTCGCGAAACGGCCCGTAGAATCCGGAGCAATACTTCGCCGCGTAAGAAAGAATCGGCACATCGGGGAAACCACCGCCGTCCAGCTTCCGGCGGATCGCGCCGACCCGGCCATCCATCATGTCCGAGGGCGCGACGATGTCCGCGCCGGCGCGTGCGTGGGAAAGCGCCTGCTCCGCGAGGATCTCGAGCGTCGGATCGTTGGCGACTTCGTTATTTTCCAGGATGCCGCAGTGGCCGTGATCAGTGTATTCGCAAAGACAAACGTCGGTGATCACGAGCAAATTGAGCTTGGCGCCGCGAATCGCTTCGATCGCCCGCTGCACCACGCCGTTCTCTGCGAGCGAGCTTGTTCCACGCGCGTCTTTCGACTCCGGCAAGCCGAAAAGAATGACGCCGGGAATCCCCAGGCCCTCCGCTTCCCGGCAGTCCTCGACGATGCGATCGGCGGACTGCTGGAAGACGCCGGGCATCGCGGCGACTTCCTTGCGAACCGCCGACCCGGGACAAACGAAAAGCGGGTAGATGAGGCTCTTCGTGCGGAGGCGCACTTCGCGAACCAGATCGCGCAGCAGTTCGCTTTTGCGGAGGCGGCGCGGCCGCTGCGCTGGAAAACTCATCGCGTGGGCGCTCCGGCGGTGGAAGCTCTTCCTTTCTCGAGAAAGGCCTCGAGCGCCACGATGACCTGCTCAATCGAAGGCTCTTCGGCCTCGAAGTCGCAACGCATTTTCGCTTCTTTGAGCAGATTTTCCTTGGTCACCGGCCCGATGGCGCCGATGCCTGTGGAGTCGGAAATCGGAGCCAACACGCCATGCTGGACCAGTGCCGTGAACGCGTGAACCGCCGAGGGGCTGAAGAAAAGGATTGCGTCGGCATCGGCGCTGGCCGCGACGCTTCTGGCATCGAGCGTTTCTGAACAGACGGTGCGATAAGCAACCACCTCGCGTACATGAGCGCCGGCCAAATGAAGCTGTGCGAAGTGCGCCGCGCCGGCGCGGTCGCTGCGCGGAAGAAGAACGTGCTTGGCGTGCATTCCCGGCGCGAGTTCCGCAATCAGATCGGCGCCCGTGCCTTTGCCGACGCGCGTCACGCGGAAGCCGGCTTCCTCAGCCGCGTTGGAGGTGGCCTTGCCGACGGCCGCCACCTGCAGCGTCGGCATGACTTGGCGCAGGTCCAAGCCGATTTGGGCGGCCCGCTCGCTGATCGCGTGAACGGCATTCTGGCTGCCAAAGATGATCCATTCAAACTTGTTCTGACGGAGTTCGCCGAGAGCGTCATCGAGCTGGTGAAAATCGAGCGGCGGCTCGATGCGCACTACCGGCAACAGGATCGGTTGGGCCCCGCGGGCACGCAGCGCCTCAAACAGCGGATGGGTGAGTTGCAGCGGGCGCGTGATCACAATGCGCTTTCCGGCCAGAATCGGCGAGGAGTGCTCAGCCACGGGCGCGGTAAACCTCCTGCAAGATTGTACCCGCACCGGCGTCAATCAGCAGCTGCGCCAGGCGCTGGCCGAGCTCGCGCGGCTGGTCGCTGCGGCCGGTGGCGCGCTGGCGGACGTAGTTTCTGCCGTCGGGCGAGCACACCACCGCGTCCATGGCCAGTTCGTGGCGTTCAAAACGCGCCCAGGCTCCCAGAGGAACCTGGCAGCCTCCCTCTAACGTGCCCAGGAGCGCGCGTTCGGCAACGATCGATTGGCGCGTTTCGTTGTCGTCGAGAGGAGCGAGCGCGTCGGCGAGGTCGGCGTCTTTGATGCGAGCCTGCACGGCGATCGCGCCCTGACCGACGGCAGGCATGCACACGTCCGGGGAAAGGACTTCGCTGATTCGCGCGCTCATGCCGAGACGATCGAGCCCAGCTTTGGCCAGGACGATGGCTTCATACTCGCCGCTGTCCACTTTTCTGAGCCGAGTGTCCACGTTGCCGCGCATCTCGCGGATATCGAGATCGGGGCGAACGTGACGCAACTGCGACGCCCGACGGAGGCTGCTGGTGCCGACGCGCGCGCCGTGGCGGAGCTTGGCGAGTGTTTCGCCCTGGCTGCCGATGAGGGCGTCGCGGGTGTCCTCGCGGCGGCAGACGGCGGGAAAGCAGAGCCGGCTCGGAACGTCGGTAGGAATGTCCTTGACGCTGTGCACGGCTAGGTCAATCTGCTCGTCGAGCAGCGCCTCCTCGAGTTCCTTGATAAACACGCCCTTGCCGCCAATTTGCGAAAAAGGAGCCTGCGTTATACGGTCGCCGGTGGTCTTAATGACCACAATTTCCGTTTCGACGCCGGTGGCCTGGAAGATCCGCTTGCGAACGTACTCTGCCTGCCACTTGGCGAGCAGGCTGCCGCGCGTGCCGATGCGGACCGGTTTCACTGGCGGCGCTCCTTTCCCGGCAGGAATAGGTCGCGAATGGCTTCGACGTTCTGTATTTTGCGGCGCAAATCTTTTTCCCCCTGCAGGCGTCGGGCGGGGTCGAGCAGAAGCTTTTCGAGCAATTCGTCCATGAGCGATTCCACTTGCACGCGTTGTTCCGGCGAAAGATGCGGCACGCGCTCAACGCGCTCGCGGACAAAATCGGCACGTTCCTCTTTCAGTTTGCCGCGCAGTGCTTCGACCATGCCGATAAGTTCCACGCTGGCCTGCCAGGTGAGAAACTTCTCGACGTGTTCTTCGACGATGGCCTCGGCGCGGGGAATTTCGCTTCGCCGGGCATCACGGTTTTGCTCGACGATCTCGGTAAGGTTGTCGATGTTGTAGAGGTAGAGGTTATAGAGATCGGCGGCGGCCGCTTCAACGTTGCGCGGCAGGCCCAAGTCCATTACGAACAGCGGGCGGTTGCCGCGCGACGCCATGGCCTTGGCCAGCATCGGGCGTTTCAGCGTCGGCTCCTCCGTGGAAACGCTGGCAACGATAACGTCCGGCAGGGCCAGTGCGGCGTCCCAATCCTCCCAACCGATCACTTTGCCGGCGAATTCCCGCGCCAGCAGTTCCGCACGATCCCGCGAGCGATTCATTACATAGAGATGCGCAATGTTGCGGTCGCGGAGTTGCGAAACCACCTGCTCGCTGATGGTGCCGGCACCCAGAACCAGGGCCGTGCGCTGGCCGAGCTTGCCGAAGATGCGTTCCGCGAGCTTTACGCCGGCGGAGGCAACCGACATCGGGCGTGTGCCGAGTTCCGTTTCGTGGCGGACTCGCTTGCCGACCTCCAGCGCGCCCTGAAACATGCGATTGAGAACAGGGCCGGTCGCGCCGGATTCATAGGCCAGGCGGTAGGCTTCGCGAATCTGGCCGAGAATTTCCGCCTCGCCGAGGACCATGGAGTCGAGGCCCGAGGCCACGCGAAACAGGTGGCGAACTGCATGGCGGTCGTAGCGGTGGTAGAGCGACGGGCTCAAGTGTTCCGGCTGTACGGCGTGGAACCGGCTGAGGTAGTCGGACAGCACGGCGGCGGACTCGCTGGCACTCTCGGGCGGCACCCCATAAACCTCGCTGCGATTGCAGGTGGAGAGCACCAACGACTCGTGAAATATGCCCTTGGCCCGCAGTTCCGCGACGGCCTGGCGCGCCTGATCCGCCGTGAAAGACACACGCTCTCTGACCTCGACAGGAGCCGAGCGGTGGTTCAATCCGACCAGCACAATTTCCATGGCGCTGACTGCGTGCTCCTAGAAATAGCGATGCGCGTGCGAGAAAAACAGGTTTACTACAGTAAAGCTGAAAATCACGATCGCGAAATTGAAGATACAAAGCTGCGAGGCGCGCGATCCGCGCCAACCGGGATTGCGCGCCAACCGCAGATAGACCACGTAGGCCACCAGCACCAGCAGGGTGACGACGTATTTCGGATCGTAGTGCCAGACTCCGCCGGTCAGCCGGTCGACCCAAACAAACCCCAGCGCCGTGCCAATGGCAATTGCCACCAGCCCGACCAGCACGCTGCTCTGGCTCATGCGATCGAGCAGGTCGAGCGGGGGCAGCCGCCACACGATGCTGCCGACTTTGTGTTGCTGCAGCAGGCGCTGCTGGGTGAGATAGATGACGCTCAGCACGCAAGAAAGGCCGAACGCGGCGTAGGCCAGAATGCTAAGTGTGACGTGAAGCGCGAAAGCCACACCTTTGGCCGGAACCGTGGCGTTGTGGTTGGTAGCGGCGGCATTGGCAAACAGCAAAAATGCCAGGACAAACGGAAGCACCAGCGCTCCGACCGAGCGCTGGCGGTGGAAGAACTCCAGGCTCAAATAGGTCAGCGCGAGCAGCCAGCCAAACAGGGACATCGATCCGGAAAGGTCATGATAGGGAACCGTGTGCAAGCCGCGAGATCGCTCGAGCAGCGCGTAGTAGTGCGCTACCAGCCCGCACGCCAGCAGCAGCGTGGCCACGCGACCCGACCATTCGCGGCCCGTTACCAGGAACCCGACGTAGCAGGCGAAACTGCCCAAATAGGCCGCAAGTGTAAGCAGGAAAAAGAGATGGTCCATGGCTTCGGGCCAAGCGGCACGGGCGACTGGAGCGGAGTGACGCCAGGAGTCCCTAAAACAAAGTATAGCCCAGCGTCCGCTCCGCCGCATGCCAACGGCACTCGCACCCGGCAACGCGCGGAATTTGTTATTCTGGCGACGCCTACATGAGCGCTCCTTCCGCTTTAAACCGAAAAGAACTGTTCTTGCGCGCATGCCGCGGCGAATCGCTGCCGCGCGTCCCGGTGTGGATGATGCGCCAGGCCGGCCGTTACCTGCCGGAGTATCGCGAACTGCGCGCGAGACATGCGTTTCTCGAAGTATGCAAGGCGCCGGACCTGGCGGTGGAAGTCTCGCTGCAGCCGTTTCGTCGCTTGCGCGTGGACGCCATCATTGTTTTCTCCGACATTCTGATTCCGGCCGAAGCCATGGGCGTGCCGCTCGAACTGGGTGACGCGGGCCCGCGTCTGCTTGAACCCGTGCGTTCGGCCGAGGCGGTTCGCAAGCTGCGCTTGTTTGACCCGGAAACGGAAACTGGATTCCTGATGGAAGCAATCCGTCGCCTGGTTCGAGCCGCGGGAGCCGACGTTCCCGTGCTCGGATTTGCGGGCGCCCCATGGACCATGGCTTGCTACATGGTCGAAGGCCGCAGCTCGGAAGGCTTCGTCGCGGTGAAGAGTTTCATGTACACCGAACCTGCGGCCTTTCGCGAACTGCTGCACCGGGTGGCTCAGGCCACCGTTGCCTACCTGAGGGCGCAGATCGCGGCAGGAGCCGCGGCAGTCCAGTTGTTCGATACCTGGTGCGGTGAACTATCGCTGCCGGAGTATCGGGATTTTGCCCTGCCCGCCGTGCAAGAAATCATCTCCGGCATTCGTGGCACGGCGCCGGTGATCTATTACAGCAAAGCCTCGCACCATCTCTTGCAGGCGGTAGCGCAAACCGGCGCTGACGTGCTGAGCGTCGACTGGCGGGTAAACCTCGCCGAATTGAGGGCCAAGACCGGCCCCGCAATCGCGTTACAAGGAAATCTCGATCCGGCCCTTCTGTTCAGCTCTTCAGAAAACATCGTGAGCGCTACGAAAAGCGTCCTGCAGCAGCTTGCCGGCCAGGGGCACATCCTGAACTTAGGTCACGGGATTCTGCCGAACACTCCCATCGAAGCGGCGCAGCTCTTCATTCGAACCGGCCAGGAGCTTCGCTTCCCGGCTGCGGCTGTGGTCACTCCTTAGAGCCTTTCCTGCAGCCGGTGGAAACGAATCCTGCACGAGTCGCATCCTACTAGCACGGCCCTCGAAGGCGCGTGGTCAGAGAGCATCCATGCCGAACCGGGAGAAGCAAAATGCGACTTCGAGCAGTTGGGGTTGTTGCGGGACTGGGATGGTTTTTCGCAGCTGCGCCCGCCAACGCTCAGTATGGACCAGGCAAGTGGGAGTTCACACCTTTTGCCGGCTATGAAACCAGCGGTTCCTATCCTCTGAATTTCCACACCATCGGCGTCAACGTCAACGAACTGAGGGTCGACGGCGCCACCAGTTTCGGCGCTTTCATCGGCTATGGCCTGACCCGCGACGCACAGGTCGAGTTCCTGTGGGACCGCAACCCGACTTCCTACAGCGCGCAAATCCGGCCCGGCGAGCCGTTTTTCAAGGCCTATAACTCCGACATAGACCAGTATCAGTTTGGTCTGCTGTTCATGTTGTTGGGCGACGACCACCGCCTTCGTCCCTACGCGGCGGGAAGCCTGGGCTTCACGCACGAGTTCAACAGCGGCGGCAACCCGACCCGCACCGACTTTGCCTACAGCCTAGGCGGCGGCGTCAAGTACGCCTTGGGCCGCCATGTGGCATTGCGCGGCGACGCGCGCTACATGCCCACCTACGCCAACTCTTCGCCCGCGACGTACTGCGATCCCTTCTTCGGCTGCTACTCCGCAAAAGTCTCGAACTATCAACACCGCGGCAATTTCGTGGCGGGCATGGTGTTCAAGTTCTAGCGAGGCTAGGGTCCGGCGCGTTTCGCCGCGGCCTGCTAGAATAAATGCGTAAGCCAGCGTAGCGATGATTCCGCATCCGAGTCTCGAAGAAGCCCGACGCGAACTCCACGTCAGCGAAGAGTTCCTCGCGCGCTACAACCGCCCCGGCCCGCGCTATACCAGTTATCCAACCGCTCCGGTGTGGAACGACTCTTTCCAAGCGAGCGATCTCGAGCAGGTGCACGCGGCCGCTGAAGCCGCGCTCACACCGGTATCGCTCTATATGCATCTTCCCTTCTGCGAGAGCTTGTGCCTGTTCTGCGCTTGCAACGTCATCATCCAGAAGGACAAGAGCGTCGCGCTTCCCTACTTCGAAATCCTGAAGAAAGAGATCGCGCGGGTCGCGCGGTCCGTTTCCCGCGAACGCCAAGTCGTCCAATTCCACTGGGGCGGCGGGACGCCGACCTACTCTTCTCCCGCGCAACTCGAAGATCTTTTTGGCTACAGCAAAGAGCGCTTCCGATTTTCGCCCGATGCGGAAATCGGCATCGAGGTCGACCCGCGCGTCACTTCGCGCGAGCACCTTCTAACCCTGCGCCGTTTAGGCTTCAACCGCCTCAGCATGGGCATCCAGGACTTCCACCAACCCGTCCAGAAAGCAATTCATCGCATCCAGCCTTATGAAATCACCCGCGACTTGATTCAATCCGCCCGCGATCTTGGTTTCGACAGTATCAACGTGGACCTGATTTACGGTTTGCCGCACCAGACGGCCGAAACCTTCGCCCGCACGGTAGACCAAATCATCGAACTCGGGCCCGACCGCATCGCGCTGTTCAGCTACGCCCACGTACCCTGGCTGAAAAAGCAGCAAGGCGCATTTGCCGCATTTCTTCCGGAAGGCATGCAGAAGTTTGCCATCTTCCGCGCCGGCCTGCTCAAATTTCTCGAAGCCGGTTATCTCTACATCGGCATGGACCATTTTGCGAAGCCCGGCGACGAACTGGCGACAGCTCAAGCGAACCGCACCTTGCATCGCAATTTTCAGGGCTACACCACCAAAGCGGGAGCCGATCTCTACGGCATGGGGATTACCGCGATCAGCGGCTTCAGCGATGCCTACGCGCAGAACCACCGCGAGCTCCCGGCTTGGGAAAAAGCAGTTCAGGAGCGCGGCCTCGCCACCATGCGCGGCTATCGCCTTTCTCGGGAAGACCGGCTCCGCCGGGAAGTCATCAGCCGCCTGCTTTGCCACACGGTCATTCCCAAGCAAGAGATCAACGAAGCGTTTGCCGTCGACTTCGACGAGCACTTCGCCGATGAACTGCGCCGCCTTGAAACTCCCGCCGAAGACGGCTTGCTCATAATCAGCAAAGAGGAGATTCGAGCCACCTGGCTTGGCCGCATCTTCATCCGCAACCTGGCAATGCTTTTCGATCCCTACCTCGAAAAACAGCATCTGGACGCCCAGCCACTGTTTTCGAAAACACTGTGACCGTGGTTTCCTCCGCACTTACCGTTGTCGTGGGCGCGGGAATCTCCGGCCTCGCTTGCGCTTACACCCTAGAGAAAGCCGGCCACAACGTTCTGCTGTTGGAGGCGACCTCCCGTCCGGGCGGCATGATTCAGTCCATCGCCGAAGACGGCTACCTTTTCGAAACGGGCCCGCAGAGTTTCAGCTCCACCCCGGCGCTCGACCAACTGACCACCGACCTCGGCTTAATGAGCCAGCGGCTTGAAGCGCCCCGGGCCTCGCCGCGCTTTGTTTTGCTCGACCGAGAGTTGGTCGCCGTACCCATGTCCCCCGGGGGCTTCCTCACCTCGCGCCTGCTAGGCTGGAAAACCAAGGCGGCGATTTTAACTGAGGTGCTGCGCAGTACCCACGCACCCGACTCTGACGAATCCATCGCCGCGTTTACGCGCCGAAAATTCTCTGCTGAACTCCTCGACCGCTTGGTAGGACCGTTCGTTTCCGGAATTTACGCCGGCGATCCGGAACAGCTTAGCCTGCGCGCCGCGTTCCCTGCGATTTACCAAGCGGAGCAAAGGGCGGGCAGCGTGGTTCGCGGGATGTTCCGGGAGGCCAAGGCTTCGAAAACGGCGGCCACGGCAAATCACCGCCGACAGGCCCTCATCTCACTCCGCCCGGGCAACCAAGCCCTTACCTCAGCACTCGCTCGGAAACTCGGAACGCGCCTCCGCTGCAACGTCCGAGTCCGCTCTATCGCTAAAACCGAGCGCGGGTTCACGGTCCGGACCGAAAGCCGCGGGCGGCCGGAAGAGCTCCCGTGCGATCGGGTGGTCCTGGCCTCGCCCGCAAATGTATCGGCTTCGCTTCTTGTCGACACGGCTCCCGAAGCCGCGAGTACGCTGCTCGGAATCTCTTATGCTCCGCTCGCGGTGGTGTCCCTCGCCTATCGCCGCGAACAAGTCCGCCGCTCGCTGAACGGCTTCGGTTTTCTCATCCCGCGTTCCGCCGGTATCCGCACCTTGGGTACGGTCTGGAATTCCTCCCAGTTTCCCGACCGCGCGCCATCGGAACATGTCTTGCTCACTTCGTTTGTCGGGGGCGCAACCGACACGGCAGCCGTCAACCTTTCTGACCAGGAACTATCCGCCATCGTCCACCAGGAGCTATCCGCAATCCTCCGAGTCGGCGGCCCGCCGGTGAAGGACCGCGTCACCACCTACGAGTGGGCGATTCCTCAATACAATCTCGGTCACAGCGAGCGGCTCAGGGAATTGCGCGACGCTCTCCTGCGCCTGCCCGGACTTTGGCTCGCCGGCAACTACATGCAAGGTCCGGCCGTCGGGGCCTCCATCGAACAAGCCCTCTCGGTTGCCGAACAGGTTCGAATCAGCTACAACTCTTGAAGCACCCGGCTGTATTCCGCGGCACATCCGCAACCCCGCGTTTGCCGTATATCGAGTAGGAGACGACGAAGCCCCAACGTGTTCCTTGCGGTCTTCTCACCCTCGGAATCGAGCGGAGTGTCCCCTGACGCGGCGCTGATAGAGCGGCTTCGGCAACGGGACGTGTGCGCTTTTGAGGAACTCTATGACCGCCATTCCCGCATCGTCTATGGTCTGGTTCTGCGCATCTTGCAGCAGGCTTCGACGGCCGAAGAAGTGGTACAGGATATCTTTCTCCAACTGTGGCGCAACGCTCGGCACTACGACGGAGCGCGCGGTCCCTTTCTGCCCTGGCTCCTGACGTTGGCGCGCAACCGCGCGCTCGATCAGTTGCGGCTCAAGAGCGAGCGGCAGCGCAGACGCGAAGCGCAATCCGAACAACTCCCGGCCGCGGCCGGTGCTCGGCCGGATTTTGAAGGCAATCTCGATGACCAGCGCCGCGCGGCTCGCGTGCGCGAGTTGATGTCCGCATTAAAACCGCAGCAGAAGAGCGCCATCGAACTCGCCTATTTCGAAGGCTTGAGCCATTCCGAGATCGCCACCCGTCTCGGGGAACCACTCGGCACCGTAAAAAGCTGGATCCGCAACGGACTGTTAAAACTTAAGGAGGGGCTCGAAGCCACCGCGTGAGCAGCTCGGATACAACTCGCGACCCGTTCCTTGCGCTGATCGAGGCCTACGCTTTGGGTGCGCTTGACGCGGATGAGCGCGCCTCCGTCGAAGCCCATCTCGCCGCGGGCTGCGTGGGCTGCGCCCAATCCCTTGCACAAGCTCGCTCGATTGTCAGCCAACTCGCCTATCTCGCGCCGGAAGCGCAACCCACGGAAATGCTTCGCGGCCGTCTTCTGAAGGCCGTGCGCGACGATGCGGCAACCGGCAAGGCGCCGGCCCCGGCGCAAAAGGCGATTCCCTTCTGGATGTGGGCGGGCGCTGCAGCCGCTCTTCTCCTGGCTCTCTACAACCTGTACGAATATCAATCCACGCGCAAGGCCATCGGTCAGGCGCAAGCTGCACTTGACGCACAGATCCAGCTGCAGAGGCAAGCCGCACAAGAACTTCTGGCGGCGCGCCGCGAAGCCTTGATCCTCACCGATCCTGGTTCGGTAAGGATTGCAATGCCCGCCGGCAAGGCCGGGCTCCCCGAGCTTCAGGCCACCTGGCATGCGGCGCTCGGGATCGTGATTTCGGGAGAAAATTTGCCGGTTCCCGGCGGCCAGCGCACGTTGCAGTTGTGGTTGATCCCCAAAGCGGCCGGCGCAAACCCCATTCCGTCTCTGAACGTGCGGCCGGAGAGCGATGGGCGGTTTCATCTGCTCGTCGAGCAGCCGCCCGGCCAGCCTGGCGACACCAAACTGTTGGCGATTACCGAAGAGCCTCGAGGGGGAAGCGAGCAGCCAACCACCGCGCCGATCTGGGTCGGAGCGGTCGAGGGCAAGTAGGGACGAGAACGGCTCCGACTTACCTAGTCCTTGCTTTTCTGTTTCTTATAGCGCATCGCCAGCCGTGCTTTTCGCCGCTCACCCGCTTCGCGCCAGCGCCGCCTCTCTTCCGCGGTCTTCAGAATCAAGGGTGGCACGGGCTTAGGCTCCCGAGTCACCTCATCCAGCGCCACAAACGTCACGTAGGCCGTGGTAGCGTGCTTTCGCTCGCCGGTCAGCGCGTTCTCGGAAAAGACCTTTACGCCCACTTCCATCGAGGTATTGAATACTCGGTTCACCTGCGACTTCAGAATCACCAATTCGCCCAGGTTGATCGGATTGCGGAAATCGATGTAGTCGACCGAAGCCGTCACCACATAGCTGTTGGCGTGGCGGGAGGCGGCCATAGCCGCTACGACATCCACCAGGTGCATGGCGTGACCGCCCAGCAGCTTGCCAAGCAGGTTGGTCACCGCGGGCAGCACCACTTCCGCCATCTCCGATCGCGACGCGCTGATCGGCTTCGCTTTCAGCAAGTACCCACCGCTGGCATTCGCTTTTTTCCTCTTGATCGCCATTCCGTCCTCAGTTCAGCAATTTTGGCCCGGCTCCTTGCAGCCGATATACTACCTGCACGCCATGACCGACCCAAAGAAGTCGCGCCGTGAGTTGCTGGAAGCATTCGTAGCCGAGAAACCAGACGACGCCTTCTCGCGCTACGGCCTGGCCCTCGACTACATGAACTCGGGCGAGGCGGCGAAGGCGGAGGCGCAGTTCCGTGAACTGCTAGAGCGCAATCCGACCTATGTCCCCGGCTACCAAATGCTGGGCCAGCTCCTGGCGAAGCAGTCCCGCACGGACGACGCCCGAGCGATCCTGGCAGAAGGTATCTCCGCCGCCGCCAAATCCGGCAATGCCCACGCCCAGTCAGAAATGGAGGGACTGCTGGCCGAGCTCTAGCATACTTGGCGGTTCCGACCTCGTTCTAGCGTTACATCCCATTCCTCTCGCGCGTTTCACTCTGCTATCCTTGGAACGTAATTGGAAGCGCCTATGCCGAATGTCCGCCTGCCGCTGTTTCCCTTGAACGTTGTGCTTCTCCCCGGTGCCGATCTGCCCTTGCATATTTTTGAGCCGCGCTATCGCCATATGGTGCGCGAATGCCTCGACACGCAAACGCCGTTCGGAATGCTTCTCGCGCTGCCCAGCGGCATCGCCGGCACCGGCTGCAGCGCGGAGATTCTGGAAGTCACCAAGCGCTATCCCGATGGCCGCAGCGACATCCTCACCGTCGGACGCTCGCCATTCCGCGTCGTCGAACTCTTCAACCATGAACCGCTGTTGCGCGCCGAAGTCGATTTTCTCGAGGACCGCACGCTGCCAGCTGATCCGCGCCTCTGCCGCGAGCTGAACGAGCTCTACGAAATTTGCCATACCTTGCTCTTCGGCGACTATCCCCGCGACTTGTGCGCCGATCCCGACGGCGGCATTTCCTACGCCGTGGCGGCAAAACTTCCCATGGACCTGCTCTGGAAGCAACGCATTCTCGAATTGCGCTCGGAAGCCGAACGTCAGGAGCGTCTGGTCGCGTACCTTCGCGAGTGGGCGCCGCATCTAGAGAAGACAACACAATTGCGCACTCGAGCCACGAGCGGCTTGAACTGAAGCGGGCTTTGCGCTGAAAACGCTTTGCCACTGCTGTCGCATCTAATCGGAGGTTCGCCGGATTCACGCATTGGCACTGGGGGCCCAATGACCACAGTCAGTTCCACTTATTCTCCCGGAGGCCGCGGCCGGCCCGCGACCTTGGGTGAACTGCGCCGTATTCCGGACCTGGACGCTCGCGCCGCTTCGCGCTCCGTCAAAGATGAAATCCGTGCCAACCTGATGCGCACCATCGAACGCGGCGAAACGCTTTTCCCCGGCGTACAGGGATACGACGATACGGTTATCCCGCAAATCGTCAATGCGCTGCTTTCGCGCCACAACTTCATCCTTTTGGGACTCCGCGGGCAGGCCAAGAGTCGCATCCTCCGCGGCCTCATCAATCTTCTCGATTCGGAAGTCCCGGTCGTCGCCGGCTGCGAAATCAACGACGACCCCCTCAAGCCCATCTGCCGGGCGTGCCGCGAACGGGTGGCCGCCGAAGGCGACAATACGCCGATCGCGTGGATGCCCCGCGATCTTCGTTACGTCGAAAAACTGGCCACTCCCGACGTGACCATCGCCGACATTATCGGGGACGTTGACCCCATCCGCGCCGCGCGCGGCGGCCGCGATCTGTCGGACGAGCTCACCATTCACTACGGCTTGCTTCCGCGCGCCAATCGAGGGATCTTCGCCATCAACGAACTCCCCGACCTTGCCGGAAAAATTCAGGTCGGCCTGTTCAACATCATGCAGGAAGGTGACATCCAGATTAAGGGCTACCCGCTGCGTCTTCCGCTCGATGTCCTGCTGGTTTTCTCCGCCAATCCGGAAGACTACACGGCTCGCGGCAAAATCATCACCCCGCTGAAAGACCGCATCGGCTCCGAAATCCGAACACACTATCCCGCGACCGTCGAAGAGGGCATGGCCATCACCACCCAGGAAGCTTGGACCGGCCGCGACTCCGCGTACCGCGTCGAAGTTCCCGATTACCTCCGCGAGCTGGTCGAAGAAGTCGCTTTTCAGGCCCGCGACGACAAGCGCGTCGACAAACGCTCCGGCGTCAGCCAGCGCCTGCCGATCAGCTTGCTCGAAAGCGTCGTCAGCAGCGGCGAGCAACGCGCCGCCCGCACCCGCGAAAAGCTGACCGTCGCGCGCGTGGCCGACATCTACGCCGCGCTTCCCTCCATCACCGGCAAGCTCGAACTCGAGTACGAAGGCGAACTCAAAGGCGCCGACACCATCGCACGCGAACTCATCCGCACCGCCAGCGGTCGCATCTTCTCTAAGCGCTTTTCCGACGTGAACCTGCAGCCGGTCATCCAGTGGTTTGAACTGGGCGGCGAACTGAAACTCGCCGATCTTGCTTCCACCTCCGATCGCTACAAGCAGCTCGCCAACATCAAGGAACTGATGGACCACGTCCACCGCCTCGGTGTTTCCGACAAAAGGGACGCCGGCCCGGCCGCCGCCGCGGCAGAAATGATTCTGGAGGGTTTGTGGGCGCATCGCCGCATCGGCCGCAGCGAAGAGCGCGGTTTCTTCGCCGAAAAGCCCAGGCAGCCCGACCCGCGCGAATCGGGCCCACCCCGCCCGCGCAGGAATTACAACTGACGCCCGCGGAAAGATCTGAGCCTAAGGAAGCCGTTAGATGGGCGGTAGGGACACAGAGATCTCGATATGAAATTCACCAAGTTCACCAAATACACGGGCGAACCGGCCGACTCCATCGACCTCGAAGAACTGGTAAAGCGCCTGGGGGACTTCTTCCTGCAATCCGGCTTCGAATCCCAGTTCTACGGCATCTCCGAATTCGATCCGCAGCGCTCGCTCGAAGCCCTCAAAGAAGCGATCCTCCGTGCGCTCCAGGAAGGCGACGTCTTCCCGGAAGGCTCCATGAGCGAAGAAATCCGCAAGATGCTCGACCGCTCCGATGCCATGAACCATCCTGAGATCAAAGACTTGATCGACAAACTCGTCGAGCGCCTCTCGCAGGGAGGCTTCATCAATCCCCAGGAGCCGCCGCAAATCACGCCGCCCAATCAAATGTCCGCGCGCGGCTCCATAGGCAGTCCTCAGGAGCGCAATAGCGAAGCACGCTTCGAAATCACCGACAAAACCATCGACTTCCTCGGCTTCAAAACCCTCCGCGATCTGCTCGGCTCGCTCGGCCGCAGCAGCTTCGGCCGGCACGACACACGCGATCTCGCCACCGGCGTCGAAGCGAGCGGCGTCTCCCGCCCTTATGAATTCGGCGACGCCCTCAATCTCGACGTCAGCGAAACCCTGTTCAACGCCGTGCGGCGCGACGGCGCCAAGGTGCCCATCAACATCGGCTACCAAGACCTCATGGTCCACCAGTGCGAGTATCAGTCTTCCTGCGCTACCGTGGTCCTGCTCGATTGTTCTCACAGCATGATTCTCTACGGCGAAGACCGCTTCACGCCCGCCAAACGCGTGGCCATGGCCCTCTCGCACCTCATTCGCACGCAATACCCCGGGGACTCGCTCAACCTCGTCCTCTTCCACGATTCCGCCGAGGAAGTACCGCTCGCCGAGCTGGCGCGCGTCCAGGTTGGCCCGTTCTACACCAACACGCGCGAAGGGCTGCGTATGGCCCAGCGCATTCTTCTTCGCCAGCGCAAGGACATGCGCCAGATCATCATGATCACCGACGGCAAGCCTTCCGCGCTCACGCTCGAAGACGGCCGCATCTACAAGAACGCGTTTGGACTCGATCCTTTCGTGGTCAGCGAAACTCTGGAAGAAGTAAACAAATGCAAGCGCGCCAACATCATGATCAATACCTTCATGCTGGCCACCGACTATTCGCTCGTCAATTTCGTTCAGAAAATCACGCAGATGTGCCGCGGCAAAGCCTACTTCACCACCCCCCACAACCTCGGGCAATACCTGCTCATGGATTTCCTGCAGAGAAAAACCCGTCACATTCATTAGCGGGACCGAAAGCCCGTCTGAATTCGAGCGTTCCGGCCGTACGTATGGCGGCGGAGTCTCTGCTACACTCTCCGCCCATGAAAACGCTCTTCTTCCGGGCCGTCGGCCTGCTCCTGTTCACAGCCTCTTTCGCGGGGGCCCAGGAAGTTATTCCCCTCTACGCCGGCGCGCCACCCGGCTCCACGCCTGAAAGCTACCCGGAAAAGCAATACTTCTCGAAACTGTGGAACACGGAAGTCGTCTCCAACGTGACCAAGCCAAGCCTCACCGTTTTCAGGCCTGCGCCCGACCACAGGAACGGCACCGCCATCATCGTCGTGCCGGGCGGCGGATTCATGGCCCTCTCGATCAACAGTGAAGGCAACGACGTCGCGAAATACCTGGCCGCAAAAGGCGTTACCGCTTTTGTGTTGAAGTACCGCGTTGCGCGAACCGACGACGACGCCACGCAAGAATTCGCGGCGCTCTACGCAGACCGCCCGAAATTTGCCGAAAGGGTAGGCAAAGTCATCCCGCTCTCGATCTCTGACGGCCTGGCCGCCGTCACCTACGTCCGGCAGCATGCGTCAGAGTTGGGAGTTTCGCCGGACCGCATCGGCATCCTTGGTTTCTCCGCCGGAGGGACCGTGACCATGGGCGTCGCCCTCCACTACACGCCAGAAAACCGGCCGGCGTTCGTTGCTCCCATTTACGCCGCCAGCAGCAGATTCAAGGACGCCATCGTTCCCGACGATGCCCCGCCCATGTTCATTGTGGCCGCCAGCGACGACAATCTTGGCCTCGCGCCCGATAGCATCGTTCTCTATGAAAAGTGGGCCGGCGCCCACAAGCCGGTCGAGCTCCACATGTACGCAAAGGGAGGCCACGGCTTCGGTATGCACAAACAAAACCTTCCGACCGATCACTGGATCGACCGCTTCGCCGATTGGCTCGACTTCCAAGGCTTGCTGAAGAAATGAGATTGCGGCCGCTGGCGAGGACCCACCTGAGCTAGCCTGCCAACAACTCGATCTGCTCGGTCGCGCCGGACAACCGCTCCCACTCGAGAGCCCTCAACGCCTCCAGCGCTCCCAAAAGTGCGTCTTGGTGGCCCTTGTCGTCGTTCGCAGGCGACACCAGCCGTTCCAGGATGGCCATTCGGGCCAACCCGATTCTCTCTTCCACCACATTGCTTTCGTGAATTGCGCTTTCCACGGCTTGCTGCCACCAGCTCGTTTCCGGCATTGCGGTCTCCGGGGGTGGGCTTTCTGCGGGCACCCGTACCATAGTGAGCCGCGCCTATCATGTCACTACGGTAGTTCCTGTATTTCAGGCGGACCCGTTGCTCGACGCGCCCCGACCAGCCGCCTCGGCTTCTTCTCTGACCGCGCCATGCAGGTATAATGCGTGCCGCTCCCGGAGGTTTTCTTGAAACCCATCCTCGCCGTTCTGGTAGCGTTTTCTTGCGCAACCACTCCGTGCGCCTGGACCCAAGACAAAGACATTCCGCAAAAAGAAGTCCTGCTGTGGCAAAAACTCGAATCCTCGATTCGCAGCGAAGACCGGCATATCGACGGCGTCTTTGGCATCGCAATCGAAGATCTGTCGAGCGGCCACACGGTTTCTGTCAACGCCGACGAAACTTTCCCGACCGCCAGCACCATCAAAATCGCCATCCTCGCCGAACTCTACCGTCAGGCCCAGCAAAGCAAAATCAAACTCACCGACACCTACACGCTTCAAACATCGGATCTCGTTGGCGGCAGCGGCATCTCGAGCGCGCTAACCCCTGGCACAACCAAACTAACCCTCCGCGACGTCGCCGTCCTAATGATCTCTGTCAGCGACAACTCGATGACCAACGTCCTCATCGACCGCGTCGGCCTCGACAACGTCAACGCCCTTCTTGACTCACTCCATCTCACCCACACCCGCCTGCGCCGCAAAATGATGGATATCCGCGCCGCCGCCGAAGGCCGCGAGAACGTGGCCACGCCACGCGAACTCATGCTGCTTCTCGAGGCTCTTTACCGCGGCAGAGTTCTCGACAAGCAGTCGACCGACGATTTCTTCAACCTTCTGAGCATTCCCAAATCGAGCTACATCCCGCGCGAACTCCCGGAAGACCTGCGCATTGCCAACAAGCCCGGCGAACTGGAAGGGGTTCGCAACGACTGCGGCCTCATTTTCACCGGCAACCGGCCCTATATTCTCTGCGCCATGTCCACTTATCTCCGTGACGAACGGGCCGCCGGCGACGCCATCTCCCGCATCTCCGGCGAAACCTATCGCATGTTCGACCGCCTCAGCCGCGCCTCCGCTCAGGGCCGCGTCGTCTCTCCCCATGATTCCTCGCGTCCCTGACCTCTTCCCGTGACCGCCCAGCGATCCCGCGCATCCAATTTTGTGGGCGCAAGAGTCCCACGCTAAAATACTTCTATGTCCCTACTTCGCCGGCTTCACCGCTGGCTCGGAGCACACGACGGCATGACCCATATCGTAGCGGGCAATCCCGCTCCCAACTTCTCCCTGAAGACTCTCGACAGCAAGGAATTCGCTCTCTCGAGCGCCCTCAAAAAAGGCCCGGTCGTACTCTCCTTCTTCAAAGTGTCTTGCCCGGTCTGCAAATTCACGTTTCCCTTCCTCGAACGCCTGTACCAGCGTTACCAATCCGACGGCGTCGCCTTTCTCGGCATCTCGCAGGACAACGCTTCCGCCACCCGCGACTTCGCCCGTTCGGTCGGCGTCACCTTCCCCGTCCTCCTTGACGACTCGGCATACACCGTCTCCAATGCCTACGGCCTCTCCATGGTTCCCACCGTTTTCCTCATCGAGCCGGACGGCACCGTCAAAATCTCCTCCATGGGTTTCGTCAAAATCGACCTAGAGTCCATCGGCGACGCCTTGGCCGACCGCCAGAACATCACCCGCACGCCCATCTTCCTCAAGACCGAGCCGGTTCCCGCCAACAAACCCGGTTGAGGATCGAAGAACTAGCCTCGGTCGAGGCTGTTCGTTTCTTTTGGCGGCCGCTGCCGCAGGACCCGCCTTTCGGGCCGTGCGGTCATTCCGTTGCCAACAAGCTCGTCTTGCGAATCGGATTTCCTGTCCCCTTTGACGCGCAATTCATTTGTTGGGTTAGAGTACCTTGGAACCAAATTTTTACGGCTATATCGGTTGGTGGGGCGCGATAACGGCTACTTTGCTCAGCTTGGTTCAGTCATCGGATTCTGGAAGGTTGCGCATTTGCTTCTCGACCGTTGTTAGTCGCTCGCGAGAAGCGTCTTCGGGAAATTCTCACGACTGAACAAACTGTCACACCTTTTCGGTGCGCCAGCGCTGCTCCATGATGGCGATTGTGACGGCATACACACCCACGATAACCGCCGGAATGACCACGAAGCGACGATGCGGAGCGATGTACCATGCGAACGTCACCAGAACGGTGCGCGCTACCGTATGAAAGATCCCGACCCAGTGCTGGATGATCCAGGAGAACGGCACCCACATCAGGCCGGCCAGGATCCCGACCGTCAGCGGTAACGACGTGTAGTCAACGCGGAAGAATGGAATCGCGATGGCGTACACGAGCAGTGCCATCGCGACGCAGTGGAAGAAGAGGCTGTCGAAGACGTTCTTCGGCTTGTTCTTATCGAGGAAGTTCTCTCCGGTGAAGCGCGAGAGCACTATGCCGAGGTAGGCGATGAAACCGGTACCGATGAACATCGACCAAACGGCCAGAATCGGCGGCAGGAAAACCCCCGCGATGCCGATCAGCGTCCACACGATTGCCCCCGCCAGGGGCATGGCGAGGCCACGCCGGCGGGCGTATTCAGTTCGTTGTACTTCGAGCGAGCGGAGGAGCTGCTGCCGAGCGTCAGACATGGATTCTCCTGTTCATTGGGAGTGTCGAGAGGAGGTGGCACAATAGTAGCGGTCGGCGCTAAAACGAATGAAACAACCTTTAATCCGTAGTGCAGAGCTGGAGATTGATCCTGGTCAGCTTCCAGCATATAAGGATGCACTCAAGGAAGAGGTCGCAACTTCGATACGAGAACCGGGAGTGCTGAAATTATATGCGGTTTCCGCGAAGGATCAGCCGGGCCAGATCAGAATCCTGCAGGTGTCCAGAGATCAGGCAGCATACGAATCACATCTGCACCCCCCACTTTAAGAAGTACAAGGCTGAGACTCATAGCATGGTGAAGTCTCTGAAGCTCATAGAGGCCGAGCCGATTCTGTGGGGCGGAAAGTAACTTGCGGGTGTTTTTCTCCAAGTCCCGAGTTGGGTTACCGGAAACTGTAAATTCACTCCGGTTTGGCCGTTAAATCAGGCGGATTAGTTCCGAGTTGCCCCTCTTCACGCGACCTGTATATAGCCCTGCTCGAAGATGCCGTCACCATTGCCGCCTCGTTTTTTCTGGTCTCGCGCTTGTAGCGGGAATGTCTAGCCAGAATGGAAGAGTCGCCCGAACAACGAGGGACCTGTACGCATGTGGAATTCCTGGCCGGTATTTGTCCGGTTGATATCCCGTAAACCAGGACTGAAGCAAGGACCTGACTTGGCTATTGGCGTCAAAGGGCGTGTGAGTGAGATCACTTCTCTAGGACGATGCTGCGACCAAGGGTTTCTCCTTGGATCCCATGATCAACAGCCACAACATCACCGCCACCTCTCCAAACAAGACAGGCTGGGCGATGGTTAAGACCTTGGCCTCGTAGGCTGGGCATAGCAAGCCGGTGAAGCTGAGAGCTAGATAGGCGAAGCAGACGACCATCAGCCAAACGCCTAAGATGCGGGGCAGGAAACGCGACTTGTACACGAGTAGCCCGAACGGAATGAAACACAGGCCCCAAATGTCGTTGGCCAAGTCAAGCTGGTCGTGCAGATTGACGAAAAGCATGACCAAGGCCTCCCGCTGCGCCTTGTCGAAGACTGAAAGAAAATCGGCACCGCGAGCGAACAACAGGGCCAGTACGTCGTTCGCTGTGTTAACAAAAGAGATAGGCGCGACCATCAGGCCGAGGATCACCATCAGCGCGGCGAGGGCCTGATCGACTCCCTTAAGCAACCGATAAAAAACCAAAATGACAAAGGTCCAAAGCACATTAGAGAGCAGGTAGCTGACAATACCGAAGCGGAAGAGCAGCTCTTTGCTGGCGAGAGATGCGCAGACCTCCTTTCTGCGTTTTCTGGGAACGACGAGGAAGAGCGAAGCGCATGTGTCTCTGAGAACTTATTGCTGGAATCCAACTTTTCGCAACAGCTCCTGAAATCGCACGTCTGACCGGAGTGAGTTTAGTCTGGGATCAACTTTCAAGTCTGGCATACAAGTGGAGCGCGCCTCGTAGGCCTTTCGCAAGCAGGCGA
>Ga0306922_10000647_pt1 | contig 29578 bp, 28 predicted proteins | sample sta12Cox44000082_FD_203758 | JGI IMG/M metagenome (GOLD analysis project Ga0306922, IMG submission 203758) | Lab enrichment of tropical soil microbial communities from Luquillo Experimental Forest, Puerto Rico - statoxic.12C.oxic.44.000.082 (v2)... | ecosystem: Environmental > Terrestrial >... | reverse complement strand
CTTCACCAGCTCGGCGTAGAACTGCGGCTCGATCGAGCCGAGCGAGACGTACTTGCCGTCGGCGCACTCGTACACCTCGTAGAAGTGCGCGCCGGTGTCGAGCAGGTTGGTGCCGCGCACCTCGCTCCACATGCCGATATGGCGCATGCCCCAGAACATGGACATGAGCAGCGCCGCGCCGTCGACCATCGCCGCGTCGACCACCTGTCCTTTGCCCGAGCGCTTCTGCTCCAACAGCCCGGCCAGCACCCCGAACGCGAGCAGCATGCCGCCGCCGCCGAAGTCACCCACCAGGTTCAGCGGCGGAAGCGGCGGCTCACCCTTGCGGCCGATGCCTTCCAGCGCGCCGGCGAGCGCGATGTAGTTGATGTCGTGGCCCGCGGCCTGCGCGAGCGGGCCGTCCTGACCCCAGCCGGTCATGCGGCCGTAGACGAGCCGCGGATTGCGCGCGAGACAGACGTCGGGCCCGAGCCCGAGCCGCTCCATCACGCCCGGCCGGAAGCCCTCCACCAGCGCGTCTGCACCCGCCACCAGCCGCAGCACGGCCTCGACCGCTGCGGGCTGCTTGAGATCGACTCCGAGGCTGCGGCGGCCGCGCAGCAGCGGGTCCACGGGGGCGCGCCCGGCCGCGCTCGAAGCCCGGTCGATGCGGACCACGTCCGCGCCCATGTCCGCGAGCAGCATGGCGCAGAACGGGCCCGGGCCGATCCCGGCGAACTCGAGCACACGGATGCCTTGCAGGGGTCCCATCGCGCCCAGCATATCACTCGCGTATCCTCCGCCGCCTCAAGCGCGTGCCGGAGCGCGACGAAGAGCACGCCGGGAGATTTTCTTGAGCCGATTCGGGCAGCGGACGACGATCCTTGCGTTCGCCCTGATGGTGACGGCGGCCGCGGCGCGCGCCGACACGCCGTTCCCCGAGCCTCCTGCGCTGTCGCCCGCCGTCTCGTTCTGGGTGCGCGTGTACACCGAGGCGTCGACGGACGGAGGCTTCATCCACGACGCCCGGCTGCTCGACGTGGTCTACGAGCACCTGCGCTTCGAGGGCGAGACCAGCTCGCGCGTGCGCCAGAACGTCGTGGAGCGGGGCAAGGCGCAGTGGCGCGACGTGCTGGAGCGGCTGGCCGAGGGCGGAGCGCCGAGCGGGCCGCGCGAGGAGCAGGTGGTGCGCCTGCTCACGATCGCGCTCGGCCATGCGCCGGAGCCGCGCGACTACAAGGACGCGAAGTGGAACCTGCGCTTCCAGCTCGGCCAGCGCGACAAGTTCCGCGAGGGCCTGGTGCGCTCCGGCGCCTACGAGACCGAGATGCGCCAGGTGTTCCGCGAGCAGGGCATGCCCGACGACCTTGCGCTCCTGCCGCACGTCGAGTCCTCGTTCAACGTGCGCGCCTACTCGAAGGACGGCGCCGCCGGCATCTGGCAGTTCATGCGCGGCACCGGGCGGCGCTTCATGAAGGTCGACTACGTGGTCGACGAGCGCCTCGACCCGATCACCGCCACGCGCGCGGCCGCGCGGCTCCTGCACGAGAACTACGCGACGCTCGGCAGCTGGCCGCTCGCGCTCACCGCGTACAACCACGGCGCCGCCGGCGTGGCGCGCGCGGTGCGCAACCTGGGCACGGACCAGATCGACGAGATCGTGCGCCGCTACGACAGCGCGACCTTCGGCTTCGCCTCGCGCAACTTCTACGCCCAGTTCCTGGCCGCGCGCAAGGTGATGAAGAGCTACGAGTCGTACTTCGGCCCGGTGCGGCGCGACTCACCCGCGCCGGTCGAGGTGGTCCACCTGCCCTTCTACGCCGACGTGACCGACGTGAGCCGGCGGCTGGGCGTCTCCACGCAGGACATCGCCGAGCTGAACCCCGCCCTGCGCCAGCCGGTGTTCCGCTCCAACAAGCGCATCCCGCGCGGCTACGCGCTGCGCGTGCCGGCGCATGCGGTCGGCGGCGACGCCGCGCAGTGGGTCGCCTCAGTGCCGACCGAGATGCGCCACTCCGAGCAGCACGAGAGCCGGTACTACACCGTACGGCGCGGCGACACGCTGTCGAAGGTCGCCGCGGCGAACCACACCACCATCCCGGCCCTGCTGGCACAGAACGAGCTGCGCGCGCGCACGCACATCTACCCGGGACAGGTGCTGCAGCTGCCCGAGCGCGGCGGCCGACACGCGGCCCCCGAGGAGCCGGTCCAGGTGGCGAGCTCGGAGCCGGTCGCGCCCGCCGGCCCGCCGGCGCCGAGCGCAGCGGCGCCGGAGCCGCCGCCCGTGCCGGTGGAGCCCCCTGCGCCACCCGCCGAGCCGCCCGCGCCGGCCCTCGCCGCGGCGAGCGCCAGCGCTCCGTCCGCGCCGGCGCCGCTGCCCGCGGAGCCGACCGAGACCGCCGCGACCCTGGTCGCGGCCGCGGAGTCGGCGGGCTCCTCGGCCGATCCCGCGGACACCGCGCCCGCGGTCGAGCCGTCGGACGCGAGCGCGAACCCCGACGCCGCCGAGGACGCGGCGGGCGCGACCGCAGAGCTCGGCACCGAGACGCTGCCGGAGAACGCCGCGCGCGCGACCGCGCCGGTGGTGGTCGCGCTCGCCGAGCCCGCGGTGGCGAAGAAGGAGGAGGCTCCGCCGGCGGGCGAGCCCGACGAGTCGCCCTTTCGCCGCGCCGACGGGAACCGCGTGATCGTGGACGACGACGAGACGCTGGGACACTTCGCAGACTGGCTCGAAGTGACTCCCCAGCATCTGCGCAACTTGAACAAGCTCCGGCCGCGCCGCCCGATCCAGGTGGGGCAGGCGCTCAAGCTCGACTTCAGCAAGGTCAGCCCCGAGCAGTTCCAGCAGCGCCGGCTCGAGTATCACAAGGGCATCGAAGAGGACTTCTTCGGCAGCTTTCGCGTGACGGGCACGGTCGAGCACAGCTTGCGGTCCGGCGATACGCTCTGGCTGCTGTCCCACAAGCTGTACGGCGTGCCGACATGGCTCATCCACCGATACAATCCGGACGTCGATTTCTCGAAGCTCCACCCCGGAGTGAAGCTGGAGATTCCGATCGTGGAGAAGGTCGCGAGCTAACCCGGCGCCGCGGCGTCGGCCGCATCGAGCTGCGGCTGCGCCACCTGGCCCAGCTGTTCCACTCGTTCGACCCGTCGCCCTTCCGCGAGCGCGAGCTCGACGCGCAGGCCGCGGAGTTCATCGCCGACTGGGCGCGCGAGTTCCCGCGCAAGATGGAGCTCGAGCTCCTGGTGCACCTCGAGGAGCAGCGCTCCGAGCCGCCGGAGGATCTGAACTCGATCGTGGGCGAGGCGGTGGCGAACCACTTCACCTACCGCGCCGACTCGAAGCACCGCGAGCACCGCGCGCTGATGGCGCGCGGCCGCAGGAGCCTGGTGCTGGGGCTGGTGTTCTTCGGCGCGGCGATCGCGATCGCGAACGCCATCGTCAAGGGCGAAGGCCTGCCGCTGGTCGAGCTCACGCGCGAGACGGTGCTGATCGGAGGCTGGGTCGCGCTGTGGCGGCCGCTGGAAATCTTCGTCTACGACTCGTGGGACGTGCGCCGGCAGGAGCGCGAGTTCCGCCGGCTCGCGCGCATGAAGGTGCGGGTCGAGTGCCCGCGCGCCTGACGGCAGAGCGCTTGCTCCGGGAGATCAGCGACGCGCCGGTCGGGTCAGGGCGCAGACAGCCGGCCGCCGAGATGCTCGCCGAGGCGGCGCCCGCCGCGAGCGCGCAGCTTGCGCAGCTCGCGCGCGAACGCATCGACCGCATCGTGGAGCGCCGGCTCGAGCTCGCTGCCGGTGCGGCGCGCTGCGATCTCGCGCCCTCTCGTGCGCCCGCTGACGTGCACCTCGCGGCCGCCCCGGCGGTGGTGCCAGCTCTCGCGGCCGGCGATCCGCACCACGGACAAGTCGTCGTGCTGTGCGGCGATGCGCCACAGCCTCGACTCGACCGCGGCGCGCTCCGCGTCCCCGATTTCGGTCATTCCGTCCCACTGGATCTGCATCTCGGGGAGAGGTGCAACGGCCGTTCCCATTCGCTCAGCGCTCGCGCAAGAGCTCCCGCGCGATGATCGTGCGCTGGATCTCCGAGGTCCCCGCGCCGATCTCCATCAGCTTCGCGTCGCGCGCGATCCGCTCGACCGGGTAGTCGCGGGTGTAGCCGTAGCCGCCGAAGATCTGCACCGCGGCCAGGCCGGCGCGCGTGGCGATTTCGGAGGAGAACAGCTTCGCGGCCGAGGCCAGCTTGGCGCAGCCGCTCGCCTGCGCGACGCACAGCTCCGCAGCTTCGTAGACCAGGAGCCGCGCTGCTTCGACGTCGACGTACATGTCGGCGAGCAGCTTCTGCACCATCTGGAACTCGCCGATCGGGCGGCCGAACTGCTCGCGCTCGCGCGCCCAGGCCACGGAGTGGTCGAGCGCGGCCTGCGCCAGGCCGACCGACACCCCGGCGAGCGTCGCGCGCTCGACGTCGAGCCCGCGCATCATCATCGCGACGCCGCGGTTCTCCTCGCCGATGCGGTCGGCGGCGGGGACGCGCATCGCGTCGAAGCGCAGCTCGGCGGTCGGGCTGCCGCGCATGCCCATCTTCTCGAGCGTGCGGCTGCAGCTGAAACCGGGGGTCTTCGCGTCGACCAGGAACACCGAGATGCCGCGCGCGCCCTGGGCGGGGTCGGTGCGCGCGTACACCACCAGCGTCTCCGCCTCGGACCCGTTGGTGATGAAGGTCTTGCCGCCGTCGAGCACGTAGTCGCCGCCCTCGCGCACCGCGCGCGTGCGCATGCCGAGCGCGTCGGAGCCCGAGCCCGGCTCGGTCAGCGCCCAGGCGCCGATGGCTTCGCCGCTGCACAGCCGCGGCAGCACCTGCTTCTTCTGCTCGTGCGAGCAGTCGCGCGCGATCGCGCCGACGCAGAGCACCGCGTGCGCGCCGTACGAGAGCGACACCGAGCCGGAGACGCGCGCGAGCTCCTCCATGATCAGCGTCGCGCCGAGGTAGTCGCCGCCGCTTCCGCCGTACTCCTCGGGCACCAGCACGCCGAGCGCGCCGACCTCGCCGAGCTTGCGGAAGAAGTCGCGCGGGAACCAGTCGTCCGCGTCGATGCGCGCGGCGATCGGGGCCAGCTCCGCCTGGGCCAGGCGGCGCACCGCGTCGCGGGTGAGCTCGTGGTCGCTGGTGAGCTTCATCAGGACTGGAAGATGGTCTCGTCGGGCAGCCGGATCGCCGTCAGCGGACCCCCGTAGACGGCCCCGGTGTCGATTCCGATCGAGTATGGAAGGTTCCAGCGTACACCGAAGTCCGGCAGCGGGGTGTGGCCGTAGACGACCGTCACGCCCAGGCTGTGCGGCAGGTCGGCGGTCTCCCGCTGCCACAGCAGGTCGCGCGCGGTCTCGCGCGAGAGCGCGTACTTCGCGTCCGAGAGCGCGAGCGCGGCCTTCGACAGGCCGGCGTGCACGAACGCGTACTCGCCCTCCAGGTGCCACAGCTGCAGGTTCTGGAAGAAGCGCTCGTGCTCGGGCTCGAGCGCGAAGTCGTCGTCGCCCTTGAAGTAGCCGTAGCTGGCGAGCGTGGTCTCGCCGCCGTTGTGCAGGAACGCCTCGGAGCCGAAGTAGTTCGCGCCCTTCCAGCCCAGGAACGCGAGGAACATCGCCTCGTGGTTTCCCATCAGGTGGATGCACTCGTAGCGCTTCCCGAGCTCGATCAGGTCGTCCACCACGCCCTTCGGGTTGGGCCCGCGGTCCACGTAGTCGCCGATGAACAGCAGCCGGTCGCCCCGCTGCAGCGGCATGCGCGAGAGAAGCCTGGCGAGCTCGTCGCGCATGCCGTGGATGTCGCCGATCGCGTAGAGCATTCCCGGGCTCTTATCGGAAGGCGTGCGCTGCACTTGCCGGGGGCGCATGCGCATCCGCGCGCGCACCGAGCTGGCCGCAGGCGGCGTAGATGTCGTCTCCGCGCGAGCGCCGCAGCGTCGCGCTGGCGCCGGCCTCGACCAGCGCGGCCAGGAAGGCATCCATCCGGGCCTCGCTGGGGCGGCGATCCCCGGTGCCCGGGTGCTCGTTCAGCGGAATCAGGTTCACCTTGGCGCGCGCCTGCGCCGCCAGCGCGGCCAGCGCGCGCGCGTCGGCGGGCGAATCGTTCACCCCCGCGATCAGCGTGTACTCGAACGACAGCCGCTCGCGCCGGGGCGTGGGGAAGGCGGCGCAGGCCTCGAGCAGCTCCGCGATCGGGAAGCGCCGGTTGAGCGGCACCAGCACGTCGCGCAGCTCGTCGCGCGCGGCGTGGAGCGAGACCGCGAGCCGCACCGGCACGGCGCGTCCGAGCTCGGCGATCTTCGGCGCGACGCCGGCGGTCGACACCGTGATGCGTCGGGGCGCGAGCCCGAAGGCGTCGGGATGGGTGAGCACGCGGATCGCCTGCACCACGTTCTTCAGGTTGAGCAGCGGCTCGCCCATGCCCATGAACACCACGTGGGTGAGCGCGCGGCCCTCCTCCGCCAGCAGCTCGGCCGCGTGCAGCGCCTGGTCGACGATCTCGTCGGCGTGCAGGTTCCGGCCGAGGCCCAGGCGGCCGGTCGCGCAGAAGCTGCAGTCGAGGCTGCAGCCGACCTGCGACGACACGCACAGCGTCCGGCGGCGCTCCTCGGGGATCAGCACGGCCTCGATCCGCGCGCCGTCGACCGTGGCGAGCGCGAGCTTGCGCGTGCCGTCGGCGGCCTGGTGCACGGCCTCGAGCCGCAGCGAGCGCGTGCTCCACTCGAGCGCGAGCTGCTCGCGCAGCGCGGCCGGCAGGTTCGGCATCGCCGCGAAGTCGCGCACGCGCCGCGCGTAGAGCCAGTGCGCGACCTGCGCTCCGCGGAAGGCTGGTGCACCGGCGGCGGCGAAGGCCGCGCGCAGCTCGTCGGGGGTGTGGGCGAGCAGCGGCTTCACGGGGCCCTACGATAGTCGAAGTACGCGATCTCGCGACCCGCCTCCCGCCACTCGCTCTCGTAGGCAGTCGCCCGCCGCGGCGGCGGCTCCGCGGTCCAGGGCGCGGGGGTGTGCAGGTTGGCGAACCAGGGCTGCGCGGCCATCACCTCCGCGATCCAGTCGCGATAGCCGGGATGGTCGGTCGAGAGGTGCAGGAGCGCGCCCGGCGCGAGCGCCGCGGCGAGGCGCTCGACCAGCGGCGCCTGCACCAGCCGGCGCCGCCAGTGGCGCTTCTTGGGCCAGGGGTCGGGACAGTGGATCCAGCACTCCTCCACGCAGCCGGGCGGCAGCACGCGCTCGAGCGCGAACTCGGCTGGCGCGTGCAGCAGGAAGACGTTCGCGAGCCCGCGCCGCTCGGCGCGGCGCGCCACCTTCTCCACGCGCTTGCGCGAGATCTCGACGCCCAGGAACGCGCGCTTCGGGCTGACCTCGGCCAGCTCGAGCAGCAGCTCGCCGCGGCCGAAGCCGAGCTCGAGCGCGATGCGTTCGGCGCCCAGCACCGCCGCCGGCCCGCGCTCGCGCAGCTCTTCTCCAGAGACGATGGGGGCTATCGAATCTTCCTGCGCTTGCGCGACAGGTAGTCGACCATCACGTACTCGCCGATCTGACCCGGCGTGGTGTAGAACGCGCGGCCCTTGTTGATCCGGGTCATCGCTTCGACGAAGCGCATCAGCTCGGGTGAATCGTCGAGCATGAAGGTGTTGATGGTGATGCCCTTGCGCGTGACCCGGCTGACCTCGCCCAGCGTCTCGCGGTTGGCGCGCGGGCTGGTGCCGCCCACGCCGCTGGGCCACTCCACCCGCAGCTCGTCGCCGACGAAGTAGGCGGTGGGCTGGCCGTCGGTGATCACGATGATCTGCTTGTTCGCCGACGGGTTGCGGTCGATCAGCCGCTGCGCGACGCGCAGGCCGTCCTGCAGGTTGGTGAACGGGTCCTCCATGTTCCACACGAGCTCGGGCAGCTCCGGGATGGTGAGCTCGCGCGCGCGGGTGTAGAAGCCGACGATGAAGAAGCGGTCGCGCGGGTAGCGGGTGCGGATCAGCTGGTCCATCGCGATCGCGACCCGCTTGGCGGCGGGCCAGCGCCCCGACCACGACATCGACCAGCTCATGTCGAGAAGCAGCACCGTGGTGGTGTCGGTCTGCTGGTCGGTGTCCCAGACCTGCAGGTCGCCGGGCGCGAGCTGGAGCGGCACGCGCGCGCGGCTGGGGTCGCGCAGGAGCGCGTTGCGCACCGTGGCGACCGCGTCCAGGTGGGCCGGCTCGCCGAACACGTAGGGCTTCGAGCGCTCGATCGTGATCGGTCCGCCGCCGCGGTGCAGCGTCGCGTGCGCGCCAGGCGCGCCGCGCTTCAGCGAGCCGTAGATGTCCTCGAGCGCGAGCTCGCCGATGCGGCGGATCGCGCGCGGCGTGAGCTCGAGCCCGTTCTCGCCGGGGCGCACGAAGCCGCCCTCCTCGAGCCGCTGGCGCATGTCGCGCAGGATCAGGATCGACTCGACGCCCTCGTCGCCCGCGATCTCGCGCAGCTCGTCGAGCGAGATCTGCTCGAAACGGCCCTCGAGCAGGTTGCGCGCGAGCCGGCCCAGCCGCTCCACCTCGCGCATCAGCTCGAGCGCCTCGTCGAACGACAGCGAGTGGCCGCCGCGCAGCATCTGGCGGTTGCGCGCCTGGAACTCTTCCAATGCGCGGACAAGGTCGAGCTCGGCCTCGAGCTCGCGGAAGTCGGCTTCGGCGTCGCCGTCGGCCCAGTCGTGGTCGCCGAAGCGCTTCAGCGCCTCCGACAGCCGCCGGGGCAGCGCGTCCTTGCGCTTCTTGAACTCGTTCCAGCGCTTCGAGTCGACACCGTTCCGTGTCGACTGCGCGCGCTCCTCGCGCTCGAGGATGTCGCGTAGCCGCTCCCAGCGCTCGTCGAAGGTGCGCTCCATGTTGTGGCCGGCCATTCGCTCGCGCGCCTGCTGGCGCAGCTGCTGCAGCAGCTCCTCCACCCCGAGCACGCGGAAGTCCATGCCGGCGAGCTCGAAGCCCTGGTAGCGCATCCAGGACAGCGCCTCGTCGACGCTCATGCCCTCCATCAGGTGGCGCGACAGCTCGTCCAGCGCTGCTTCGGCCGCCAGCGAGAACGCGCGCTGGGTCCCGTCCCAGCGGCTGTAGCGCACCCGCGCCATCTACGACCCGTAGGTCAGCCGGCGGCCCGCGACCTCGCGGTTGAGCTTGTTCTGCAGGTGCAGGCCCTCGAGCACGAGCTCGACCGCCGCCGCGATCCGCGCTGGGCTCGAGCCGCAGCCGAGCAGCTCCACTGCTTTTCGCAGCCCCGCGATGTTGTCGAGGCCCTCGGCGTATTCCTTCGCCGGCAGCTCGTCGCCGACCTCGACCTTCCAGCCGTCGTCGAAGGCGCGCACCACCGACTCGAGGTCGAAGCCCCCGCACACCTCCTCGAACACCGAGAGCACCGCGCGCTTGCCCAGCGAGTCCAGGATCTCGTTCTCGCTCTTCTCGCTGCCGGCGTACTCGAGCTCCATCTTGCCGCCCATCGACGCGCGCAGCGCCGGCAGGTCGGTGAGCCGCGGCACTGCCTCCTTCTCGCCCAGCAGCAGCGCCCGCCGTTCGGCGCAGGCGATGATCGTCTCGTAGTTCGCGATCGAGGCCCGCACCGACACGCCCGAGACCTGGGAGACGTCGGGGCTCTTGCGCGCCTGGATGGTGAGCTCGGCCACGATCTGCTCGATGAAGAACGGCACGAACAGCTCGCCTCCGCTCTCGCGCGGCTTGCGCCGCTCCTGCTTCATCACCGCGATCTCGAGCTCGCGCGTGGGCGGGTAGTGGGTGCGGATCTGCGCCTGGTAGCGGTCCTTGAGCGGCGTGATGATGCGGCCGCGGCGGGTGTAGTCCTCGGGGTTCGCGCTGGCCACGACCAGGATGTCGAGCGGCAGGCGGACCTTGAAGCCCTTCACCTGGAAATCGCGCTCCTCCATCACGTTGAACAGCCCGACCTGCACTTTCTCCGCCAGGTCGGGCAGCTCGTTGATGCAGAAGATTCCCCGGTTGGTGCGCGGGATCAGGCCGAAGTGGATGGTGGACTCGTCGGCGAGATAGTGACCCTCGGCGACTCGGATCGGGTCGATCTCGCCGATCAGGTCGGCGACTGAGGTGTCCGGGGTGGCGAGCTTCTCGCCGTAGCGCGAGCCGCGGCCGATCCAGGCGATCGGCGTGCGGCCCCCGAGCTCCGCCACGCGCGCGCGGCCCCAGTGGCTGATCGGCGCCAGCGGGTCGTCGTTCACCTCGCTGCCGTCGATGATCGGCACCGTCTCGTCGAGCAGCTCGACGAGCTTGCGGATCATCTTCGACTTCCCCTGGCCGCGCTCGCCCAGGAAGATCATGTCGTGGCCGGCGAGGATCGCGTGCTCGAGCGCCGGCACCACGCTCTCGGCGTAGCCGATCATCTCCGGCATGAAGGGCTCGTGCGCGCGCAGCCGCGCCGCGAGGTTCGCGCGCATCTCCTCGCGCACCGTGCGCGGCCGGTAGCCCGAATCGACGAGCTCACCGAGCGTGCTGGGTCGGACCACTCTCTCGCCCCTCCGGCCGCGGACCTCCACGGCGGGGCGCATTGTACGCCGAACTACTTCGCGTCGTCCTGTTTGCCCTTGTCGTCGTCGCCGCTCGTTCCGTCGCTCTTGTCGCCGCCCTTGTCGCTGCCGCGATTCTTGTCCTCGTCGGTACTCTCGTCGCTCTTCTCGCGGTCGGTGCCGATGATCAGCTTCAGTCGCTCCTGGATGATCGGCAGCTTCGGGTCGTCGCTGCGCAGCTTGTCGGAGCCCGGGTACTTGGCGATCTCGTTCTTGGTGTTCTGGATGCGCTCTTCCGTGGCCGGATGGCTGGCGAGGAAGCGCGGCATGCCGCCGCCGCCGCTGCCGACCTCCTTCTGCAGCGTCTCGAACATGCTGACCATGCCGTTCGGGTTCCAGCCCGCGTTGACCATGGTCTCGACCGCGAGCGCGTCCGCCTCGCGCTCGTCGTCGCGCGTGAAGCTGGTGATCACCGCCTGGTCTGCGACCGCGCCGGCGAGCGACCCCAGGTTGCCGAAGATCGGGTTGCCCCCGGTCAGGATGTAGGCCGCCAGCCCGAAGAACTGCGTCACGAAGCCGGTGTTGCGCGCGGTGTTGGCCATCTTGGCCACGTGGCGGGCGGTGACGTGGCCCATCTCGTGCGAGAGCACGCTCGCGAGCTCGGCGCCGTTCTTCACCGCCAGGACCAAGCCCGTGTTCACGTACATCGCGCCGCCCGGGATCGCCTGCGCGTTGATCTCCTCGTCCTCGACCAGGTAGAAGCGGAACTCGAACGGCGACGGGCGTGCGGAGGACGCGAGCGACGCGCCGAACTGGCGCAGGTAGTTCACGGACACCGGGTCGCGCACGAAGGTCATCTGCTTGCGCAGCTCCTGCTGCGTGCGCGCGCCGAGCTCCTTCTCCTCCTCGACCGAGAGCGTGCCGCAGCCGGTGAGGACCAGCGCCAGCGCGATCAGGGCGAATCCGCGCGGCGCGATCCGCCGAGTCACTCGGCCCCCTCGTCTTCCGCGCGCACCTGCGTCTTCTCCAGCGTGGAGATCACCGCCCGGATCACCGACACCACGGCGGTGTCGAAGTGGACGTTGTCGATGATCGGCAGCCCGTAGCGCTCGGCCTCCGCCACGAGGTAGCGCTGGATTGCAAGGATCTCATCGAAGTGCTCGAGGTAGCGGTCGGCGGAGCGGCTGCGCGCCTTGGCGGTGCGGGCGGCGAAACGGCGGCGGTAGGCCTCGGGATCGAGCGCCCCGGTCATGATGAAGGTCACGTGGGCGCGCCCGGCGAAGCGGCCGAGCTCCAGCATGCCCGGCACCAGGTTCGCGCCCTCGATCAGCATGCTGGTGTTCTCCTCGACCGCCCGCTCCAGCAGCGCGTGCACGCCCACGGCGATCTTCTGCGCCTGCTCGCGAAAGCCGACGACCACCGGGTCGCCGACCAGCGAGGCCGCCCGGGGCAGCGCGAGGTAGGCGTCGAAGGTGGAGCAATGGATCTCCGGCATGAGGTCCGGCGAGAACATCAGACGCATGATCTGGCGGATCGAATCGGTGCCGATCACGCGCGGGAGCTCGAGCCGGCGCGCCACCTCGATCGCGAGCGTGGTCTTGCCCGAGCCGGTGGCGCCGCCGAGCAGCACCAGGCTGGGCTTGCCGTCGTCCCGGGCGCTGCGCCAGACGCGGTACCAGCTGGCGGGTCCGGGGCCGTCGGTGCGCTCGATGGTCGCGGCGACCAGGTGGCGAAGCTCGGTGCGGTCGATCGCGACACGCCCTTGCCGCAACAGGCTCTGCTCGATCTCGCGCGCGATGTCGTGGGCGTCGCCGGGCTCGAGCCCGGCGCCCATCAGCGACACCGACAGGATGCCCTTCGAGAACGGGCTCCACGAGCCGTCCTCTTCGACCACGCGCGGCGGCTCGACCTGGTCGGTCGCGGGCGCGAGCGCGTCGAGGTCGTAGCGGTCGTCGAGCAGCTCGTCGATCAGGCTGGAGAGCTCTTCGATCCGTACCCGGCCGCGCGAAGCGATGCGGTCGCGTACGCTCGTGGCGGTCTCGAAGGCGACGTCGAACGGAACCCCGCGGGTGACCAGCGACTGGACCAGGATCCCGCGCATGAACGGCCGCGCTCCGTCGGGGCCGACGACGACCAGAACTGGCTCTTCCACGGCGCGTTCGACGGTATCAAATGAGGGGTTCAGCAGCGAGCAGACGCAGCGCCACGCCGTGGCGGACCCCGCGCTCCGACACGGTGAAGCCGTCGGCGCCGAGGCAAGCGAGCACCAGCTCGAGACACACGAGCCCGGCGACGATCACGTCCGCGCGCCCCGGCTCGAGCCCGGGCAGACGCTTGCGCTCCGCGACACCGAGCTGTGCCAGCCGCTCGATCCAGCGCGCGAGCACCGCGCGCGACAGCGCGAGGCCCTCGACTCGCTCGGGCCGGTAGACGGCGAGCCCGAGCTCGAGCGCCGCGAGCGTGGTCGCGGTGCCGGCGACCGCGACCACGGCGGCTCCGGGCGGCAGACCGGCGGGCAGCGACTCCACCAAGGGCGCGGCGGCGGAGCGCACCGTCTCGCGCAGCGCCGCGAGGTCCGCGGACGGGATCGGATGGTGCGGCAGGTGCGCCTCGGTGAGGCGGACGCTGCCGAGCGGCAGGGACACGCCGCGCACCCGGGCGCCGGCCGACTCGCGCCAGGCGACCTCGGTGCTGCCGCCGCCGACGTCGATCACCGCCAGCGCGCCGCGGCTCCCACCGAGCTGCCGGCGCGTCGCCTCGACGGTGAGCTCGGCCTCCTCTTCGCCGGACAGGAGGCGCGCGCCGTCGACCAGCCCTTCGCGCACCAGGCCGGCGAGGAACTCCCCTCCTCCGCGCGCCTGGCGCAGCGCCTCGGTCCCCACCGCGACCAGCCGGGCGACCGACTCGGCCCGCGCGATGTCGGCGAACTCGGCGATCGCAGCCCGGGTGCGCGCGACGGCCTCGCCGGCGAGCTCGCCGGTCGCGAACACCCCCTGCCCCAGCCGGGTGATGCGGGCCTCGTCGCGCAGCACGCTGCCGTCCGCTGCCACCACCAGCAGCAGCACGGTGTTCGAGCCCACGTCCAGCACGCCGATTCCGCCGGGACGGGTGCGTCCTCCATTGCCCATCACTGTCACCTGCTGCTAACGTTGGTCGCGTTCCACCGGGGGGTAGGGAGCTTGAGGGAGATCTCGCGATCTGCCTCGACCATTTTGCGAGCTCGAGCTGTGCGCGGAGCGCGCCAGCTTAGAGCGCTCGCGGTCTCGAAGCCTCCCCTGTCCACCTTCGGCGCACGCGCTATCGGGGCTGTCTCGCAGAAGGGGGAGGGACAGGAATGCGCTGCATCGCGGTGATGAACCAGAAGGGGGGCTGCGGCAAGACGACCACCGTCGTCAGCCTGGCCGGCTGTCTCGCTGCCGAAGGGCACGACGTACTGGTGATCGACATGGACCCGCAGGCGCACGCCACGCTCGGGCTGGGCGTCGATCCCGAGGAGCTCGACGAGAACCTCTACGACGTGCTGGCCGAGCCCGAGGGCGCCGGCGCGAAGCTCGCCAACGTGATCGTGCCGGCCGGGGAGAAGCTCGACGTCGCGCCGTCGGGCGTGATCCTCTCCGCGCTCGAGCAGAAGCTCACCTCCGAGGGCGCGCGCGGCCGGACCGAGCGGCTCGCGGCGGCGCTGGCCAAGCTCGAGAAGGGCTACGACTTCGCGCTGATCGACTGCCCGCCGAACGTGGGCATCCTGACCTTCAACGCGCTGCGCGCCGCGGCCGAGGTGATCATCCCGCTGGAGACCAGCTACTTCTCGATGCACGGCGTGGCGAAGCTGCTCGAGACGATCGCCCTGCTCGAGGACCGCATCGGCCACTCTTTGAAGATCCGCATCCTGCCCACGCTGTTCGACGGGCGCACGCGCTTCGCCAAGCGCGCGCTGGCGGAGATCCGCGAGACCTACAAGGACCTCGTGTTCGACTCGGTGATCCGCTCCAACGTGCGCCTGCGCGAGGCGGCGCAGCGCGGGATCCCGATCGCCAAGCTGGACCGCCGCTCCTACGGCTTCGTCGACTACATGTCGCTGGCGCTCGAGGTGCTGTACGACCGCGAAGAGGAGGAGCTGCCGGCCGCGCCGCCGCCGCCGTCGCTGCCGACCGACGCAGAGATCTCGAACGCCGGCGCCAAGGGCGTGGTGTTCACCTTCAAGGACCCGCACGTGCGCGACGTCCGGCTGGCGGGTGACTTCAACAACTGGGTCCCGGACCAGGGCGTCGAGACGCGCCAGGGGCCGGGCGGGACCTGGGAGAAGGTCGTGCGCCTCGGACCGGGCGTGTACCAGTACCGCTACTTCGTCGACGGCGAGTGGCAGCCCGATCCCAGCAACCCGCGCCGCGTCGAGGGTCCGGCCGGCGGGGTAAACTCCGTCCTCATCATCAACTGAGAGCAAGGGCGCGCGGGCGTCCCTCTCGGGCGGAGTCTCGGCTTGGCGCGCAAGAACCTGGGCGACGTCCTCCACTACTTCATCCCGGAGGACGAGCAGAGCGAGGCGCGCGCGCGCACGGCCCCGGAGCCCGGGACGAGCGCACCGGCAGGGCCGGCCCCGCGGGTGTGCCTGCCCGCCTCGCCCGACCGCCTGCTCTGGTGTGCGCTCGCGCTCGAGCTGGCCGGGGCGCTGGCCGCGGAGCGCGGCTGCGCGCGGGTGGAGGCCTCGTTCCCCACCAGTGCGCTCCTGCCCGAGGTCCCGGGCGTCGAGCTCCGCGCGGGCGAGCGCCCTCCGGCGGCGCTGGCGAGCGCGCTCGCCGCGGTGCCGAGCGAGGAGCCCGCGCTCGCGCTCGAGCGCCCCGAACGCGTGCCCGAGCTCCTCGCGCGCGCCGGACGCGGGCTCGACGCGCTCCTGCTCCCCGTCGATGCCTCGCCGGCGGGCGTCGCGCGCGCGCTGCGGATGCTGCGCGAGCTCGCTCCGGCGCTCGCGGGCGTCCGCGTCTGCGCCTGGGTGGTCGGCGCCAGCACTGCGCTCGAGGCGACGGAGCTGGGCGAGCGGCTCGCCGCGGCCGCGCGTCGCCAGCACGGGCTCGCGATCGAGGTCGCTCCGGCGCTGCCGCGCGACCCCGCGCTGTTCCGCGCGCTGCTCCGCGGTGAATCGCTGCACGCGTCGGACGATGGGTCCGGCGCGGGCGCGCGCGAGCTCCGCGCGCTGTCGCGCAGCCTCTCGCCGCGCAGGGCCGCGTGAGCCGGCAGGCGCGCGCGCGCTCCAAGGCGCGCCCGCTCCCCGCGGGCGGGGTCCTGCTCGCCGACGGGCGCGAGACCCGCTGGAGCGCGCTCTCGCGCGGCGAGCGGCTGCACGGCTGGACGTTCCGGCCGGCGCGCGGGGAGCGGCCCGCAGCGGTGCTGCTGTGCACGCCCGACGGCGCCGCCGCGCACGAGCTCGCCCTGCGCGCGCGCGCGGCCTGGCAGGGACACGCGGTGGCGGTGTTCGATCTGGTGCTCTGCGGCTCGCGGCGGAGCGACAAGCTGTCCGCCCAGGTGTTCGACCCTGCCGCGCCGCTGGCCGCGCGCCTGCGCGCGGACCTCGCCGCACAGACGGCGGCGGACCTCGCCACCGCGACGGCGCTGCTGCGCGCCGACCCGGCGCTCGACGCTGCGCGGCTGTCGCTCGTCGGCGTCGGGCTCGGCGCGGTGCTCGCGCGCGAGTTCGGCGCGGCCGACCACGGCCTCGCTGCCGTCGTGCTGGAGCCCGACGCGGCGCCCGACGACGCCTGGCTGCGCGCGGTCGCGGCGCGCCTGCCCCGCTAGCGCTGCACGACCGGCGGGCCGAGCTCGAGCGCGAGCAGCGTCCCCGCGCTCACCAGCCAGGGCAGGCACAGGAACGAGAGGCCCGGCAGCGCGTAGAGCGCGAGCGCGAACCCGCCGAAGCAGAGCATCTCGACGCGGTGCGCGAGGATCCAGCGCCGGCGCACGGCGAACGGGACCTCGCGGCGGTCGAGCGCGAAGCCGGTGTAGTTGAGCGGCAGGAACAGCGCCGAGAACAAGAGCGCGACCGCGCCCGCGAACGGCGCGAGCCCCGGCACCAACCCCAGCGCGAGCAGGATCGCCTGCCCCGTCACGAAGAACGCGACGCGCTTCGCCTCCTCGCGCACGCAGCGCGCGGCGTGGCGCAGCACCGCCGCGAGCCCGCGCGCCTCCGCGGGCGCAGGGCCCCCCGCGATCCGCTCCACGCGCGCGGAGAGCGCGTCGAGAAACGGCGCGGCGATCACGCCGCCGACCAGCGTGAAGCTGGCATAGACCGCGAGCGCGAGCGCCGCGAGCAGGACGGCCTTCACCAGCCACGCCAGCGCCCACAGCGGCACGGCGAGCAGGTACCCGTACCAATGGAGAGGCGTCGGCAGCTCGAGCCAGCGCTCGAGCGGCGCGGCCAGCGTGTCGAGGTGCGCGACGAACAGCGCGACCGCGAGCCCGAACGCCAGTGCATTCAGCGCGAACGGGATTGCCGCCCAGGGCCAGAGCGAGCGCTCGCGGCGCAGCAGCGCAGCCGCGCGGCGCAGCGCGCGGAGCGCGGCGGTCATGCGTCGATCAGCGCGAGGATCCGGTCGCGGTGACGCGCCAGCGAGGCGTCGTCGGGCGCCTCGAGGTTGAGCCGCAGCAGCGGCTCGGTGTTCGACGGGCGGAGGTTGAACCACCAGTCGGGGTAGCCGATGGTGAGCCCGTCGAGCTCGTCGGCCTCTCCGTCGCGGAACTGCGCGCGCACCCGCGCGAGGGTCGCCGGCACGTCGGCCACGCGGCGATTGATCTCGCCGCTCTGTCGGTACTTCCGGTAGGGACTCCAGAGCTCGGAGAGCGGCCGCTCGCGCAACGCGAGCGCCTCGAGCAGGAGCAGCATCGCCGCCGCGCCGTCGTCGGCGATGTAGCCCGCCGGGAAGCGGAAGTAGTAGTGGCCCGAGAGCTCACCGCCGAAGCAGGCGCCCCGCTCGCGCATCACTGCCTTCATGAAGGCATGGCCGACCCGGCTGCGCACCGGCTCCGCGCCCCGGGCGCGCAGCGTCTCGGGCACGATCCGGCTCGAGCGCAGGTCGTACAGGATGGGGATCCCCGGTCCGGCTCCGAGCAGCTTGCGCTCGAGGATCACGTCGCAGAACAGCGCCGTCATCAGGTCCGCGGGCACGGCTTCGCCCGTCTCGTCGACGAACACCGCCCGGTCGCCGTCGCCGTCGAACGCGATGCCCAGATCGGCGCCCCGCTCGCGCACCGCGCGCTGCAGGTCGCGCAGGTTCTCGGCCTTGAGCGGATCCGCCTCGTGGTTCGGGAAGCTGCCGTCGGGCTCGAAGTACAGCCGCGTGGTCTCGAGCGGCAGGCGCTCGAACAGGCCGAGCAGCGCCTCGCCGCCGATGCCGTTGCCCGCGTCGACCACGGCGCGCAGGCGCGGGCGCGCGGGAAAGAGCTCGAGCAGGCTCTGGTAGTACGCGTCCTTGAAGTTCCGCTCGCCGACACGCTGGTGTGTCGGCGGCGCGGGCTCGTCGGCGAGCGTGAGTGCGCGGTCGCGGATCGCGGCGAGACCGGACTCGATCCCGATCGGCACCGCGTTCGCCGCGCAAAGCTTGAAGCCGTTGTAGCGGCCCGGGTTGTGCGAGGCGGTGATCATCGCGCCGGCCCCCGCGCGGGTCGCGGCAGTCGCGAAGTAGAGGATCGGGGTCGAGACCCGGCCGATCTCGATTACCTCGAGGCCCTCGGCAGCGAGGCCGTTCACGAACGCGCTGCGCAGCTCCTGCGCACTGGCGCGCATGTCCCAGCCGACCACGACCGGCCCCTGCTGGACGTGCCGCGCGAAGGCGCGGCCGATCGCGAGCGCGGCGCGCCCGTCGAGCTCGTCGGGCACCGTGCCGCGGATGTCGTAGGCCTTGAAGATCGCTGGCTTCATGGCGCGGCAGTGTCGGGGCTCGCTCGGTTGACTTCAACCTCGCGAATGCCGACCTTTCCCCGCATGTTCGGTCTCGGAGCCAGCGAGCTCTTCATCATCCTCTTGATCGTGATCGTGCTCTTCGGGGCGAACCGCCTGCCGCAGATCGGACAGGGCATCGGCGAAGGCATCAAGAACTTCCGCGAGGCGATGAAGGCGCCGCCTCAGATCGACGTCACGCCGCGGAAGGACGAGGACGAGAAGGGCCCCGAGGCCTAGCGACCGCCAGGCGCCTCACTGGGGCGCGGGCGCCGCCGGCACGACATCGCTTCCCGCCGCGTTCCCGGACTGAGCCGGCGCGGGCGCAGGCGCCTGCGGCTTCGCCAGCTGCGTGTTCGCTGCTGGCGCGTGCGGGCTCGGCTCGGGCGCGCGCACCGGCACGGGCGCCGGCGCGTTCGCCGTCGCGGTCCCGCGCGCCGGCACACGCCCCGGCGTGAGCGTGACCTGCAGCCGGCGCGCGCTCGCCGGCGGATCGGGAAGCAGCGCGGTGAACCCGGTGACCTTCGGGCCGACGCCCGAGAGCTCACCGGCGTCGCTCGCCAGCCGCACGCCGAGCTCGTCGGGCGCGATCTCGGCGTCGTCGAGCCGCTCGAGCCACGCGCGGCGCGGCTCGCCCACCGGCTGTCCGCCCGCCTCGAGCAGGGTGACCTGGACCTCGGGCGGGGGAGCGGCACCGTCGGGGAACAGGTTCCCGCGCACGACCAGCACCCGCTCGCCCGAGCTGTCGCGCGCGACGAAGGTCTCCACGTCCGAGGTGATCCAGCCCGCCGCCTGCTCCGCGGTCGGTGCGCTCTCGCCGACCTCGCGCTGCAGCGCGAGGCCGCGCACCGCACCGCCCAGCAGCGCCACGCCGACGAAGAAGGCCGCGACCTGCACGACGCGCGCGAGCGAGCCGCGCGCCTCGGGATCGAACGACGAGACGGCCGGCGCCTGTCGCTTCCTGGTGTTGGCCGGCTCGCCCTCCTCGGCGAACACCGGCGCGCTGCCGCTCGCGCTGACCGGGGCCGCGGCCGCATCGCCCTGCTTCACCAGGCCGAAGGAAGCGCCTGCCGCGAACACGTCGGCGGGCTGCTCCGAGCGGGTCAGCGCGTCCCAGCCGGGATCGGTCTCTTCGTCGTCGCCGAGCGAGCCGCCGAAGCCGGCGTCGAGCTCGAGCGAAGGACCGGCCTTCGCGCCCGCCTTGCGCTCGCGCTCCGCCGCCGGGGGCTCGTCTTCGCTGAAGAACTCCGACGGCGGATCTTCCTTCAGCCCGGAGCCGAACTCGACCTTGGCGTTGCTGGCGAGCTTCGGCGCACCGAGGTCGAGCATCTCCTGGGCGGTCTTGCCGGTGGTCGAGACCACGCGCTCTTCGAGCGGCACAGGTGGCGCGGGCGCGGGCTCCGGCTCGGGCGGTCGCGTCGCCAGCCGCTCGATCTGGGGCTCGGCCGAAGGCTGGGCGGGACGTGCCGCGCGCGGCGTCGGCCGCGGGGCCGGAGCCGCCTGCCCGGACGTGCCGCCGTCCTCGAACAGGAACTCGGGGTTGTCGAGCTCGTCGTCCGCACCGGGCTCGCGCGCGGCCGGCGCGGGGACGGGGGCGCCAGCCGGCTCCTCGGCCGCGCTACCATCGCCTTCGGGTGCCGGGGCCGCGGACGAGCCTGACGAGGGCGTGATGTGAAAGCGGTGGTGGCAGCGCGAGCAGCGCACGCGCGCCCCCTTCTCGGGGATGCGCGCGTCCGCAACGTGGAAGCGTGTCTCGCAGTTCTCGCACTGGACGATCATGGCGGTGCCTCGGCGGCACCGTTCCTCGTCGGTGCCGGGAGTCGCGCGCTTGAGGCCGGACGGTGACCGAGACGCTCGACGCGCTGCTCTCGCGGCGGCTATTGCTGGTCACGGGCAAGGGCGGCACGGGCAAGACGCGGGTCGCCGCCGCGCTGGGCGTCCTGGCCGCGCGGCGAGGCGTGCGCGCGGTGGTGGTCGAGCTGGGCGACTCGGACGTCCTGCCCGAGCTCCTGCCGCCGGCGCGCCCGCAGCGGAGGGCCGAGCGCGGCCGCGAGCCACAGCCGGTCGCTGAGAATCTCTTCACGCTGCGGCTGGTGCCCGAGGAGGCCCTGCTCGAGTATCTCGAGCTGCAGCTCCACGTGCGCACGCTGGCGCGCGCGATCGTCGGAAACGCCGCCTTCCACCGCTTCCTAGACGCGGCGCCCGGCTGGCGCGAGCTCCTGACGCTCGGGAAGCTGTGGCACCTGTCGTCGCTCGAGACCCGCGGCGGCTCACCTCGCTGGCCGCTCGTCGTGGTCGACGCGCCCGCGACCGGGCACGGCCTCTCGCTCCTGTCGGTGCCGTCGGTGGTGCTCGACACCGTGCGCATGGGGCCGCTCCGGCGCAACACCGACCGCGTGCAGGCCCTTTTGACGGACGCGAGCCGCACGCTGGTGTTGCCCGTGACCCTGCCCGAGGAGCTGCCGGTGAACGAGACGCTCGAGCTGCGCGTGCGCGTGCGCGAGCTCGGCGTGGGCCTCGGACCGGTGCTCGCGAACGGCGTCGAGCCGGCGCTCGGGCTGGCCGAGCCCGAACGAGTGTTGGCCGCGCTCGCACGGGTGCCGCGGGCCGGCGCGCCGTCGCCGTTCGCCGACCCGGACGCGGTCGGCGCCGCGGCCCGGCACCGGCTGGCGCGCGCTGCGCTGCAGCGGAGCTTCCTCGACGAGCTCGCGCTCGGGCTGGGCGAGCCGCCAGTCGAGCTGCCCTGGCTGGCCGGCGGAGTCGACGACCGCGCGGGCGTCGAGGCGCTCGCCGACGCGCTGAGCGGAGCGCTGCAGTGAAGCCCGATCGCTGGCTCGACTGCCGCGTGCTGGTCACGGTGGGCACCGGCGGCGTGGGCAAGACCACGATCGCCGCCGTGCTCGGGCTCGAGGCGGCGCGCGCCGGGAAGCGCGCCCTGGTGATGACGATCGATCCCGCGCGCCGGCTGGCCGACGCGCTCGGCACCGGCCCGCTCGGGCACGAGGCGCGCGAGGTGCCGCGCGAACGCCTCCAGGCGCTCGGCGTCCCGGAGGGCGGACGGCTCGCGGCATTGATGCTCGACACCAAGCGCACCTTCGACGAGCTCGTCGAACGGCTGGCGCCGACCCCCGAGGCGCGCGAGCGCATCTTCGCGAACCCGATCTACCGCAACCTCTCCGACGCGCTCGCCGGCAGCCGCGAGTACTCCGCGACGGAGAAGCTGCTGCAGGTGGTCGCCGACGATCGCTACGACCTGGTGGTGCTCGACACGCCGCCCGCGGCGCACGCGCTCGACTTTCTCGACGCTCCGCGCCGGCTCTCGGGCTTCCTCGACGGTCAGTTCCTGAAGCTCTTGCTGCACCCGGCCGCCGTGGTGGGGCGCGCGAGCTTGCGGCTCTTCCGCAGCGGCTCGGAGTTCGTGCTGCGCGCGCTCGAGCGAGTCACCGGGCTCGAGTTCCTGACTTCGATCTCCGAGTTCCTGCTCGCGTTCGAGGAGCTGCTCGCGGGCTTCGGCGAGCGCGCGCGCGAGGTGGCGCGGCTGCTGCGCGATCCGAGCTGCGGCTTCGTGCTGGTCGCCGGCCCGGACCTGTCGCAGGCCCGCCGCGCCGAATCGTTCTGGGAGCGGCTGCAGAGTGAAGGCATCCACCTGGTCGGCCTGGTGCTGAACCGAGTCCACCCCTGGCCCGGCGCCGGAGAGCCGCCCGCAGACGACGCGGGCGAGGCCGCGCAGGCCGAACGCTGGCTGGCGACGGCGCTCGGCGCGGCGGACCCCGGCCTCGCGGCGGCGCCCGCGGCCTCGGCGCTGGTGTCGGCTGCGCGCGCGCAGGCCGCGCTCGCGCGCCGCGACCGCTCGGTGCGCGAGCGGCTGGAGCGCGCGCTGCCGCTCGAGGGCGACGCGTTCCGCGCGGTGCCCCTGTTCGCCGACGACGTGCACGCGATCGAGGGTCTCGCGCGCATCGGCCGCGAGATCTTCGGAGCGCGCCGCGATGTCTGACGCGGGCGCGCGCGTGATCCGCCACCTCGCGCGCGCGTCGGCCGAGCTCGCCGCGGCGTTCGCGGCCGCCTTGCAGGCGTTCGGCGAGGAGAGCCGCGCGGCCTCGCTCGTGCGCGCGGCGCTCCGCGACGAGGAGCGGCGCTGGCGCGCGCGCAGCCCCGGCGACGCGGCGGCCGCCCGCGTCGCGGAGCTCTTCGCCGCGCTCGCGGATCTGCTCGAGCCGCCGAGGCGCGGCGAAGCGCCGGCGAAGTTTGATTCTGCTCGGGTGCAGTGGGATACTCCCGCGCGATGGCGATCCTGATCAAACGCTACGCGAACCGGAAGCTCTACAACACCGAGTCGAGCCGGTACATCACGCTGCGGGGCATCTCCGAGCTGGTGCGCGAAGGTCACGACATCTGCGTGATCGACAACGAGACGGGCGAGGAGATCACGCCGATCGTGCTGTCTCAGATCCTGGTCGACGACCAGAAGGAGAACCGCGACCGCGACTCCGCCGTGTCGGGCACGCTGCTCGCCGAGCTGATCCAGCGCGGCGGCGACGCGCTCTACAGCCTGGTGCGCCGCGGTGTAGGGGACGTCGAGACCAACCTGAACGAGATGCGCGACAACGTGAAGCGCTGGATCCGCACGCCCGGCGAGCCGCCGCGCTTCGACGCATCCGAGCTGCGCGAGACCGTGCACAACGCGGTGGAGCGCGTGCTGCGCGTCGCCGACCTGCCCACGCGCGGCGACCTCGAGGCGCTGAACAAGAACCTCGAGCGGCTGGCCGCGGCGCTGGAGAGCTTCGAGGCTCGGCTCGCGGGGCCGGCGTCAGGCGAAGACCGACCGCCGCAGCGGTAGCTCCTCGTCGAGCAGGTTCTGGATCGCGCCGCGCACCAGCTCGCGCGTGCGGTTCACGTACAGCGGGTCGGCCGCGCGCTCGACCGGCACCTCGTCGAACCAGATCGGCTCGCCGAAGCGGATGCGCCAGCGGCTCGGCAGCGGCATCAGCCCGAGCGGCCCGAGCAGCGGAAAGGTCGGCGTCACGGGCACTGGAACGCCGAGCAGCCGGCGCAGGATGCGCGGCTCGAACAGGATCGGGTGGACCTCCTCCGAGCCGATCACCGCGACCGGCACCAGCACCGCGCGCAGCCGCACCGCCAGCGACACGAAGCCGCCGCGGGCGAAGCGCTGCAGCCGGTAGCGCTCGCGGAAGGGCTTCAGCGCGCCCTTCTGTCCCTCGGGAAACGCGATCACCCAGTGGTCCTGCGCCAGCAGGCGCTCCGCGTTCTCGGCACACGCGCGCACCGCGCCCAGGCGCGCGAGCCGCGACTGCGAGAACGGCAGCGTCGCGATCCAGTCGGCCACCAGCGCCCGCGGCCGACCGTGCGTCGGGTGCGCGCGCTCGATCGCGTGCGCGATCATCAGCGCGTCCCAGGGCAGGATGCCCGCCGAGTTCGCGACGAAGAGCACGCGCGGCGCGTCGGGAATGGCCTCTTCGCCGGTGACCTCGACCCGCCACCAGCGGTCGTACAGCCAGTCCAGCCAGCGGCGTGCGCGCGCCAGGTAGCGCAGGTCGAGGCCGAAGTCGTCGACCTCGGCCGAGATGTCGCCCGCGCTCGGGATCGCGATCCGCTCGCGCAGTGCCTCGTACAGCTTCACCACGTCGATCTCTTCCAGCCGCGCGCGCACGCTCTCGCGCAGCTGCTCGAACAGGCCGCCGCGCGGGGAAGGCACGGCCAGCGCCTCCGCGGCGAGCTCGGGCCCGAGTGACTCGACGTCCGCTCCGAGCGCAGCCTCGGCCTCGGCGAGCTCGCCGGCCGGCCCGGGGTCGGGCTCCTCGCTGTCGCCGACGCCGAAGCGCTGCTCGAGCTCCTCGCGCAGCGCGCGCACCGAAGCGCGCAGCTCTGCGAGCGCCTCGGGCGGCGGTCCGCCGGCGCGCCGGCCCCGCTCGCTCACCGGTAGCCCCGCAGCTTGCGCGCGACCACGAAGCTCATCCACGCCTCCTGCGAGGTGTAGAGCGGCTCGAAGCCGAGCTCCTCGCGCGCGCGCCGCGTGTCGACCAGCCAGCCGAAGCGCAGGTGGTCGTAGAACGCCGCAGGCAGATCGCCGGTGCGGGCCAGTGACTCGAGCTGAGTGAGTCGGTACAGGAGCGGATGCGGGACCGGCAGGACGCTCTTGCCCGCGAGCCGCAGCAGCGTCGAGAGCGGCAGCACACCGTCGCCGGCCAGGTTCAACGCGCCGGGCGCGTCGCGCTCGAGCGCCAGCTCCACCGCGTCGATCCAGTCGTCCTCGTGCAGGAACTGCAGCAGCGGGTCGTAGCCCAGGAGCGTGACCACGCGCTGCGCCTCGAAGCGCCGCGTGAGCGACGAGTCGATGCTCGGGCCCATGATCCAGGCCGGGCGCAGCGAGGTCACGCACATCTCGCGGTGGCGCTGGCCGAAGATGCGCAGCAGCCCCTCCATCTCGGCGCGGTCGCGCAGCGCGTGCGCGTCGCGCTGCGGCCGCAGCGGGTGGGTCTCGGAGAGGTACCCCGGGTTGTCGGGATGGGGCCCGTAGACCTGCGCGGTGCTGGCGACCACGAGCTTGCGCAGCCCGGCGGCGGCAGCCGCGTTCATCACGTGCAGCGCGCCGACGACCTCGAGCTCGTGCGAGAGCTCGAGGTCGGGATTGGGGTCGCTGAAGAAGGCCGCGTGCAGCAGCGCCTCGCAGCCCTCCTTGTCGAGGATCTCCGCGACCAGGCTGTCGGCGGTGGGCTCGGTCAGGTCCACGCGGTGGAACCGCACGCGGCCCTCGAGCCGGCGCGGCAGCCGCAGGTCGAGCGCGACGATGCGCGGCGCCGCGTCGCTCTCGAGCAGCCGCTCGGCGACGCGCGCTCCCGTGAACGTGCCGAGACCGGTGATCGCGAGGCCCCGGCGCCCAAGCTCTGGCTCTCGCCTGGCGGCCACGATGCGCTTGTATCGTCCAGGCGCCGGGGGGTGTCAATCGCCGCTATCCTGCCCGGATGAGAGACCCCCGCCCCCTGCTCGTCCACGACGTCCGCTTTCGCGAGCACACCCCGCCGCGCGGGCACGTGGAGCGACCCGAGCGGCTCGCCGCGATCGACCGCGCGCTCGAGCCGCTGCTGCCGCGCGTGCGCGAGGTCCGGCCGCGCGAGGCGACGCTCGAGGAGCTCCTGCGCGCGCACGGGCGCGACTACCTGGACGCGCTGTTCCGCATCGAGGGCCGCAACGGCCAGCTCGACCCCGACACGTTCGTCTCGCCGCGCTCGCTCGAGGTGGCGCGGCTCGCCGCGGGGGCGCTCGTCGACGTGGCGCTCGCCGTCGCCGCGGGCGACGCGCAGCGCGCGTTCGCGGCCGTCCGCCCGCCCGGCCACCACGCCGAGCGGCGCGCGCCGATGGGCTTCTGCCTGTTCAACAACGTGGCGGTGGCGGCGCAGGCACTGCGGGCGCAGGCCGGCGTGGAGCGCATCGCCATCGTCGACTGGGACGTCCACCACGGGAACGGCACCCAGCACCTGTTCGAGGCGGAGCGCGACGTGCTGTTCGCGTCGCTGCACCAGTTCCCGTTCTATCCGGGCACGGGCGCGCTCGACGAGCAGGGCAGCGGCGGCGGCCTGGGCGCGACCGCGAACTTCCCGCTGCACGCCGGCTGCGGCGACGCCGAGTACGGCCAGCTGTTCGACGAGCTGCTGGTGCCGATGCTGCTCGACTGGCGGCCCGAGCTCCTGCTGGTCTCGGCCGGCTTCGACGCGCACGCCTGGGATCCGCTGGGCGGAATGGAGCTGTCGAGCGCCGGCTTCGGCGCGCTCGCGGCGCGGCTGCGCGCGGTCGCCGACGAGGTCTGCGGCGGGCGGCTCGTGCTGGTCTTGGAGGGCGGCTACGACCTCGACGCCCTGGGCGAGTCAGTCGCCGAGGTGGTCCGCGTGCTGGCCGAGCCAGAGACCTCGCGGCGCGAGTTTCCGCCTCACTCGCCCGGTGGGATGCGAGTGGCAGAAGAAATTCGCGGCGCACTCGCACCGAACTGGCGCGCGCTGCGCTCGGTCGCTCGAGCCTGAGCACCCCCCGACCCCCAGATCTTGCGCGCTTCCAGCGCGCATCCCCTACCTGCAGTGGTGGAAACGCCGCTGCAGCGCGTCCTCCGACAGCCTCGATTTTTCTCGCATTTTCTTGCACTTCAGGGTTGACTCGTGGGATCTAGTGGGTGTACGATCCAACTCAGTGGGATAGGGCCCCAAGGGCTCAGGTGCTGATCAGGGGGGGAGCACCGAGTCTTTGGGGCCCCCTTCTCACCGGTGCGCGCGGGAGCCGGTGGACACGATGTTCTGGGGGTGCCACGAGCACGTTCTCGACGAGAAGGGGCGCACCAGCCTGCCGAAGGACTTTCGCGAGCTGCTGACTCGCGGACCCGAGTCACCCTGGCTCACCGTCGGCGCGCAGTGTCTCACCATCTTCCCGGCGGCGGTGTTCAACCGCCTGCGCGAGCGCCTGGCCGCCGAGGTGCTCAACGACGACGCCGAGGCGCTGGAGCGGCTGCTCGTCGGCAATGCGACACCCTGTAGTGTAGACCGGCAAGGGCGCATCCTGATCCCGCCGCCGCTGCGCCGCCGCGCGCGGCTCGAGCGCGAGATCGTGTTCACCGGCCTCACCGACCGGGTCGAGATCTGGGACCGCGCGCGCTACGAGGCGGCGATCGCGAGCACGCAGGAGAACTACGCGCAGCACTCGCGGCTGTTGCGGAGCCCGGCCCGGTGAGCTCCGGGCATCTGCCCGTGATGGTGCGCGAGGTGCTCGAGCTGCTCGAGCCGCGCCCGGGCGCCCGCCTGGTCGACGCGACCACCGGCCACGGCGGCCACGCCGAGGCGATCCTGGAGCGGATCACCCCGGAGGGGGTGCTGGTCGGCCTCGACCGCGACGAAGAGATGCTGGCCGTCGCGCGGCGCCGGCTGGCGCGCTTCGGCAGCGCCGCGCGGCTGTTCCACGCCCGCTTTTCGTTCCTGCGCGAGGTGGTCACCGGCGCCGACGTCGTCCCGGTCGACGGCGTGCTGTTCGACCTGGGCGTCTGCTCCGAGCAGCTCGACCGGCTCGAGCGCGGTCTCTCGTTCCGCGCGGGGGCGGAGCCGATCCCGCTCGACATGCGCCTCGACCGCAGCCACGGCGAGACCGCGGCCCAGCTGCTTGAGCGGCTGGACGAGGCGGAGCTGGCGGAGCTCCTGCGCAGCGGCGGCGTCCCGGCGGCCGGCCGGGTGGCCCGCGCCCTCTCCGCGCGCCGCCCGATCCGCACCGTGCAGGAGCTGTTGGCGGCGCTGGAAGGCGTGCGGCTGCCGCGCCGGCGCCACCACCCGGCGACGCTGGTGTTCCAGGCGCTGCGCATGGCCGTGAACGACGAGCTGGCCGAGCTCGACGCCGGGCTCGCCTCCGCGGTCGACGTGCTTGGGCCGGGCGGCCGGCTCGCCGTGCTCTCCTATCACTCGGGCGAGGACCGCCGGGTGAAGGAGTTCCTGGCGCGGGAGACGCGCGGCTGCATCTGCCCGCCCGAGCTGCCGGTGTGCGGCTGCGGCCGCAAGCCGCGCATGCGCCTGCTCGGCCGCAGCCGCGCGCCCGAGCCGGGCGAGGCGCGGCGCAACCCCCGCGCGCGCAGCGCGCGGCTGCGCGGAGGCGTGCGGTGCTGAACGCGCGGCTGCGCCGCAGCGGTCCCCTCTTCTACGCGTTGGTGGCGCTCGCACTCGGCGCGATCGCCGCGTCGGGCGGGCTGGTCTACGTGCGCACGCGGCTCACCTCGCTGCGCTACGAGCTCGGGCGCCGCGTGGCGCAGGAGCAGGCGCTCTCGCTCGAGGTCGAGCGGCTGAGGGTCGAAGCCGCGGCGCTCGAGGCCCCCGAGCGCGTGGAGCCGCGCGCACGCGCGCTCGGCCTGGTCTACCCGCGGCCCGAGCAGGTCGTGGCGATCGACGCCACCGGGGGCGCTCCACACGCCGTCGCGGCGGGGCAGCCGCGTTGAGCCGCGCCCCGCGCTCGCGCCGCCGCGCGGGGCTTCGCCCGGGCCGGATCGATTTCATCGCCGGACTCGCCGTGCTCGGATTCCTGGCGCTGTTCGCGCGCGCGATCCAGCTCCAGACGCTCGACGCCACCTGGCTCGCCGGCCGCGCGCGCGACCAGGCGCAGGCGAGGGTCTCGCTCGAAGCTCTGCGCGCCGACCTGCAGGACCGGCGCGGCAACGTGCTCGCCGTGTCCGCGACGGTGGACTCGGTGGCCGCGTGGCCGCGGCAGATCAGCGACCGGCGCGCCGCGGCTGCCGCGCTCGCGGGCCCGCTCGGCCTGCCGTCGCGCGAGATCGCCCGCCGACTCGACGGTGGGACCGGCTTCGTGTGGCTGCAGCGCTGGGTCGCGCCCGATGCAGCCGAACGCGTCAGCCGGCTCGGCATCTCGGGCGTGCAGCTCCTGCCCGAGCGGCGCCGCTTCTATCCCAACGGGCCGCTCGCCGGGACGCTGATCGGCTTTGCCGACCGCGATGGCCGCGGGCTGTCGGGCGCCGAGCTCGCCTTCGACCGGCAGCTGCGCGGGTCGAGCGCCGAGATTCCGGCGCTGCGGGACGCGCGCGGCCACGTGCTGCCCGACGTGAGCGCGCCGAAACGCTCGCGCACCGGTCAGGCCATCCGGCTCGCGATCGACGTGCGGCTCCAGCACTTCTCGGAGGGCGCGCTCGAGGAGGCGCTGCGCAGGACCGGCGCGCGCCACGCGACGCTGGTCGCGCTCGATCCGCGCACGGGCGAGATCCTGGCGCTGGCCGAGGAGCCCGGCTTCGACCCGAACCGCTTCTGGCTCGAGGACAAGGCGCTCTACCGGGCGCGCGCCTTCGTCGACGAGTTCGAGCCCGGCAGCACCATGAAGCCGTTCTCGGTCGCGCTCGCGCTCGACGCCGGCGTGGTGCGGCCGGAGCAGGTGTTCGACTGCGAGAACGGCCGCTTCCGCGTCGGCCGCAAGGTGATCCGCGACGCGCACCCCCACGAGCTGCTCACGGTTACCGACATCGTGCGGGTCTCTTCGAACATCGGCGCCGCGAAGATCTCGGCCGAGCTGGGCGCGCGGCGGCTGGTCGACGGCCTGCGCCGGTTCGGCTTCGGTGACCTGCCGGGCAGCGGCTTTCCCGGCGAGGTGCCGGGACTGCTGCGCAACCTGCG
>Ga0306922_10000646_pt1 | contig 29580 bp, 29 predicted proteins | sample sta12Cox44000082_FD_203758 | JGI IMG/M metagenome (GOLD analysis project Ga0306922, IMG submission 203758) | Lab enrichment of tropical soil microbial communities from Luquillo Experimental Forest, Puerto Rico - statoxic.12C.oxic.44.000.082 (v2)... | ecosystem: Environmental > Terrestrial >... | reverse complement strand
CAGCAAGCTGACGGTCCAGCGGATGCACAAATCGTTCGATTAGTGCCAAGAGCCGACGTTCACTGGACCTCCCCCAAACCCCAGCAGTCGAACCAGAGCCGCCATTCTCAATCGTTGGAGCGTCTAGGGATTCGGGTACATGCGAGCCTTGATTGCCTCTAATTGTGCAATCACGTCTTGGTCGACGATTCTCGTGAACCGCGGCACCTCTTTTCCCTTCCACTCGGCCGGTTCAAAAAACATGTGCAGAGGGCGTAGGTCGAAGAGTCCGCCGTTCCGGTAAGCATATGCCTCCTCGTATAACGGCCGGTACACTTGCATGAAAGCGTCTTCGGTTCGGCAATCATCTTCAGTGTGACGGCCGACACCGTAAATATAATAGGCATAGTTATTCAGCGGCCCGTCTGGGTCATGTTTGAAGTGGTAGTAATATCCGGGTTCGGGTAGCTCTCTCGGAGGTGGTATGTCGTACACCATATCGTCGTCCCTGGTTGCGCTCCAAAAGCCAACATATCAGCTTCCTTGACATGCTTGGTCGCCGCTGTGAGGGCAAATTAAATAGCAACTTCACGCTGCGCTCGACCCTTCGCGCCGCCGTTCGCGGTGCTGTGACGGATCATCCTGCCTAGGGATCAGCTCGGCGTTCGTTTTCGGGTTGGCCTCTGGCTTTCGCACCCAGCAGGTCGATCAGCGTTGTGACGTGAGTTACGCGGTGGAAGTCATGGATGACCGCGAGGCTCGCCTCGACCTGCTCATCGTGGACCAGTGCCAGCGGCACTAGCGCTCGGTATTTGGCGTCGACATCGGCCCAGGCGATTCCGCTGACGCCAGCCCCCTTGGGTGCGTAGACGGTGCTCGTGCTGGTCCGACCGTCCTTTGTCCGGATCGTCACCGTCGCGCCCTGCCGATAGCGCGCGACATTGTCGGTGGGCGGCGCTCCGACTCCGACTTTGTCGATCAGCTGATGGATGGTCGGGTCGGCGATTTTGGCTGCCGTCGCGTGCACCCAGGAAAAACTGTGATCGGCCACCCCAGCGGCCAGGAAGTAAGCCGGGCTGTGCGCCATGCCAATGAGGTCAGTCGGGTGGAGGGGGCCGGTCAACGCGGTGAAACCAGGGCGTGACACAGTGATGCTCTCGACATCCTGCGGTGCAATATTCCCCTCTCTCGCTGCGTTCGCAGCAGCCTCGGCGAGCGCGTGGTAGGGATGACCGCCTGGTACGAGCTTGATGGCCATGTCGGTGATGATGTCCCAGCTCTGCCCTAGGTCACGAGTCACGCTGGCACCGCCCAGGGCGCCGTCGACGCCGCCATAGACCGCGAGAAACCCTTGACGGGTTTCGAGGATGCTCTCTGCGGCTCTGTAGCCGCGCCGTGCTGCAAGAGCTGCCTGGATGCCGAGCATCGCCGCCAGCCCGGCGTGATACTCGCGGGCGACGCTGGTGTTTGCCGCCGCCATCAGCCCGCCGATCGAGGTGGCTGACAGGGCGATGGCCTGCGCCATACGCATAGGGTCGAGCTGCAGTAACCGCCCGGCGGCAACCGCACCGGCAAAGATCGCAACGAGGCAGCCGTGAAAACCGCGGATACGGAAACCGGGGGTGATCGCTTCGCCGATGCGCCCGGCCGCCTCATAGCCGAGCACAATGGCCGTTAACACATCCTCGCCGGTGGCGCGGGACCGCTCCGCGATGGCGAGCGCGGTGGCGACGAGCGTCGTGCCGGCATGCACGATGTTCCGCAGGTCGCTGTCGTCTGAAGCTGCCGCATCACTCATCACCGCGTTGACCCGCGCGGCATCGGATGCCGGTAGTTTCGGGCCCGGGTCAAACCACACCGATGCCTCAAGACTCCCAGCCCGCTCACGCGCAAGGTCACGGATGATCGTCGACGATTCCAGCCCGGAGCCCATGGCCGCGCTGGCGAGCGTGCTGGCGATCAGCATCGCCGCGCGCTCGACTGCTTGCGGAGGGAGGTCGGCCGAGGAGGTTCCGGTCAAAAACTCGGCCAAGTCACGGGCAACGGTCATCGCACAGCCCTCTCTCTGCGGGCACCAGCTTAATCGCCTTGACCATTGGTGCCGGACTTGGCCCCGCCGGTCAATCGAGAGGAGCACGAACTGACGCCTCCGCCGATGTTCTTCGGCCGCAGCGCAAGGTCGACATCCGCAACTTCGAGGCCGAACACTCGCTTGCTGCCGTCAGTCACATGCAGGATACCCAGATAGGGCGTAGTACCCCAATAAGCGGGCCGGCTGGCCGGTGGCCAGCGCAGCCGGGTTGGCCAAGAGCCGACATTCACCGAGCCTCCCCCAAAAGGGCGCAGTCGACCCTAAGGCGTCGCCGACTCCTCGGGGAAAGAACGATCGGCTCTGCCCCTTTTTCCTGCCATTGGTCGTCGGCATCCGGTCGGCTCAGTTGGAGGGAGAGCGGCCGATAGCCTCGCCGACCGTTTAGCGTAGTCCTGAGGGCTTCCGGAAAACAACGATCGAGTCCAAAAGCAACATCTTCCACGCGTGCCCGCCCGCCCGGCTAACCGGCGTATCCGTACCCTTGCACGTCGGGCGGCGTACGGTCGTTGTGCGGACCTCGATCTATCGATCCGACGGCAAGCTCGCCGTGATGATGCCGCAAACCCAGTTGGCGCTCCCGCCGGAGCCGGCTACGGTGCCGGTGTGAGCGAGCGGTCCAATGGGCCGCAAGCTGTTGCCGATCGAAAGGACGAGCAGTGACCAGCGCGCACTTCGCCGAAGGGCAAGTCCTCTTCAGAGAGGGAGATCCAGCGGACCGTGTTTTTCGTCTACTCAACGGTGCGGTCGACATACTCCGGGAATTCGATGGTGACCCCATCCTTCTCGGCACGGTTGGCCCGGGGCAGTTTGTCGGGGAGATGGGCGTCGTGGAAAACCGCCCTCGCAGTGCGACCGCTCGAGCCGCCAGCGAGGTCGAGGTAGAAATCCTCACGCCGACAGAGTTCCTCGATCAGATCGCTGGCTCGCCGCGGGACGCTCGCGAGTTGATTCAGCGCCTCAGTCAACGGCTGCGCGAAGCCGACGATCGCATCGTCAACGATGAACGGCGAAGCGGCCGAGCCCAGGGGAACCGGCAGGTCAGCCAAACGGCTGTAGTGTCAGTCCATAATGCCTATCTCGCTGCCAAGAATCCGTGGTTGCAGCGTCAGTTTGACACTCCACTTGGGCTCGGCGATCTGCCGTTCATCGTTGGCCGGGGGGTGGTTGCAGGGGAAGGGCTGCCGCCGTTGGAGCCAGACCTCAAGCTCGATGACACCGCGCCGTTCAGGCTATCGCGCAACCACTTCACTATCGAGAAGCGCGACGGAAGTTACCATGTGCGCGACCTCTGCAGCACACTTGGAACGATCGTCAACGGCGAGCCCATCGGCGATCATTTCCGTGCTGATGATGCGCTACTGCGAGCTGGAGAGAATGAAGTGATCGCGGGTGGTGTGGAGTCGCCGTTTGTCTTTTCCGTTTTCATAAGTTGAGAAACCGGCTGCTCCGGACCTGGCACGATGGCAGTGCTGCGCATTTCAGCCTCGCGCGAGCATTGCCTGCGCAACGCAGGACCAGTGCAGGTTTGCAAAGAAAGCTCCGAACTCGGGCGCTACTACCGGCAGATGTGGTAACTCATACTAGCTGAAAAAAGCTCGCCATCGACGAAGGCGCGTCGCTGTAGCCGGCTTAGCCTCGAACCATCGGGCCGAGAGGGATGACGCCAAGTGGCGCAGTTTCGCGCGATCAGCAGCGATGGCGAGCTCTTAATCCGTTCGGTGCTGCCATCGGCGGAATGCCTAAGCGACGTTCGGCGGTTCGCGGCCCCACCAGGCCGCGGCACCGCCGAGTTGGGCTGCATTTCAGCTGCCCCCGCCTTCATCACCTCTTTAGCGGCGCGATCGCGGCGTGCTACGAGGATGCAGTGATCGCTGCGATGGACGCTAAAGCCGACCTAATTACGGCTGGGCGTAGATTTCAGCCCAGCCGCAGTTGACGGCTGCTGGCGCTCCGCGGCGACATCGGTAAATGACGGAAATTGCGCCTTGGGATCGTCGCCGGACTCGCTATCGTCACCGGGCTTGCGCTTGGCTTCGTATGCCCTTGAGGGAGATCCCGGCGGAGATGCTCCACAACATCAGAAGCGAACTGGTGTTGGTGACCGATAGCTTTGCAACATATCAATCATGTTGAACACGATCACATTGCATCGAGGTGGAGAGGTCGATGCTCGATCACGCCTCGATAACGGCGAGCCCGGCCTGTGCTATCTAAAGTCCCGATTATTACGCTGCCGTTGTTATCGATCTTGACGGTTATCGGATCGAGGTGCTTTTCCGTCACGAATAGCACCTGTCTGGTGGAAACCGACCGAAAGCCTCCGTGCCTCTCTACTCAATGAATGCACGCTGGGATTGTTCTAGGTCCAGCCCCGGGTGCTCATACGACCCGATAATTGAGCACGCCGAGCCCGTGCCGGAAGAGCCATAGGTCCGTTACCCATGTTTACTACTCCTTGTCGCCGGGAGCTTGCGCGTCAGCTCCGCAAGAGCGGCCTCGGCCTGCCACCGTGCCTCTGTGAGTTCGGCCGTGCAACCCACTGCCAAGGGATCGGTGTAAATTAATTCGCGACACCAACGTAATGCATTCGATCTATACACCCACTGACCACGCAATGGAGATTCCGTTACCATAGCATGTCTGCGAGGTTCGACATTGGCGGCGTCAAATGCTCCGGAAGCGGCAGCATCTCCCGGTTCCAAATTTCCCAAAGCCCGCGCAGCTCATCGAGCAGCGCTGGTTCCTTGCGAGCGAAGTTGCTGCGCTCGCGCGGATCGTAGGCGAGGTCGAACAGAAACTCCCGCTCCGCCACTTTGAGGTATTTCCAATGGTCGCGGCGCACCGCCCGCTGGTGGCGGTTGCCCATGCGCCAGTAGAGGGTACGCTCGCTCGTGGGCGCTTGTCCGGTCAAGACCGGCAAGAGATCATGGCCGTCGAGCTGATAGGTGGGCGCCGCCGCGACGCCGGCCGCGGCGAGACAGGCCGCTGTCAGATCCATTGTGATGCATACCTGATCCGTCACCTTGCCGGCCACGATGCGACCCGGCCACCAGCAGATCTGCGGCACCCTGATCCCACCTTCCAACAGATCAAATTTGCGGCCGACGAATGGCCAGATCTTCGAAAAACGCTCGCCGCCATTGTCGTTGGTGAAAATGATGAAGGTCTCGCGCCCGGCGGGGTTGCGCTGCACCGCGGCGACAACCCGTCCGATGCCGCATCCAGGATCTGCATCATCTCGCCATAGATGCGGGTCGATCCGCCCTCGGTGATCTCGGCCCGATCGATCTCGCGCTGCCGCGCCGCCGCTTCAACTGAGGGCGACGACCATGGCCAATGCGGCGCCGTATAATGGAGGCTGAGGAAATACGGTTGCGGCGCCGCGGCCGCCGCCTCGACAAAGGCGACCGTCCGCTCGCTCAGCATGTCGGTGACATAGCCCTGCCGCTCCATCGGCGTCTCACCCTCGTAGAGATCATGCTCGCCGCCATCGCCAAGATGTGTGTAGTAGCCGGTATAGCCGCCCATGATCCCGAAGAACTCGTCATACCCGCTCTTCAGGGGACTGTAGCGCGGCAGATAGCCGAGATGCCATTTGCCGATGAGCGTGGTGCGGTAGCCGGCACCACGCAACAGCGCCGGGAGAGTCGGGTGACCCGGCGGTATGCCCATCTCTGGCGCGTCGCGATCGCTCCACCGCAACGGTTCGACGAGCCCGATCGGCAGCCGGTATTGATAGCGTCCGGTGATCAGCGCAACCCGCGTGTTGGTGCATAGCGGCGCATTGGCATAGGCTTGGGTGAAGCGGACCCCTTCACTGGCGAGCCGGTCGAGTGCCGGTGTCGCGTAATCGGTCTGTCCGGTGCAGCCGAGATCGGCATAACCGCAATCGTCGACAACAATGAAAAGGATGTTCGGGCGAGGCGCTGGCGTCACGGGAGGCTCCTTCAATCGTGAGCGGAGAATAGTTGGGGCCATGCGAGCACGACAATCTCTTCCGGTCTCGAAGGCCACAATTCGGATAGGGGGCTTGTATCCAGCGGCGAACCATTCCGGGACCGATAGCGCGAAGATTCGCGGGCTTTACGTAGCCACCGAAATAGGCGCCGTCGATTTCGGCTTGCTTGCCTTCACCGCCGACGCTCTGTTCGGCCTTAACCTCAGACGCCATCGCCTCGCGCATCTGTGCATCGCGCTTATGATGACGCCCAGAGCAAAGCCGACGGTAGGGCGGAGGGCGCAGATGGCGGTGACGGCGGTCGAGGCGTGGGACGAGCGGTGGGCAACGCCGGAGGGCCGCGCCGACTGGCTCGCACCACACCCGGCGGTGGCAGCGCTGGTGCCGGTGCTGATGGCGCGCGGCGCGGAGCATGTGCTCGACCTCGGCTGCGGCGTGGGCCGGCACGCGCTGCTCTTCGCCGAGCACGGCTTTGCCGTCGAGGCGATCGACGGGGCCGCCGCCGGCCTCGATTTCGCTCGCCGCGAGGCGGCCGCGCGCGGCCTCCGACTGAGCCTGAGCCAGGCCGATGCCGACACGCTGCCCTTCGCCGACGAGAGTTTCGAGTATGTATTGTCGTGGAATGTCATCTTTCACGGTACGATGGGCGATGTCGGCCGCCGCCTCGCCGAGATCTGGCGCATCCTGAAGCCCGGCGGGCTCTACCAGGGTACAATGCTGTCGAAGCGCGATGCGCAATTCGGCCGCGGCCGGGCGGTCGCCCCCGACACCTTCATCCGCGGCAGGGACGCCAACGCGCACCCGCACTATTATTGCGACTTGGCTGGCCTTGCCGCGCTCTTCGCCGGCTTCGAGCTTCTGTCGCTGACCCAGGAGGAGCAGCGCCGCCCTGGCTCCTGGCACTGGCACATCCTCGCCGAACGGCGGTGAACGGCGACGGCCGTGCCAGCGCGCCGCCTGGTCGGGCTGGTACGACGGATCAGATTCGCTCAAGGTCGAATCGCGCGGTCCCTTCGCTCGAGCGGCGGCGCGAGGCGGCCGATAGCTCGTGACATTGCCTGCTCTCTCGTCCAGAACGACTTGCTTGTAGGATGTGAGCACGGTCGGACGATGCTAACATTGGACATGGAAGGGGTTTGTTTGCATGGCCCAGTTCCGGCCACGAACGACCCGTCCCCAGCCGCACCCCTCACCCGCTGGCGCACTGACGCTTTGTCTTGATCAGGGGGCCCAGTGTGTCCTACCCGCCTGATATAGTTCGCTAAACTGTCATCGAATAGTACTAGGCTCCTTCGGCTATTGTGGAGCAACCTCAGGGCCATGACCACAGAGGACACCGCATTCAATCTTGAGCTCAGCCGTCGCAAGCTGCTCGCCGCTGCGGGTATCGCAGGAGGGGCCGTGGTTGCGCCGTCCCTCATCGGAACCGGAGCTGCTCTGGGCGCGCCCGCCGCACCCCCATCGCCTGATCTGCTGACCACACCTCCGGTCGCCGGACTGCATTTGCAGTTCGGCGCGGATGCAGCGATGGAGATGGTGGTGTCCTGGCACACGCTGCAATCCGTGCGCAATCCCCGCGTCATGCTCGGGACTCTCGATGGCCAGCTTGACCGCGTCGTCGCGGCGAAAGAGACCAGCTACACCGACGCAAAGTCGGGCCAGGTTGTCTACGCCTATCATGCGAAAATCGGCCAGCTGCGGGCCGACTCCGCTTATCTGTACGCGGCATCCCACGAGGGCGCTGCGCCGGAGTTCGGCACGTTCCGAACCGCCCCGCACGGCCGCGCGCGGTTCACGTTCACCAGCTTCGGGGATCAGGCCACGCCGACCTTGGGCAAGAAGTACAAGCTCCCCGAAGGGGTAACCATTCCGAACCCGCCGTATGTGAACGACAATCTCGGCTCGCCGGCGGCTGCCGATACGGTTCTCGGCGTGGAGCGGCTGCAGCCCCTGTTTCACCTGCTCAACGGCGATCTCTGCTACGCCAATATCGCCGAGGATCGCGTACGGACCTGGTGGGATTTCTGGGAGAACAATAGCCGCAGCGCCCGCAAGCGTCCTTGGATGCCCGCGGCCGGCAACCACGAGAACGAGCTCGGCAATGGACCGATCGGGTATCAGGCTTATCAGACCTACTTCTCGCTACCGGAGGCCGCCGGCCATACGGATGTGACCCGTGGGCTATGGTACGCCTTCACCGTCGGCTCGATGCGCGTGATCAGCCTCGCCAACGACGACGTCACGTACCAGGACGGGGGCAACTCGTATGTCCGAGGCTATTCGGAGGGCGCTCAGAAGGCCTGGTTGGAAAAGGAGTTGGCCGCTGCCCGCGGCGATGATGATGTCGATTGGATCGTCGTGTGCATGCACCAGGTCGCCATATCGACAGTTGACAAGTTCAATGGCGCAGACCTCGGGATCCGCGAGCAATGGGTGCCGTTGTTCGACAAATACGGCGTCGACCTCGTGGTGTGTGGACACGAGCACCACTATGAGCGCTCACACCCGATCCGCGGCCGGGAAGAAAACGTCACCCTGACGCCGGTCCCCGCGGCAACCGCCACGGACGTGATCGATACTACTAAGGGCACGGTACACATGGTGATCGGCGGTGGCGGAACGTCCGTTCCGTCGAACACGCTGTTCTTCAACCCGCCGCAGTGTCGGGTGATCACTTCCGTTGGCGAACCTGACCCGAAGACAGGCAAGCGTCCGCCGGTCTACGTCAAGGAGCAAGCGCCCTGGTCGGCCGTGCGAAACGCTGCGCATTCCTACGGCTTCGCGGCATTCACCGTCGATCCGGGATCACATTCCGGCGACTTCACAACGATCGAAATCGCCTACTATGACGTGGTAGGCACGGACGGTCAGGTGGCCCCGTTCGAAACCTTCACCCTGCGCCGCCCGCGCCGAAACTAGGTCGGTCCTGGTCGGGGCCAGCCACCGGCCGGCTCACGAAATCAAGATGCCCATCATTGCAATGCGTGGGTCCGCGCCTGGCACTAAGCGGCGGTAAGTTCAACCTCCGTTTAATGGCCGCTTACGGCGCGCATCGGCCGTCGGTCCGTTGGCGGCGCCCGCAGTAGCCGATATCAGCCCCAGATACTCCGCACCTCATTCTGCGGCATCCGTGTCGTTGGGGCTGAACACGCTGTTGGTCGCGGATCATGTATTCCGTGTAATAGGTTGCAGGGTACTCTGGCGGCTTGTTGACGTTCGTTCTCGTTTGGTTGGATTCCGCCCTAGGACCGCGAGGCGGTGTGGCAAAGGCTCGACCACCAGGACCGTCCGGACGGCTCGTGTCGCGGCAGCGCCGGCCTGAGTGGATGCGAGACTTGCGGTCTGGTCAACGTGTCGCGGGTCGATGATCCGCGCTGTCCGCGCTGCGAGAGCATCCTGCACGAACGAAAGCCGGACAGCATCGCGCGGACTTGGGCTTTGGTGATCGCTGCTGCGGTTCTGTACCTACCGGCAAACTACTATCCGGTGGTGACGGTCGTACAGCTTGGTGCGGGTGCGCCCAGCACAATCCTCGGCGGCGCGGAGGAGCTGCTAGCTGCCCGGCAATATCCGTTGGCCGCACTCGTATTCTTCGCCAGCATCCTGGTACCGATGCCGAAGCTCATCGGGCTGTCGATCATGTTGATCGCGACGCGGACCGGCCGCACGGGGTGGCTGCGCGACCGCACCCGCCTCTATCACATCGTGCGCTTTATCGGGCGGTGGTCGATGATCGACATCTTCATGGAATCGCTGGCGCCTATTTCTCGAAACTGCATAGCCAGGACCCCACTTCTTCCTAAAAGCTCGATGCCTTCGAGCACGACGGGGAGAAGAATGCCGGGCAGCCGCGCGTCGGTATTTGGTGAGGCGGAGGACTTTCAGGCGGCTCTGAGCGTCGACGGCGTCGGCGCGGTGCTGTTCACGGGACGCGGCCGATTCCGGGCGCGAATGACCCAGGTTGCGCTCGACCACTTACGGCTGGCGGCGGTCGAGGAGACACAGTCACGGGTCGCCTTCATCGCAGTGCCGCGGGGCATGGTCCTGGTCTCGTTTCCGACAGACGGAGGGCCATCGCCGATCTGGGGCGGCCTCGAGATCCGAGCCAGCGAAATGATCTCCCTTGGCCCTGGCCAGCGGGTGCACGCAAGGATTATCGGACCCTGTCACTGGTACGCCCTTCAGGTCGCGGAACGGCAGCTTGCCGACTATGGTGGGGCGCTGAATGGTGCCCCGTTCATTGTTCCGCCTGCGGCGCGATGGCGACCGCGGCGCGCGGCGCTAAGGCAATTGCGCCACTTCCAGCGGGCCGCAATCCGGATGGCGGAAGCACGCTCTGGTGCGCTCACCGACCTTCAGGGAGCGCACGGGCTGGAGCAACAATTGCTGCATGCGCTCATCGAGTGTCTGTCGGACGAGGCCGACGAGGAGACGGCGACCGAACGCCGCCATCGAGACCTACTTGCCCGGTTTGAGGATCTGCTCGCTGCTGAACCGTTCCTGCCCTTGGCGGACATCTGCGCGGCGCTCGGCGTGTCGCAACGCTCGCTGGGCGAGTGCTGCAAGAGGCATTTGGGCATGGGGCCGAGCAGCTATCGTCGCCTCCGCGCAATGCAGCAGGTGTACCGCGCCCTGCGAAACGGAACTGCGAACGGGGCCAGCGTCTCTGAAATCGCGAGGCAACACGGCTTCCGCCAGCTCGGGCGCCTGGCCAACGATTATCGCGCCCTCTATGGCGAATTGCCATCCGCCACGTTGCGGAGAGGCTTGGGCCAGGACACGTTGCGCTTGCGGCGCGACCGGGAGTGAAGTTTTCGCCGCTGCCCAATTCCCGGTTTTTCCCGTGGAACCGGGACTTTTTTCGATTTTTCACGATAAGTGCCGCTTTCGCACAGAAGACAGCAAACCGAATCAAACGGTTGCCGGCGAATTCCCGTCGCTGGCCAAACGGGAATCTTTGTCTGCCTAAACGGGAATTAAATCCTCCGAACCGGGAATTACGGGAATTGATCGCCAAAATGTCTTTCACCACAACCAAGCCGCTAATAAAAATCAAAAAATTCGAGCTGGGGGAAGCATACCCTGTAACTTGGCCTTTTGTGAGGCCGACCAGCGGCGCGGCTTCGTGTGAAGATTTTATGAAAGATGCTTCCGGCGTTGATCAGCGAAAGAGCAAAGCGATAGGGTCAATAGCTAAAAACGTGCGGGCGAGACAATGCCGTCGAGCGCGGTTCGCTCATTCACCGATCCCGACGATTATGCTGCAACGATCCGAGGCGGGATCGTCGAGCTGACGGTCACCGGGCGCGGCGATTTTAGTGAAAAACTGACGCGCGTTGATCTGCCTAGACTATGGCTGCAGCGCTTCTCCGAAAACCTGGCGCGGATCGTCCACGCAACCAATACGCCGGGGCGGGCAATGGTTCAGTTCCGCACGGCACTGGGGCCGAGCCTATCGCTGGGTGGTCTGGAGATTGGTCCGACGGTCATCCTGCGACACGGCGAGGCTGACACATATCATCACCGTTCGTCCGGCTCCGTCTCCTTTGCAGCCATGTCGCTGCCCATCGAGGAGATGGCGGCCGTCGCGGAGGCGATGGCAGGGGTCGATCTGACACCGCCGCAAGATATGATGCTCATAACCTCCTCACTGGACGCCATTGCGAAGTTCCGGCGGCTGCACGCTGCAGCGGGTGATCTGGCCGAGAACGCCCCAGAAATTATCGCCAATCCGGACGCCGCGCGCGGGCTCGAGCAGGCGCTGATCGAGGCCTTGGTCGACTGCCTCGATACTCGTCAGCGCACTGAGAACAGTTTGGCGCAAAGCCAGCACGCGATCGTCATGCGCCGGTTCCGCAGGGTGGTAGAGGAGAATCCGGAACAACCACTCTCTATCGCGGAAATATGCAAGGCGATCGGCGTTTCGGAGAGTACGTCGCGCATGTGCTGTCAGGAGCATTTGGGAATGTCGCCAAAGCGATATCTCTTGCTGCGCCGCATGGGTTTGGCGCGGCGGGCGCTGCGGCAGGCGAAGCCTGATGCGACATCAGTGATCGCCGTCGGGACGCGTTACGGCTTCTGGGAGCTCGGGCGCTTTGCTGGCGTATACCAGTCTCTGTTCGGCGAGTCCCCCTCCGCTACACTCCGTCGGCCACCCGAGCAGCAGCGCGCGCCTATTTGTTGAATTTGCATAGCCGGCCCGAAGACCGGCTGCTTGAGATAAGGGGAGACGCGAACGATGCCCTCGAGTGCTGTGCAAACGTTCTCGGACCCGGACGAGTATGCGGCGGCGCTCCGCGCGGCAAATACCGAGTTCACGGTCACCGGGCGCGGGCAGTTCACCGCTAAGCTGGTCCGGATCGATCTGCATCGGCTGTGGGTACAGCGGGCCTCAGATAACCTGCCGCGGATCGCTCACCCGACCAATATAGCAGGGCGCGCGATCGTTTCATTCCGTACCGGGCCGGGACCGAGCTTGCTCACAGATGGGCTAGAGATGCAGCCGACCGATATCGTGCGCCACAGCGACGGTCAGGGCTATTATCGCCGTTCATCCGGACTGGCTGCTTACGCCAGCATGTCGTTGCCGGTGGAAGAAATGGTTTCCCACGGCGCGGCGATCGCGGGAATTGACTTGACGCCGCCGCAAGATCCGCTGATTCACACCCCACCGGCATCCGCGATGGTGAGACTCCAGCGGCTGCACGCGGCAGCGGGGCGCCTAGCGGAAAACGCCCCGGAAATTATCGCCAATCCCGATGCCGCGCGGGGTTTGGAGCAGGCGCTGATCGAAGCCGTCCTGGGTTGCCTCGACGATCGCGATGATCGCGCGCCCCGTTTGGCCCAAGGCCAGCATGCGATCGTCATGCGCCGCTTCCACCAGGTGGTGGAGGAGAGCCCAGGAGATCCGCTCTACATCCCAGAGATGTGCAAGGCGATCGGCGTTTCGGAGAGCACATTGCGCATGTGCTGCCGGGAGCATTTGGGAATGGCGCCAAAGCGCTACCTATGGCTGCGCCGCATGGCTCTGACGCGGCGTGCGCTGCGGCGGACAGAACCGCGTGCGACGTCAGTGACCGCCACGGCGACGCGCTACGGCTTCTGGGAGCTCGGACGCTTTGCCGTCGAATATCAGAGGCTGTTCGGCGAGTCTCCGTCCGCCACACTTCATCGATCACCCGATTAGCAGCGCATCCATTTGCTGAAACTGCATAGTCGGCCGAAAAAGCGGCTGCCTACGATGGCTACTCGGGCAAGCCTCTGCCCGGCTACAGGGAACCCACTCGGAGACGATGCCATGATCGTGAACCTGACAGCGGCGGCACGGGTCGTTCCGCTCACCGCGTTGTTATTGGGTGCTTGCGTATCGCAAAGCACATACGACAAGCAGACAGCGGAATTGCAGCAGGCACGCGCCCAGGCGGCGGCGGAGCAGTCGCAGATCCAAAAGATGCAGCAGGAGCAGAAATGGGTCGTCGCCGGCGATTTGCTGTTCCCCGAGGGCGGCTATCAGCTCAGCGCCAACGGTAGGCAGGCGCTCAACCAATACGTCCCCAAATTGCAAAACCTGCAGAACGCCAAAGTCGTCGTCTACGGCTATACCGACAATCTGCCGGTCGGCCCCGCACTGAACCAAAGAGGCATCGCGAACAACATCGCCCTGTCCTCGCGCCGGGCGGACGACGTCGTGGCGTATCTCACCTCGCAAGGCGTCAATCCAAACATGATCTCGGCCAAGGGCTTCGGCGACACGCATCCGGTCGCCTCGAACGACACGCCGAATGGCCGTTCGAAAAACCGCCGCATCGAGATCGTGCTGGAAGGCCCCGGGGCCTGACGCCTAGGCGCTTCGCCAATATCAGAGCTCGTTTCGTCATTCCCGCGATCCCCGGAACCGCCCGCCAGGGCCGGCTGACCGGGGAGCGATCCAGGGCCCACAAGCTCTTGTGGTTACCCTGGGCGGGGGGTGACTTGGTCGTCGGAGACTTGCTAGCATGGGGGTTACGGTGAAACATAAGTCGTTCTATCAATTATTGGGCGGCGTCGCCGTCGGGGCGTTCCTGACTGCCGTGGCGCCGAACGGCGCCTCGGCACAAGCGCAGCAGCAAAAGCCCAACATCCTCGTCATCATGGGCGACGATGTCGGGTGGTTTAATATCGGCGCCTATCACCGCGGCATGATGGCCGATAAGACCCCGAACCTGGATAAGCTCGCCGCCGAAGGCATGATGTTTACCGACTATTATGCCGAGGCGAGCTGCACCGCTGGCCGTGCTGCTTTCATCACCGGCCAGCTGCCGATCCGCACGGGTCTGACGACCGTCGGCCAGGCCGGTGCCGATGTCGGCATGCCCGATGAGGCGCCAACCATCGCCACGGTACTGCGCTCGATGGGCTATACGACAGCCCAGTTCGGTAAGAACCATCTCGGCGATCTGAACAAGTACCTGCCGTGTTTGCACGGGTTCGATGAGTTCTTCGGCTACCTCTATCATCTGGATGCGATGGAGGACCCGTTCTGGCACTCCTACCCGCCCGAGCTGAAGGACCGCGTGGGGCCGCGCAATCTCGTCCACTGCTACGCCAATGCCACCGACGATCAGACCGTGCAGCCGCGTTGGGGCAAGATCGGCAAGCAACGCATCGTCGATGAAGGCCCATTGCCGCCCTCTCCCGTGCAAGGCATCAAGTACAACATGGAGACCTTCGACGAGGTCATTCGCGACTCGGTCAACGGGTTCATCGACCAGGCCAAGCAAGCCAATAAGCCGTTTTTCATCTGGATGAACCCGACGCGCATGCACGTCTACACGCATTTGTCGCCGAAATATGCGGCGATGCAGACGCCGGAAAACAGCTGGTACACCGAAGAAGCCGGCATGGCGCAGATGGATGACGACATCGGCGGAGTCCTTCAGCACCTGCAGCAAATCGGGGAAGACAATAACACGATTGTCGTGTTCACGACCGACAACGGCGCCGAGGTGTTCACCTGGCCCGACGGCGGCATGACGCCGTTCGCCGGCAACAAGGGTATGGGAGAGGAAGGCGGCTTCCGGGTGCCGGCGATAATCCACTGGCCGGCTCGCGTTCCGGCCGGCAAGGTCGAGAACGGGATCTTCGGCAGCAATGATTGGTTCCCCACTCTGGTCGCCTTCGCTGGGGACGCGAACATCACGACCGAGCTCTTGAACGGTAAGCAGATTGACGGCCGGACCTTCAAGGTTCATCTCGACGGCTACGATCAGGCAAATGTGCTGACCGGCAAAGGCCCGTCGGCACGCCACGCGTTCCCCTACTTCACCGGACCGACGTTGGCCGCAGTGCGGATCGACGATTGGAAATACGTCTTCCGTACCCAACCCGAGGGCTGGTTCGGACCAAAAGTAGTGTTGGATTGGCCGCGGCTTTTCAATCTCCGGCTCGACCCGTTCGAACGCTGCTGGTTCAACAATTGCCCGCCGGAGATGATGGACGTGTATGGCCACGAGTTCTGGCGGTTCGTCTACGTGCAGCAGGAAGTGGCCGCAATGGGCGAGACATTCGTTCAGTTCCCGCCGATGCAGAAGCCGGCCAGCTTCAATCTCGAGAATGTCCGGGACCAGATCCTGGCGGCGATCGGGGCGGCGCACGGCGGCAAAATCTATGGCCCGGGCGACTAAGGACCAGGAAAAGAGGAGGGCGGCCTTCGCCGCCCTCCACATGGTTTTCGACTGAGTAGCCGGACCTAGAGACCCGTTTGGCGTTCAAGACCACACAAGGAGATTTCGCCAATATGACAAACGCTGCGTTTCATCGTACCGTCCCATCGTTCAAAGCCATGCTTGCGGCGGCTGTGCTCGCGACAGCCGCCTGCTCTGCTATGAATACTCCGACCGCGCAGAGCATTGCCGGCCTGCCGCCCTCGGGGAGCGTCACGATCACCGAGGACTTCGTTGCAGGCTTGGGCGGCGGCAATGGCACCCTCGAATATCAGGGGCGGACCTATCCCTTCAAAGTGCTCGGCACCGTTGCTGGCCCCGGTGGCGGCGTCGAGAAGATCAGCGCCTCCGGCCCGGTCTATAAGCTCGCCAATGTCTCCGATTTTGCGGGCAGGTACACGCAAAGCACCGGCAAGGCCGGTTTCAGCTCTTCAGGCAGCAGCGATCTGTGGTTGGAGAACAGCGCGGGTGTGATCATGCATTTGCAGGGCACGAGCAGCGGCGCGATGCTGACCCTTGGCAAAGACGAGATCTTCGTCCGGATGGGTCAGTAATCGAGCGTGAGCGCTACCGCGATCGGCTTGATCGTGTTCGCGCTGGTCTTTGGCAGCGCGCTGCTCGCGATGTATGTGCAGCCCGCATTGCCCAAGCATCATCTGAGCGCGGAGTCGAAGGATGTCGTGAAGCTCGGGATCGCGCTCATCGCCACGATGTCTGCGCTCGTTCTTAGCCTGCTGGTTGCCTCGGCAAAGAGCGCGTATGACACGCGCAGCAGCCAGCTGGTCCAGGTCGCCGCCGATATTATTCTACTCGACCGCGCTCTAGCCCGATACGGGCCGGAGACGAAGGATGCGCGGTCTGTGCTCCAGCGCTCGGTCGCAGTCACGGTCGAGCGGTTTTGGCCCACCGAGGGCGCCAAGGTCATAGCGATCGATCCAAACGCGTCCCCGGTCGAGGCCCTCTACGACAAGGTCGAGGCCCTCTCACCACAGAACGAGGCGCAGCGCGCGATGCAAAGCCAGGCGCAATCATTGGCCGCGGATGTAAGCCGGACGCGCTTGCTGCTGTTCGAAAATTTAGGCAGCTCGATCCCCTTCCCGTTCCTGGTGGTCTTGGTATTCTGGCTGTGCATTATCTTTGCAAGCTTCGGGCTCTTTGCTCCGAGAAACGCAACCGTGATCGCCGTCCTTTGCGTCTGTGCGCTGTCGGTTGCGGGTGCGATCTTTCTGATCCTCGAGCTCGACCGATCGTTCGAGGGACTGCTTCAGGTTTCCGGAGCTCCGCTGCGCGGCGCGTCGGCGCAGCTGGGCCGGTAAAGATCGAGGAGGGCAACGATCTTCGAATGCCCGGCATTTGCTGAAATTGCATAGCGAGCTGACATCGGACGCGTTACGGGTCGGATCTGGAATACCGCAGCAGGGAGTTAGACAATGAACTGCAGATCTCTTCTCCCGCGTCTCAGCGCGCTTGCTGCCGGGATGCTGCTCGCCGCGACTGCGGCGGCGCAGAACAAACCGGCTGCCTCCAACGCGCCGCCCCCCGCAGCAACCAAAGCTCCCGCGACCGGGGTGGCGGAGCCGGCCGAGCGGCTCATCAAAGAGATGAGCGCCTACATCGGCTCAGCGCAGCAGTTCACATTTCATGCCGACGTCACCTTCGACCATGTGCTGCCGTCGGGCCAGAAATTGCAGTTCTCCTCGGCCGAGGAGGTCGTATTGCAGCGGCCCGGCCGGCTCTATGTCGAATGGAACGGCGATCTCGGCGCCCGGCAATTCTGGTACGACGGAAAATCGGTCACGCTCTATGATCCCGCGATGCCGTTCTATGCGAGCGAGGCCGCACCGCCGGAGCTCGACGTTATGCTGGCCCAGCTGCTACCGAAATTGAACTTCGTCCCGCCGCTCGCCGACCTGCTCTATCGCGATCCCTACAAGACCGTGCGCGGCAGTATCGAATACGGCTTCGATCTCGGTCAGAGCGACGTCAATGGCAGGACCTGCCGGACGCTGGCCTTTGTCGAAAAGGACATCGACTGGCAGATTTGGATCGAGAATGGGCCGCAACCGACCCCGTGCAAGTTGGTGATCACCTACAAGAACCAACCCTCACAGCCGCAATTCGCTGCGGTCTTCAGCAAGTGGGACTTCGCGCCGCGCATTGCCGAGCCTGTATTCACACCGGAATTACCGCCGGGTGCGGAGAAGATCCCGTTCGCGACAGTCACGGCAGCCAAGTAGCACCGGGAGGATTTCGATGACCAGGCAATTCCTAAGTGGCAAGAGGTTGACCGGCGCATTGTTGACGGGTGCGGCGGTCGCCGCGTGCCTTGGGATCGGGGCCGAGCGGGTCGTCGCATTCGGTTTCCGCGGTGGCGGTGGCGGGTTTGGCGGGTTCCACGGCGGTGGGGGCTTTCACGGTAGCGGGTTTGACCGTGGGAGCTTTGGCGGGGGCGGCTCGCGCTTTGGTGACAGCGGTTCTAGCGACCGCAGTCACGATGCCGGCTTTGGCCAAGGAGGTTACGGCAACGTCCACAGCGCCAGCAGTTACTCGGATCATGCCGACACCTACCGCCAGAGCCATCCGGAGTATGAGCACAATTCCAGCCAATTTCAGGAATCCCGCCCGGAGACGCGCCCGGACGCGTCGCAGTTGCAGCAATCTCATCCCGACGCGAAGCAAAATGCCTCGCAGTTCGAGCAATCGCAGCCCCGAGGCAAAGCAAAACGCCTCACAGTTTGAACAATCCCACCCGCAAGCGCAGCAAAGCGCCTCACAATTCGAGCAATCCCATCCAGACGCGAAGCAGAACGCGTCGCAGGTCGAGCAGAACCGCACCAATGAAGCCAACCAGCTGCAGCAGAGCCGTTTCAATGAAGCCAATCAATTGCAGTCGACCCGATACGGCGAAGCGAGCACTCTGCAAAGCAACCGGGTGAACACCTGGAATAATTACAATGGCAATTGGGGCGGCTACTACTCGGGCCTCGGCGGTTTTGGCGCGGGCTTGGCGATCGGCGCCACGATCGCGGCATTGCCGGCGGCGGTAGCGGCAATTTCGGTCGCCGGCAGTCCGTATTACTACGGCAACGGGGTATATTACGCGCCGCAGGGCGGGCAGTATGTGGTCGTGCCGCCGCCGCAAGGCGCGGTCGTGTCGACCCCACCGCCCTCTTGCTCCACAGTTTATGTCGGGTCCTCGACCGAGCTCGATTGTGGCGGTGCGTTCTACGCCCGCGTCGAGAACGGCTACAAGGTCAGCCCGCCGCCGATCGGGTCGACGGTCACGACACTGCCGAACGGTGCCATCAACGAGAACATCAAAGGCACGACCTACTTTGTCTTTGGCGGTGCCTACTATCGCCCGTTCTACAGCGGCAGCAGTGTCATCTACCAGGTCGTCGCAAAACCGGCATGACGGCTTAATCGGGAGTAATTGATGGCCACGACCCCCGCCAGCGAACTGGACAAAACGGCCGAGGCATCGCGCCTGGCAGAGGCGAGGGAGAAGGGTGTGCCGTGGCGGCAATGGGGGCCATACCTCAGCGAACGCCAATGGGGCACGGTCCGCGAGGACTACAGCGAGGACGGGAACGCGTGGGATTATTTCAGCCACGATCAAGCCCGCTCGCGCGCCTATCACTGGGGCGAGGATGGCCTCGGCGGTATCAGCGATGACAAGCAGCGATTGTGCTTTTCGCTCGCGCTATGGAATGGCAAGGACCCGATCCTGAAAGAGCGGGTGTTTGGCCTGACCAACAGCGAGGCCAATCACGGGGAAGACGTCAAGGAATACTATTTCTACCTCGATAGCACGCCGACCCACTCTTACATGAAGTATCTCTATAAATACCCGCAGAATGAATTTCCTTATCTGAATTTGATAGAGATGAACAGAAGTCGCGGCCGCTTGGATCCTGAATACGAATTGATCGACACCGGCATATTCAATGACGACCGGTATTTCGACGTTCACGTCGAATACGCAAAGGCCGCTCCGACCGACATGTTGGTGCAGATCAGCATATATAACCGTGGGCCGGATGACAGCGTCATTCATGTACTGCCGACTCTCTGGTTCCGCAACACCTGGACTTGGTGGCCTGAGCAGCCGAAGCCATCCCTGAGAGATGCGTCGCGAAACGGCGCCGTCGTCATTGCTGCGACAGAAGTATCGCTAGGGAACTATTTCCTCTATTACGAAGGCCGCCCGCACCTGCTGTTCACCGAAAACGAGACGAACAACGAGCGTCTCTTCGGCACCGCCAATCCGACCCCCTATGTCAAGGATGGCATTAACGACTGTGTCGTGGCGGACCGGCAGAGCGCGGTCAACCCGAACAATACAGGCACCAAAGCCGCCGCGCACTACCAGTTACGAATAGGCGCAAGGGCGACTGCTATCATTCGGCTCCGGCTGCGCAATGTCACACCAGGCGTTGCAGAACCGCTCGGCGCGGGGTTCACGCAGATCCTCGAGGCGCGCCGGCGCGAAGCCACCGAGTTCTACGCGGCGATCACGCCGGCCGGTGTCGGCGAAGATGCAGCCAACGTAATGCGGCAGGCCCTGGCTGGGATGCTGTGGAGCAAGCAGTACTTCTTTTTCGATCTCGACAAATGGCTGCGCGAGCACGGCATCGATCCGCTGCGACCGCCGCCGCGGCAGCTTCGGAACCGCGAGTGGTTCCACATGATCAGCGACGATGTCATTTCGATGCCTGACAAATGGGAATATCCGTGGTTCGCGGCGTGGGATCTTGCCTTTCACACGCTGGCGCTCGCTACGGTCGATGTCGATTTCGCCAAGCAGCAGCTCGATCTACTGCTTGACCAGGTCTATCTGCATCCGACCGGGCAGATTCCTGCCTATGAGTGGAACTTCAGCGACGTCAATCCGCCCGTACATGCCTGGGCGACGATCTTTCTCTACCGGACGGAGCAGGCGCTGCGCGGCAAAACCGATCTCGAGTTTCTGACGCGTGTATTCGGCAAGCTCACCGCGAATTTCGGCTGGTGGGTGAACCGCAAAGACCGCTTTGGCCGGAATCTCTTCGAGGGCGGATTTCTCGGGCTCGACAATATCGGTGTCTTCGACCGCAGCGCGGCATTGCCGACCGGGGGCTATCTGGAGCAGGCCGACGGCACGGCATGGGTTGCGCTTTTTTCGCAGAATATGCTCGAGATTGCGATCGAACTGGCAGCGCATCAGCCGGCCTACGAAGATTTGGCGACGAATTTTGCGGCTCAGTTTGTGTTGATCGGCCGCGCGATGAACGGCATCGGTCCCGATGGCATGTGGGACGAGGAGGATGGCTTCTACTACGACGTCCTTCGGCTCCCCGACGGCAGCGCAACCCGGCTCAAGGTGCGCTCGATGGTGGGCCTTTTACCGATCTGCGCCACGACGGTCGTCGAGCAGTGGCAGCGGGAGCGCGTGCCCGAGCTAACCGCGCGGACATATGAGCGCTTCCGGCGCGTGCCGGAACTCGCCGCGTCGATCCATGCAACGGGACCGGGGCATTTTGGCGTCGCGGAGCGTGGGATCCTTGCCCTCGTCAACGAGGAAAGACTGCGTCGCATTCTTTCGCACATGCTCGACGAGAACGAATTCCTCAGCCCCTATGGAATTCGGGCGCTGTCCCGCTATCACGCCGATCACCCGTATTCGTTCTGGGTGGACGGCCAGGAATATCGGGTGAGCTACCTACCGGCGGAATCGGACACCGGCATGTTTGGCGGCAACTCGAACTGGCGCGGCCCGATCTGGATGCCCGTCAACGTGCTGCTGATCCGCGCGCTTCTGCAATACTATCTCTATTATGGGGATAATTTCCGGATCGAATGTCCCACCGGTTCGGGCAACTCGATGAACCTCTTCGAAGTTGCGCGGGAGATCGCCAACCGTCTCACCCGCATTTTTCTGCGCGATCAATCCGGTAGGCGTCCGGTGTTCGGCTGCGCCGAGAAATTCCAAACCGATCCCCATTGGCGGGACAATCTATTGTTCTACGAGTATTTCCATGGCGACAATGGCGCCGGCATCGGCGCCAGCCATCAGACCGGCTGGACCGGGCTGGTGGCTCCATTGATCGAGATTTTTGGACGCCTCGACGCCCGGAGCTATCTCGAAACCGGGCGAGCCGCCGTCTTTGCCCGCTGATTAAACATTCGTATCGGCAAAGATCGGAAGCCAGGAGGTCGGCGATGTCATTGCAGGGCAAAGTCGCGATAGTAACTGGCGGCAACAGCGGGATCGGTCGGCGATCGTTCTCGAACTCGCCCGGCTAGGCGCCAATGTCGTCATCGACTATGTGGCTCATCCGGAGGCGACTGACGCGCTCGAGCAGCATGTCGGCAAGCTCGGCGAGCAGTCGATTGCAGATGCTCATCGACAGGGCGGTGAACACATTCGGCCGCGCGGACATCACGGTGAATAACGCTGGTGTCGAAACGCGCAGCTCAATCCTCGACACGACCGAGGATCAGTACAACTGGGTGATGGCAATCAATCTCAAGAGCGCCTTTTCCGGCGCGCAAATCGCAGCCAGGAAGATGATCAAGCAGGGCAGCGGCGGTCGCATTATCAACGTAAGCTCGGTTCATGAGGATTGGCCAATGCCTGGCAACACGGCTTATTGCCTTTCCAAAGGCGGCATGCGCATGCTGACCCGAACGGCTGGGGTCGAACTCGCCAAACACAACATCCTCGTCGTTGGGGTGGGTCCAGGCGCTGTGGCAACACCGATCAATCTTGCGACATGCACGATCCAAAGAAGCTTGCGCAGCTCGATGCCGCGATACCGCTAAGGCGTATGGCGCGGCCGGAGGAGATTGCCAGCATCGTCGGCTTTGTCGCCGGAGATGGCGCGAACTATCTCACCGCCACCACCATCTTCGCCGATGGCGGCATCATGCAGAACAGCGTCGGTCTATAGCGGAGTGTGACATGGCTGCCTCGCCAAACGCGCCTTCGTTCGCGGAAATGGTAGAGCTCCCCGGTGGGACGTTTCGGATGGGTTCGGACCGCCATTATCCGGAAGAAGCGCCCGTCCATCGGGTGACGGTCGGCCCATTCCGGATCGATCGCACTCCGGTCACGAACCGGGAGTTCGGGCAGTTTGTCGAGGCAACAGGCTATGTCACCGTCGCCGAAATCGCGCCCGACCCAAAGGACTATCCGGGCGCATTGCCGAACATGCTGAAGCCGGGATCGCTTGTCTTCACACCGCCAGGGCGCCCGGTCGACCTCCGGGACTGGTCGCAGTGGTGGCGCTTCGAGTTCGGCGCGAGCTGGCGCCGTCCGAACGGCCGAGGTCGCTCAAACCAGGGCCTCGACGATCGCCCCGTCGTCCATATCGCCTATAAGGACGCCGAAGCGTATGCTGCCTGGGCGGGCAAGGAATTGCCGACCGAAGCCGAGTGGGAGTATGCCGCGCGCGGCGGCCTCGACGGGGCCGAGTTTGCGTGGGGCGAGGAACTGACGCCGAGCGGCCGTTACATGGCGAATACGTGGCAGGGCGCGTTTCCGAACGAAAACCTCGCCGCCGACGGCTACACGCGAGCTTCTCCGGTCGGGGCGTTTCCGCCCAACGGCTACGGGCTCTTCGACATGATTGGCAATGTCTGGGAATGGACCACCGATTGGTTCTCATCCCAGCACACTTCCGAGGCGCCGAAGGCGTGCTGTATCCCGGAGAATCCGCGTGGTGGACGCGAAGCGGACAGCTATGACGAATGCAATCCCTCCATGCGGATTCCGCGGAAGGTCGTCAAAGGCGGCTCGTTTCTCTGCGCGCCGAACTACTGCCGCCGCTACCGCCCGGCGGCGCGGCATGCGCAGCCGATCGACACGGGCATGAGCCATGTCGGTTTCCGCTGTGTCGTGAGAGCCTAACCATGAGCTGAGGGAGTAGCAAGATGGAACTGGAACTTCCCAGCGAGCCCACCACGACATCCGCCGGATTTGTCCGAAGGACGGGCGCCTTCTTGCTGCGCGAGTTTCGCGAAATCTTGCCGCCGACGATCTTCTTCTTTATCGGCTTCAATCTGATTCTACTGACGACAAACCTGATCCTCGCTGATTATGGTGCCCAGTTCAGCAGCTTTATCCTCGCGACGGCTGCGGCGTTCGTGGTTGGAAAGGCGGTGCTCGTCGCCAACGCTATGCGATCGATCCGGCGCTACGATCGCGCGCCGCTGATCCGCCCGATCCTGTTCAAGACGGTCTTTTACTGGGTCGCCGTTTTCATCGCCCGCCTGCTCGAACATTGGATCAGGTTCTGGCTGGTCGAACATCATCCGCTCGGCACCTTTGTGCCGCACATGATTGCGACCTTCGACTGGCGTCGTTTTGTGGCAATCCAGCTTTGGATATTCGTGCTGTTCTTGATCTATGAAACAGCCACCGAGCTCAATCATCTGTTTGGTGAAGGCGAACTGTGGCGTCTTCTCGTCGGCAGTCGGCCGTCCGAATTACCGCTGAACCGCCGGCAGCGGATCTTTGAGCTGGTTCAGTTGAGCAAGCTCGCCGATGCGCACTCGGTCGACGAATTCCGCGATCCGACCAGCTCGGCACATGCCAACCTGATCGATATTGTGCGCCGGCTTGCGGTTAAACCGCAGCCGCCGCGGCCTGCCTGAGCGCGTCCACAACTGTCAAGAGGACACCGCGCATGACAGATGCGCGCACCGTAACAAACGCGGGCAGGTTCGAAGTAAGAGTAACGGCAGACAGCCATTTCGCATGGCTGCGCACCCGCCTTGCTCTCGAGCGCACGATTATGGCGTGGCTGCGTACCGCGGTCGCACTGATCGGCTTCGGCTTTGCGATCGTCCAGTACCTCGAACATTTGGAACAGACGCCTGGAGCCCACGCTGCCTATCTTCCATACGCACCGCGATATTTGGGGCTCGCCCTGATATCCTGCGGAATCCTAGCGCTCTTCATTTCGATTTGGCAGTACCGGTGGGGCATCCGCTATCTGTGGGGCGAACCGTATACGCAGCTCGCCGGCGTTACCAAGGAGGGAAAGCAGACGCCGGTTGTCGCCGTTGCCATCGTACTCATCGGCATCGGCCTCTTCGCCTTTTTTGCCGTGTTGCTACGCCTTACCTAGCCGCCCGGCCGGAGCAGCGGAACGAATAGGAACTTTCGAAACCACCCGACCAACGAAAGGAGATCGAGATGGCTAGATCCCGAGCAGCCGCCAAGCCCAACATTGTCGTCATCTGGGGTGATGATATCGGTATTACTAATCTGAGCTGCTACAGCGACGGGTTGATGGGCTATCGCACGCCGAACATCGACCGCATCGCGCAGGAAGGTGTGCGCTTCACCGACTGCTATGGCGAGCAGAGCTGCACCGCGGGTCGATCTTCGTTCCTCACTGGCCAGCACGGATTGCGCACCGGGCTGACCAAGGTCGGTCTGCCAGCTGCCACCGTCGGTCTTCACAAGGAGGACCCGACCATCGCCGAACTGGTAAAGCCGTTGGGCTACGCGACCGCCCAATTCGGCAAGAACCATCTCGGCGACCGCAACGAATACCTGCCGACGGTGCACGGCTTTGACGAATTCTACGGCAATCTCTATCACCTGAACGCCGAGGAAGAGCCGGAACTCCCGGATTACCCAAACCCGCGTGATTTTCCGCACTTCCGCGAGCGGTTTGGCCCTCGCGGAGTGATGGATTGTAAGGCGACCGAAACCGATGACGCGACGGTCGATCCGCGGTTTGGCCGCGTCGGCAAACAGACGGTCCACGACACCGGACCCTTGACCAAAAAGCGCATGGAAACGATCGACGACGACATTGCCGGTCGCTCCGTCGACTACATCAAGCGCCAGGCGGCGGCCGGCAAGCCCTTCTTCCTGTGGGTCAACTTCACCCACATGCATCTGCGCACACATGTGAAGTCGGAGAGCCGCGGCCAAGCAGGACGCTGGCAAAGCGAATACCACGACGTGATGATCGACCACGACAAGAATGTCGGCCAGATATTGCAGGCGCTCGACGAAGCTGGGATTGCCGACAACACCTTTGTCATGTACTCGACCGACAACGGTCCGAACATGTTCTCGTGGCCGGATGCGGCGATGACCCCGTTCCGCAGCGAGAAGAACACAAATTGGGAGGGCGCCTACCGGGTCCCTTGCGTCGCCCGCTGGCCCGGCAAGATCAAGCCGGGCGTGGTGTCGAATGAAATGGTCGCGCATCACGACTGGCTGCCGACCTTCATCGCGATGGCAGGCGACGCCGAGGTCAAGGAAAAGCTTCTGAAGGGCCACACGATCGACGACATGACCTACAAGGTCCACCTCGACGGTCATAATTTGGTGCCGTATTTGACCGGACAAGCCGCGAAGAGCCCGCGCGAGTGGTTCGTTTACTGCAACGACGACCAGCAGGTCGTTGCGTTGCGCTACGACAATTGGAAGATCGTGTTTTCGGAACAGAGGGCACCCGGCGGGTTTCAAATCTGGGCGGAGCCGTTTGTCACGCTTCGCGTCCCAAAGATGTTCAATCTCCGTACCGACCCGTTCGAGCGCGCCGACATCACCTCAATCACCTACTACGACTGGCTGGTCGACCACGTCTACCTGCTGGTGCCGGCGCAGGCTTTTGTGGGTGAGTTTCTGCAAACTTTCCGCGACTTCCCGCAACGCCAGAAGGCCGCGAGCTTCAACCTCGACGAGGTGCTCCGTAAGATGCAGGAGCATCCCCACACCTAACCGGGGCGAAGCAGGATGGCGTCCGGCCGTTCGGGTTCCTCAGCCCGCTTACCCCCACCCTTGCCTCCCCCGCGACGCGGGGGAGCCCCCAGACAGCCGCCCGTCAGGGCCGTCGTTCCGGGGGTAGAGAGGGGGCGTGGCCAGGGAGATGATCGAGATCGGGCGGATGAGGTTCGGGCTTTTTACGAAAGCCACCCCTATCCGGCGCCGCTCTGGGACCTCGATCGGCACCGCGAGCTTTATCGCAATCCGGCCCGGAGGCGCGCACAGTCGCTGCTATTGTGGCCGAATAAGCAACCGCGGCCAAATCGCGAGATCCTGGTGGCCGGTTGCGGCACCTCCCAGGGCGCCATCTACGCGCTGCGTGAGCCCGATGCCCACGTGACGGCTATCGACATCAGCGAACCCAGCCTGCGCCACACGCGCGAGCTGCAGCGCAAATACAGTTTGCAAAACCTCGATCTCCATCACCTGGCGATTGAAGAGGTTGGGAAACTCGACTGCAGCTTCGACCAGATCGTCTGCACCGGCGTGTTGCACCACCTGCCCGACCCCGATATCGGTCTGCGGGCGCTCCGCGATGTTTTGGCGCCCGATGGCGCGATGCAGGTGATGGTCTATGCCAGATACGGCCGTGCCGGCATCTATATGATGCAGGAGTATTGCCGCCTGCTCGGGGTCGGCGCCACGGAGGCGGAGCTGCGGGACCTTGGCGCCACAGTTGAGGGCCTCTCCTCCGATCATCCGATCGCTGGCGTCTCAAGAAAAGCGAGGGATTTCACATATCCTGCCGCGCTTGCCGATGCGCTACTCCACCCTCAGGACCGTGCCTACACTGTGCCCGACCTCTACGCCTGGCTGGAGCGATGCGGCTTATCATTTGGGCGCTGGGTCGAGCAAGCTCCCTATCTCCCGCAATGCGGGGCAGTAGCGCGCCTGCCCCACGCCGCGCGCCTCGCCGCACTGGCGCCGCCACTGCAACATGCCGCAGTGGAGCTGTTACGCGGAACAATGACCAAGCACAATTTTATTGCCTATCGCGATGACCGCAGCGGCGAGAGCCAACCGATCACATTCGACGGCGATGCGTGGTTGCGCAGTGTTCCACTGCGTCTGCCGTGGACCCTCTGCGTCCGCGACCGGGTGCACCCCGGCTTCGTGGCCGTCTTGATCAATCGCGCCCATAGCTACCCCGACCTCGCTCTCCCCATCGATGCAGCACAGCAACGTGTTTTCCTGACGATCGACGGCAAGCGCCCGATCGATGAGATACTGCGGAGGGGCGCAGGAGCGATTGGTGACGAGCAAGCTCGCAGATTTATCGAGCAGCTCTGGCAGTACGATCAGATCGTGTTCGACGCGGCAAACTCGCGCCAACCGATCGAACGATGAGGCGAATCGCTCTCGTTTTTGCCGTCAGTGCGGCCTGGGCCAGCCAGTCCGTGGCTCAGCCGGTCAGCGACACCGAGGTCGGCGGTGGCTTCGGCAAGGTGGTCCGGTTCGGCGAACAGCCAATCAAACTGGACGTCGACGCCTACTACAATGCGATACGACGCAAGACCACCAACGAAACCTGGTTGCTGCAGTTTACAGTGACCTTTCAATTTTCGGACTAGGGCGGACGGAGCCGGCGCTTAACGAGAGGGGGAGAAGCTATAAATGAAGCGGACCTACAAAATGATTGCCGCAGCGCTTGCCAGTGTTGCCAGTCTAGCGCTCGGGCTGCACGCGGCTTCCGCGCAGGGTTCGTCTGCCCCAGGTGAGTACCAATTCTTTGTAACGCCCTATCTCTGGCTCGCGAGCGTCCACGCCACTACTCTGACGCCGCTGGCGCACGAGCCGGAAGTGAATTCCAACGTCAGCACCATCGACCTCTTGTCGCATCTCGATGGGGCCCCCTTTATGGGGTCGGTGGAGGCTCGTTACGGGTCACTCGGTTTTCTCGCCGACGCGATCCACCTGCCGGTGAGCACTAAAATCACGACCCACGACATCTTTTACCAGGGCGGCAATGCTGCGCTGAAAGCGAATACGGGCACCGGGATCGCACTCTACCGCGTGCTTGAAGACCCGGTGCAGTTCGCCGATGCCGGCGTCGGCTTTCGTGCCTGGGGGTTCACTTCCAATGTGTCGCTCAACCCCGGCCTGCTTCCCGCAGTCAGCGTGACTCCTTCCGGCAGCTGGACCGACCCGCTGATCGGCGCACGCTATCACCGCGACCTCGGCAACGGCTTCGGGCTGACGGCCTATGGCGATTTCGGCGGCTTCGGCGTCGGCGCGCATACCGATTGGCAGGTCCTCGGCACGGTCGACTACTCCCTCAACCCATCGTGGAACCTGCACCTCGGGTACCGCAGCCTCAATTTCAATATTACGGGAAGCGAAGGCAGGTTTGGCTTTAACGTCCATATGCGCGGGCCGGTTCTCGCCGGCACCTTTCGGTTCTGACGACCGTATTACTCTAGCCGGCCTAGGCTGCCTCACCGAAGGCTTAAACAGGTCCGATCTTTCCAAGAAGCGAAGGCCCAGCTCGAAGCGTTTGGTGCCGAACCATCTGCGCACAGGGCCAACACTCTCGGCGGTGAGGTCCGGTTGTGATGCTGTGGACGGCTCTTCCACCTCGACGTAGTTGCATAGAGCGGTCGCCGATAGGGTGACTAGAACCGGGGAACCTGCTCGATATCGTGGTGCGGGCGAAGGCCAAGGGCACCAAAGTCGAAATCCTCAATCTCGGCAACCTCGATCCTGGCAGCGTCAATGGCAAGCTGATCCTCGCGGTGCTGGGCACCATCGCGGCATTCCAGAGGGAGATGATGCTCGAACCGCAGCGGAAAGGTATTACCCGGGCGAGGCGGAGGGTCGGTACAAAGGCGGCAAGCCGACGGCGCGGGCGCAGGCCGATCAGGTCCACCAAGCTGGCCGCGCAAGGCGTCAGCAAGGTCGAGATTACGCTGCGTTTAGGGATGCAACGAGCGACCGTCTACCGCGCCCTGGCGAGCGGCTAATCGGAGCGCGAGGATGGCTGAGGAACAAGGCGTGAAATGTACCAGCGGAATGTACCAGTGGCATTACATTGCACATAAGTTATTGATTTAATTGAGTGGCTGGGGGGTTAGCGTCC
>Ga0306922_10000645_pt1 | contig 29598 bp, 22 predicted proteins | sample sta12Cox44000082_FD_203758 | JGI IMG/M metagenome (GOLD analysis project Ga0306922, IMG submission 203758) | Lab enrichment of tropical soil microbial communities from Luquillo Experimental Forest, Puerto Rico - statoxic.12C.oxic.44.000.082 (v2)... | ecosystem: Environmental > Terrestrial >... | reverse complement strand
CTCCACGGCGGGCGGTTGCTTGTGACAACCGCCCGCCAGCAGAGCCTGTAATTGATTCTCCGGACACAAGGGGGTCCGGATCCTCACATTGGGCGTGGTCCCCCTCACCCGGATCGCGCAAGCGCGATCTGACCTCTCCCCTCCGGGGAGAGGTAAAGCAAGCCGCGCGATCACGTAACTGATTCGACTCCATCGAAATTCGCTCTGGTCTGGAAAAGACTTGCTGACGCCGGGTATGAGAAGCGTCAAGAATGTCGCGGTTTGAACATTTCGCCGTTGTCGCGCGTAACTGATCAGCTACGCTTCTTCTTTTCCGATCCGGCGTGTGGCCCATGCGCCTCGCGATGGTGAGCGGCGTATTCCTTACCGTCGATTGGCGCCACATGCGGCGGGTCTCTATCGAGATACGGCCGCCCGATTCCAAATTCCTTGCCGTGATCATCGATCCATTTCCACAAGCTTTCACTGGAAACGCATCGCTCTGCACGCGTCTCCCCTTTTACGCTCACGAGGTCGGCCGCAAGCCCGTGGCCGTAGCCGCCGCGCAAGCTGCCGCCGTGGTATGATCTGTCAGACGCGGCTTTCAGGCCGCTTGCAATTGATTGACGGTAATCGTCGCGGAATGCGCTCGTTATTCCCGGCGAGAGCCCGGCCTCGTCCAGCGCGCGCAGAGCATGATAGAGCTTCAGCTTGAAGCTCCGATCCATACCTCCGATCACGTAATCCATCAATGACATGCCGGCTTTCTCTGCCGCCTTCGCATCCTTCCACGTGAAATCCTCGTCGACGAGCTTGGCAGACTCTTTGGTGACGGTCCGCGTCTTGCCCTTTTTCTTGACTGTGACTTTCCTTTGCTCCACGACCTTGACGGTGTCGCGCTTGGGCGTTCGCTGGTAGAGCGACCACAAGTATTGGTCGATGCAAGTTTCCGAAACCAGGCACTCGTCGACAGTTTCGATGGGCTTCACCGCCTCGCCGGTGTCCGTATGCGCTGCATCAGGCTCTCCCGCCGCCGCCATCTGCACCGGTGGCGTTTCGGCTGGAAGCTTCTGCGAGGGGTCCGCCGCTGCGGTCTCGACGATTGATTGCGACCGATCCGGGCCGGCGGTCCCTGCCGCCGTCGTCACGACATCCGCGTCGGAGGTGCCTGACTTGCCGATTTCGGTCGGCCGCGGCGCGTCCACGGACCCGTTATTGGCGCTGACAGGCGCGGTTTTGGCTTTGGCACTAAGAGATGCGGCGCGTTGATCCCCAGGAGCCAAATTTGGCATCTCAATGCGGGGCGAATCGAAGCCGGTGAGTGCGCAAACAGCCCAACCGGCGAGAGCGCCCGTTCCGCACAACATTGTAGCCAATGCCGCAGATTGCAGCCGTGTCATCACCCCGCCCGTTATCTTGCCCAAGGCTCCGCGTGGAGCCATGTCGCTGCACAGCTCGGCAGACCAGAGGATTTTTGAGGTCAATATGGTCGGGGAATGACGAAAACTGCTGCTTGTCGTCTTTTCCCAAAGTGTTGCTTGAACGCAACGCACGGTAAAGTGCGAAATGCATTAACCAAGTCGATCTCGTCACAGGTCGGGCTTCCGGCGGTGCTCGGCAGCGTACGTCTGCAGCCGGCCGGGGCTGACATAAGCCCCAAAAAGGCGGCTTTCGGGTTATGATCCAGGCTGTGTAAAACGCGACTTCGCGCAATGGGGATAGAACAAATGTTTTTCCAAATTGTCCCGCGGCCCAGAAAAATTCGCAACCGAAGCGAATTTCGGTGGCGGTAAGAAAAATCGTTCTCGCCGCTTCTCAATTTTTGCGTTTTTACGCAGCCTGGACCCCAAGCGGGCATTAGCCGGGTCGAAATACTGCACTGCGGTCTGTTTGCCGTGTTGAGAAGTGCTATCCTTCCGCGAAAAGGGCTGAAGCGGGTCGTCGCCATGAAACTTCCCCGCAGAAGTTTCCTGTATCTCGTCGCGGGCACTGCTGCGCTGCCGGCGCTCTCATACGTAGCGCGGGCGCAAGCCTACCCGTCCCGCCCTGTGCGCATTGTTGTCGGATTTGCGCCGGGCGGCCCAACCGATGTCTTTGCACGTGTGGCCGCTCGGTGGCTCTCGGATCACCTGAGCCAGCAGTTCGTGGTGGAGAACAGGCCTGGTGCCGGCAGCAACATCGCGACCGAGATGGTCGTGAACGCGTCCCCCGATGGCTACACTCTGCTCCTGACTGCTCCAGCAAACACGATCAACGCGACTCTGTACGACAAGCTCAGCTTCAATTTTATTCGTGATATCGAGCCAGTCGCGAGCATCGTCCGCACCACCTACGTCATAGTGGTAAACCCTGCAATTCCTGCCAAGACGGTCCCCGAATTCATTTCCTACGCAAAGGCCAATCCCGGCAGCATCAATATGGCGTCGGCCGGCAGCGGAACGCCGCAACACGTCGCTGGCGAGCTATTCAAGATGATGACCGGAATTGAAATGGTCCACGTGCCTTATCGAGGGGCGGCTCCTGCGCTAACAGACCTGATCGGCGGACAGGTGCAGGTCATGTTCGATAACATGACCTCGTCCTTGGAGTTCATCAGAGCCGGCAAGCTGCGTGCGCTGGCGGTGACGAGCTCAACGCGTTCAGCATTGTTGCCGAACATTCCGACGGTCAGCGATTTCGTTCCAGGCTTCGAAGCGAGCGCTCAATTCGGTTTGGGTGCGCCGAAGAACACTCCCGTCGAGATTGTCGCCAAGCTCAATAAGGAGATCAATGCCAGCCTCGCCGATCCCAAAATCAAACAGCGGTTTGCCGATCTTGCCGCAGAAGTGCTGCCGGGTTCCCCCGCCGAGTTTGGGAAGCTTGTCGCCGCCGAAACCGAGAAGTGGGCCAAAGTGGTGAGATTCTCCGGTGCAAAGCCAGACTGATTGGAACATCAGTGATAACTGCCGTTCGGCGAAATCCATCCGAGACCATCCGCTGACGCTGCTCATCGCCGCCGACGAAGTGATCTGTCGCAATTATTCACAGCCAGTCATGGCACGAGGCGGTCCTAGCGTTTACGGCGTTATGTCCGCAGCCGGTGGAAGCCGACATAAGCTCGAAAACGGTGGATTCGGGTTTTGACCCCCGTTGCGGAAGTTGGGTGAGCCAAAATGCTGTGATGCACAGCGCCCCTTTTCCAACGATGTGGTAGGGTGTGATCCTTGGCTTGAGGGGAGCAAATGAGACGGCGCGAGATTATCAACCTTCTCGGCGGCGCAGTGTCGTTGCCACTCACGGCGCGCGCGCAGCAGCCGGTAAAACTCGCGCGGATCGGATTCCTGGGCCTCGGACCTGCTTCCGCCTGGTCGAGCCGGGTCGAGACACTGCGGACGGGCTTGCGCGACCTCGGCTGGGTCGAGGGCAAGAACATCGTCATCGAGTTTCGCTGGGCGGACTCGGTCCAGCAGTTGCCTGAGCTCGCGGCCGAACTTGTGCGCATGAATGTCGACGTCATCTTCGCGGCGTCCTCCACCATGGTGGAGCCCGCCCGCCGAGCGACCAAAACGATCCCTATCGTGTTCTCCAATCATGCCGACCCCATCGGCAGCGGACACGTGGCGAGTCTTCCGCGGCCCGGGGGCAACATCACGGGATTGTCGGAGCTGACTACCGAACTCAACGCAAAAGCGATCGAGATGTTGAAGGAGGCCGTGCCGCAGGCGACGCGGATCGGAGTACTCTGGAATCCAACCACGCCCTCGCAGGTGCCCGGCTTGGAGTCGGTGAAAGCCGCCGGCGAAAATCTCGGACTGGCGCTGTACATGATGGCTGCGGCAACGGTCGAAGATTTCGATGAGGCGTTGGCCTTGGCGGCGCGGGAACAGGTCGGCGGTCTTTACGTCGTGCCAGCACCGATCACAGCGATGGAGCGTGCGCGCCTAGCGGAGCTTGCATTGAAGTATCGGCTGCCAACGATGTTCGGGGTCAAGGAGAACGTGGAGGCGGGTGGTCTCATGAGTTACGGCGCAGACCGCAACGATCTAGTTCGGCGCGCCGCTCTCTACATCGACAAGATCCTCAAGGGCGCCAAGCCTTCGGACCTCCCGGTTGAGCAGGCATCCAAATATCAACTCGTTATCAATCTGAAGACCGCCAAGGCTCTTGGCCTGACGATTCCGCCGACGCTGCTCGCCCGTGCCGACGAGGTTATCGAATGAGGCGCCGACAGTTCATCTGGCTGCTCGGCGGCGCGGCGGTCCCCCGGCCGATTGCAGCGCGCGCGCAGCAGTCGGAGCGACTTCGGCGCATTGGCGTGCTGTTCGTTGGCGACAATCCACACAGTCAGACATCGGATACGGGAAATCCGCACGTCCGGTTGGCAGCGTTCCAGCGCGAACTTGAGAGGCTGGGATGGTCGGAGGGCCGCAATACCCAAATAGAGGTTCGCTTTGCCACAAAACCAGAGCAGGCGCGCGCGTGTGCACAAGAGCTGATTACTCAGCAACCTGACGTGATACTGGCATCCACAACTCCAGCCGCTATCGCGTTACAACGCGAGACCCGCACCATCCCGATCATATTCGTGGGCGTCGCTGACCCAATTGGCGCCGGCCTCATCACCAATCTGGCTCGCCCAGGTGCCAATCTCAGCGGTCTTCTTTCGTATGAGGACACGATTACGGGAAAATGGCTCGCGATGCTCAAGGAAATCGCGCCGCACCTGGACAGGGTTGCGCTGGTAGCCAACCCCAAGACAGGCCCCTATGACTACTTCATGCGAGCGGCCCGCGTGGTCGCTCCTTCACTCGCCATCGAAATTGTCCCCGGTCCGATTGATTCTGAGATCGATATCGAAAAGAAGATCGCATCGCTGGCGCAAATGATGAACAGCGGCTTTATGATAACACCGCACGCGACGACCGTCACACATCGTGATCTCATCATCGCACTTGCAGCGCGGCATCACTTGCCTGCAGTGTACTTTTCCAGCTCCTACGTCTCCGCCGGTGGCCTTATGTCCTACGGCATCGACTTCCGCGCCCATTTCTGGCAGGCGGCGGGCTATGTTGATCGCGTGCTACGGGGCGCCAAACCAGCCGATCTTCCGGTGCAAACTCCAATCAAGTTCGAAACTTTCTTCAATCTCAAGACCGCGCAAGCGCTCGGCCTGACCGTACCGCCCGGCCTGCTGTTGGCAGCGGATGAGGTGATCGAGTGAGGGCCTTTTTTTTTGCTGCACTGCATGAGACCGGAATTGGCACCACCCGGCCATAAGCCTTACGGCAGCATGTCCGCAGCTGGCCGGAGCTGACATAAGCCCCAAAAAGGCGGCTTCTCGTTTTAACGATCTGGGACATGAGCTGTGCACTGCGCGATCGTTTCAGCCCCTGTCAAAGTGCCGGTTTCAGCGGATACGATGCTGCCTTCTCAGCTATGGAGCCGATATCCGGCGGCGCAGGTTCATCACGCTGGTTGGCAGCGCGGCGGCGGGGTGCGCCCAGCGTTTGGCCGACCCGGAGCAGTCGCTAGCGAGGACACCATGGGGAAGCGAAACGGTATCCTGTCGATCGCAGCTGCGGGCCTGCTGTGCGCAATGGCGGCAGGTGCGCCGGCGCAGGAAAAAAGCAGATATCCCGATTGGTCCGGCCAATGGAGCCGGGTACCTGATGGCGACGTGCCGCGCTACGACCCGACCAAGCCCATTCGTAAGCAGGAGGCCCCGCTCAAGCCGGAGTATCAGGCCCGGTTCGAGGCCAGCATCCAGGATCAGGACCTCGGCGGCGTGGGCCTCGACATGGCTTATAGCTGTCGACCGCCTGGCATGCCGCGCATGATGTCAGGCATAGCACGTATGGAGTTTCTCATCTCGCCGGGCGTCACTCACATCCTGTTCGACCGCAACGACTATGCGCCCCGCCGCATCTACACCGATGAACGCGAATGGCCCAAGATCGGGCCCGACGACGCGACCTTTCCCGGCTACTCGATCGGAGTATGGATCGATAAGGACCGCGACGGCCGCTACGACGAACTGCTGATCGAAACCAGGCATGTGCGCAATCCGCGCACCTGGGACCAGAGCGGCATGCCGATGGCGGATGACGACGAGGGCGTCATCAAGGAGCGCCTGTTCCTGGACGAGAGCAATCCGACAATTCTACATGACGAGATGACCACAATCGACAACTCACTGACCAGGCCCTGGACGGTGATGAAAAACTACCGTCGTGCCCCGAGGGTCTGGTGGGGTGAAAACAACTGCATCGAAAATCAAGCCTGGATCACCATCGGGAGGGAGGTCTATTACCTCAGCGGCGACGGCACCATCATGCCGACAAAGAAGAATCAGCCGCCACCGGATTTGAAATATTTCAATCAAGTGAAGAAGTAGCAACCGCTTCGCGAAACCGCCGCTTTCGGAGAGCTGCGGTGCTTCCTCAAGTCGAAACCGATAAACAACTGCCCTTGGTCGTGATTGAGCCGTCCCATCATGCATTTGCGGACAACGACTGGCCAAGCGCCGGCGCGGACCTCAGCAATTCGCGCTACCAGAACAGCGAGCACCGCATCAGCGCCAAGACAGCGGGCTCGCTACAGCTGAAATGGACATTCACGACCGGCGGGGATGTCACGGCCCATCCCACGGTGGACGGCAAATACGTGTACTTCCCGGATTCGGCGGGCTTCCTCTACAAGGTCGATAAAAAGACCGGTGCATTGGTCTGGAAAAGACAAATCTCCGAGTACACCAAGATCACAGGCGATGTAGCGCGCGGGACGCCCGCAGTGGCGGGTAACCTGCTGATCCTGGGTAATCTGAGCGGCAGGTTCATCCAGGCCTTCGGCCAACCGGCGCCGCAGCCGGCACGCGTGTTCGCTTTGGACAAGGAGACCGGGAGCCCGGTCTGGACCACGCTGGTGGACAGCACCCAGCTGTCTTTCGTGACCAATTCGCCGATCGTTTACAAAGACACGGCGTTCGTGGGCGTCGCGTCCAACGAAGAGCTGATCGCCGCATTCGTGCCGCCGGCAAATTGGCAGTGGCAGTTTCGCGGCAGCGTCGTGGCGCTGGATGTGAACACCGGAAAAATAAAATGGCAGACCTACACAGTGCCTCCTGGCTACTACGGCGGCAGCGTCTGGGGCAGCACCGGTGCCGTGGACAAGAAAAGCAACCAGGTTTTCATGACCACCGGCAACAACTACGCGGTGCCGCCGGGCGTCGTCGTCTGTCCCGTGACCGCGGCGCCAGCATCGAACTGCATGAGCCCGGACAACCACTTCGATTCCATCATCGCGCTCGACGTGGACACCGGTAAAATCAACTGGAGGAGTGCGGGCGGCATGCCGAGTGATGTGTGGAGCGTGGCCTGCGGCCTCGTCTCTCCCGGCTTCACGGTCGGACCGCCGTCCCCCCTGCCCGCCCCCGGCGTCTATGGCAACTGCCCGAATGCCAACCCGGCCACGGCGGGCCCGGACTATGACTTTGCGCAAGGCCCGATGTTGTTGCAGGGGGGGCTCGTGGGCGCCGGACAGAAGAGCGGCATGTTCTGGGCCTTCGACAGCACGACCGGCGCACTGGTCTGGAACACCCAAGCCGTGCCCGGCGGTATCACCGGAGGTATGCAATGGGGCTCTGCTAACGACGGCGACCGCATCTTCATAGCGGCGGCCAACAGCGGCACCTCCCAAGCCGGCGGCGGCACAGGAGCCATGCCCTGGACGCTGAAGGATGGCACCACCACCGTCTCCGGCGGATGGGCCGCGTTGGATCGAAAGACCGGCGCGGTTCTTTGGACTACCGTAGATCCAATCTTCAGTCGCTCGGAAGCGCCGGTGAGCGCTGCCAACGACGTCGTGTTTGGCTGCAACCTGGCGGCTGGCGTGGGAAGGATGGTGGCGATGGACGCGAAGTCCGGCGCCATCCTCTGGTCATACGACAGCGGCGGCCCGTGCAATGCCGGTGCATCGATCTCGGATGGCATGGTGTTCTGGGGGAGCGGCACCTTTGCCGGCACCGGACCGAAGAAAGTGTTCGCCTTCGGACTGCCTTCTGATAATTGACGTAAGGCCTGGAGATAATCCGGCTGCGCTTGTGGTCCTGGATGGTCATTAGCGGCGAAGGAATGCGGCCTTGAGCGGCGGCACGCGATCGATTGCGCGGAAAAAGGATTTTGTGGCCGTTCTCGCCAGAAGTCCGTCGGCGTGAAAACGCTCCATATCTTTGAGAGATGTTTGCACCGCGGCAAATCCATACTTGACCATGTCCCGTTCGTAGGCAGCCAGCGCTTGGATCAAGTCTGCCCGGCCACGAGCGCCTGCGACAAGAGCGCCGCGCAGCGCCGCCGCGTCTCGCAGAGCGGTATTGGCGCCGATTCCCCGGAACGGCGTCATATTGTGCAGGGCGTCACCGAGGAGCGTCACGTTACGCGTAGCCCAGGGCCGAATCGGAACCGATGTCCTCACAGCGAAGGCAGTGACCGTGGACACGTCCGCAGTCTGCACCAGCCGCCGTAGCGACGGGTGCCAATCGTCCATGAGCCTGATCACAGCCACGATAGCATCACGGCCGCTGAGCGCGTCGAGATCCGCCGGCAAATTGAGTGTGGTATCGTGGGCCGAAAAGCCCCACATAACGTATTTCTCGCGATCATAGAATTGCTCTTCGCCGAATTCAGCGTCCTCATAGTCCACGGTGCTGGCAAACATGAAGCAGCCTCGCGGCCCGAGAATGAGCGTAGGGCCGCGCAGGATTAACTCCGGCGTCGCACCTCGCACGGCGTCGCTCAAACCGAGCTTTCCGGAAATCGCGACAATCCCAGTCTTTACCCGTCGCGCCTGAGGCAAGAGTTCTGCACGCAGATGAGAGCCTGCACCATCGGCACCTATCAACACGTCGCCAGTTGTGGACGATCCGTCTTCGAAACGGACCATGACGGCGCCTCGCGGCGCATCCTCGAAGGAAACGAACTTCTTGCCGTATCGAATGACGCCGTCGAGTCCTTCGACGAGGATTTGGCGTAGCGCGCGGCGGCTCACCGGCAGCTCGCTGTCAGCATCTTTGCGGTCGCCGTGCGGCAGGTCGATGACGAGCAGCCGATTCAGGTGATGATCCAGAAACGCGACGCTTTCGCTCGGGTTGGCGCAATTGGCGATGAGCTTTTCAAAAAGCGCCTCCGGGAGACATGCCTGGAGTGCGCGACGGCCGGTTGCGCTGATGCTCAAGCGATAACCCTGCAGACGATCGGACGGCGAATGGTCGCGCTCATAGACCTCGACCTCAATGCGATCCTGCTTCAAGCCCTGCGCCAGACATAAACCGCCTGTTCCCGCACCGATGATGCACACCTTGAGCCCGGTTCCCCTCATCACCCGCCTGCATGCTCGTGGCTGTCTTGTGCGACCGATGCACAACGGATCGGTCGAATGCCGTAGCGACAACAATCGGCGTTGAGAATTGTTTCAGCGGGGATGGACGAGGCAACTCAAGGTCGCGCAAGCGGCCTTTCCCTTTTGCTCGCAAATACCCCCGCAAGTGGCCGCTGTTGGGTAGCGGGTAACGACCGACATCGGCCGGAACGGCGTAAGCGACGCGCCTGATCCTGACTTGAAGGTGGGCTCCAGACAACTCCGCGGCCAATCGCCTGCGGGCTCGTCCTTCTGAGGAGTCGCCGTTCGGCCGCATCGAAGTGGAACATGTTGCGCCACAGCGAGTCGTCGGCATCGAGGCAGACCGGATCGATTGGCATGGAGACACCGTAGCAGCCAATGTGGCGCTGCCGGACGGTTAATTTATGTGTGGCCGGTGGATTCCCCGGCAGTCGTCACGTCAGCTTGTTGTTTTCCACACGGACAGAAGCCATGTCGCAGGTCCGGTCGACCGCGACGGCGGCCTTCGTCACCCGGCCGCGCGCCACCGTGTTGCCGCTGATCTGAGCGTTCCTTGACCGGCCGATGAGGATTGCGCTGTCCGGATGCACACCATAACGCTGGCCGGCGTCAAATGCGCTGCCGCGAATGAAGGTCTGGCCGATCACGTTGCCGGTTATCCTGAGGCCGTCGCCGTTGCTGACGAAGATCGCGTAGATGTACGAATCGTCGATCCGGTTACCCTCGATCGCGATGTTGCGATTCTGGAAATTGTTCTGAAATCCATTAGCGCCGTCGGGAACAGACATGCCGATATTGATGGCGCCCAATACGTCGCTGTTGCCGGTCAGGGCGTTGGCGCCGGTGATGCTGTGGGTGAAATGGTTGTTCCTGATGGTAAGGTGGTCTGCAAATCCGGACTCCGACCAGAAGCCGATGTCGCTGCCCGCCTGGAGCGCGACTCCACAGGAATAGGTGAACTGGCAGGCTTCGACGATGGAGTTCGGAGACTTGACGAGCACGCGGCCGCAGGCGTGGAAGCTGCAGCGCCGGATCGCCGTGCCGGCGCCGATCCGGCTCAATGAGGTGACCGCGTCGCCGGTCTTCAATGGCAGGTCGTGCTGGAGCACGACGTCGTAGACCAGGTCCGGCTGGGTGGACGGGCTCTTGTTTTTCCAGAGCGGGGCGATCTTGCCTTTCAGCTCGGGCGCCTTTCTCTTCGTCAGTTGGGTGATCCGGGTCCGCCCCAGCGAGCGGAACGTTGCGTGCTCGCAGGTTTCGATCTCGTCTCCCGCCATCAGGCCGACATCCCATTTGGGACTGAGCAGGTAACGTCCCGGCCCCGCCTTCTGGATCACATAGTAGTAGAAGCCGTGCACATTGACCGCATCGTCGGACGTGTTCGAAAACGTGCAATCCTCGATGGTCGGGCCGTGCTCGACCGTGGCGAAGTGCGAGCCGTCCGCGTTGGTGGATACCAGCCGGTCGGTGGTGGCGCCTTTGGGCCGCGGGCCGGGAACGACGGAAACCTTCTGCAACCTCATTGCGCCCGCGCCTGCGCTTTCCGCGATTCCCATGCCCGGTGAAGCCAGAAGTTTCAGGTCGATGAGCGTCGTGGAGACACTGCCGGTCACGCCGATTGCGTCACCGGAGCTGTTGGTGATCGCGACCACGTCTCCGACCGCAATCGGCAGCTGGCTCGGAAACCGATCGTTCGCACCCCACTGCAGATGGACTTTGATCACTCCGTCTTTGACCCGCTCGACCCGGCTCGGGCTGAGGAAATCCCTGGCGCCCGGCTTGAGCGCCCGGGTGCGGCGATCCATGACCTTAAAGAAGCCGTCGGTGATGGTGGCGAGGAGCGCCGGATCATCGGGGTAGCCCGGGTCGACTTTGACGATGATCTCGCGGGCGGCGCGATCGAAACTGGAGATGGTTCCTTGTGTGAAAGGGAGCGGATCGTAGTCGATGGTAAGATCGCGAATAGTGACTTGGCTTGCGTCGGAAATCTGCAATGTCGATGCCCGGGCCGTATTGATCAACTGCGCTCCGTTTCCATGGACCTCGATGCCGCTGAGCTGTTTGAGGACGATGGGACGCTTGATTCTGTAAATGGCGTTTTTATCGAGGTTGAGGACGATGTGAGCCTGCTTGCCGGCCTTCTTCGCTTCGGCGGCCGCTTCGGAAATCACGGCTACGGCCTTTGCGAAAGCGGCGTCATGATCGGGGTTGGCCGCGGTAAAGTTCGCCATGTCAAAGACGGTGGCTGGAGCGCCGGGCTGCGCCAGGCTATCGATGATGTTCAGCAGGGGGGCTGCCGCCAGGGACGAGGCCATTGCCATCGCGCGCCGGCGGCTTACGGTCTTCATGCAAATCTCCTCTTTGGCGTCATTCGTGGTTGAGTGCCGCCGGCCGGACGAAAAGCGTGGCGCAATTTGCAAAGGTTGCTGCCAGGCACATTGCAGAGCCATGGGCGCAGGATGAAAAGATCGCAAGGATCGCAGAATGACTCTGGACAAACCAAGTTCCGCGAGAAGCCCGTTCCCCGTCGCGGCAGTCCAGCGTTTCCATGTGTGAATCACATGCCGGCAAGAGCCCCTCACCCCTCCCTCTCAGCCGAAGTCGGATTTATCCGACTTCGGCCACCCAATAGTGATCGAACTCGGGTAAACCCGAGTTCGATTGCAAGCGCGGGGAGAGGGAGTGCAAGAGCCCGTCGGCATGCACGAAACGATGTTTGCGCGGTGTTTCACTCCCTCTCCCCGTTTCTTGAACGGGGAGAGGGAGGGGTGAGGGTGGGGTGAGGGGCTCGTGCCCGGTACGAACCAGGTTGATTCCTGACATTCTAAACCGGGCTGATCCCTTAAATCGCGAGTCAAATCAAAGACGTGGATGGCATCGGATCTCGGGCTTGTCCGAGGTCCGCACTGTCGAGTGACACAAGTCGAGTAAACTCGACTTGCGTTGACACGGGCTCCCGCCGCGCGCGGATGGCGCCGGTCTTACTCGGGCTTGATGCCGGCGAACTTGATCACGTTGGCGAACTTTTCGGCGTTATCTGCGATCAGGCTGCCGAATGCGACGGGCGAACCCGCAAAAGCGACGTCGCCCAAATCCGCGATCCGCGCCTTGATTTTCGGATCGGCAAGACCCGCTCCGATTTCCTAATTGAGCTTGTCGATGATCTCGACCGGTGTGTTTTTGGGTGCCCCAATTTGACCAACTCAGGCATTCGATTACTCAGCGGCCATTGCTCCCGGCGTGCGCGATGTAATTTTACGCCGAACTATGTCGATGTGACTGCGTAGATTGTACAGCTGGTCAGCGAAGGTCAACGGAAGACGGATGTGACTGACCGCATCCTCAATTCGCTCGATTTCGATTTTCTTCTCTGGTAAATATTTGTCGCTCAGGTCTGTCTCGAAGGAGGCTTCCAAAGCCTTGAGCTTGCCGTACCAATGGATCAGACGCCGACGCATGATCCATTGGTAAAACACCGGTAAAAAGCGGAACAGTGGGACGCCAATCGCTATGGCGGTCACCAGCACCGCGATCGCTCTTTGGGCATGGACTGAGAGCCATAAAGGCAAAAACCTCTGCATGAACGAAGGACCGGATTTGTAAAAATCTGTTGCGGCAGGAGCAACGGGATATTCCGGATCAGCGCTGTTGGGAAATTCACCGCCGCGCTGGAAGATGCTTGACCCGCTACGCGCTTCCACCATTGTCTGCAAAAGAAGCTGGACAATTTGTGGGTGAAGATCACTACGGACCAATACCTTCACAGTGCCCCCAATGAGCACTACGTCGTTGGCCGGAATGACATGGTCAACATCGATCACACCTTGCGGTAAAACGAGCCGAACAAGCTCCGGGAAAATCCGGGTAAAAGCTTCCGCCATTGGAAAGCTCATAAGCCGCACATTGGGATTGCGCAGCAACGAATTGACGGCCGCCGCATCCGGCGCGCCGGCGATCCACACAACATCCACCTTGCCCTCATTGAGCGCCGCGACTGCGGCTATTCCTCCAAAAGGCAACAGTGTTGCCGTTTGAGAATTCACGCCGCTCTTGCCAAGGACTCGTTCGGCTGAAAACCGGGTGCCGCTACCTACGGGCCCTACCGCAATGCGTTTTCCTTTCAGCTGCGTCAGCCGGTCGAGCAGCTCATTCGAAGAATAAAAGATCCAGAACGGATTGTTGTACACGGTTCCCAGGGATAGCACTCCTGGCGTGTGTTCTCCGTCCGAGATGCCTCCGAACGCGAGGGCAATCTGAACGCCGGTTTTTGCATCCTCCAGAAGCTTGACGTTTTCCACTGCCCCGTCAGTCTCGCGCAACTGTAGCTGAAGGTTAGAACGCGCGAATATTTCCCGATAACGCTGGCCAAAATATTCAAAAGAAGAGCCCTTGAACGCCGTAGCCATTATCACTGTCGACGGCGGTGCAGGAATGAAATAGATTAATGCGACCGAGACAATGCTTACGATGCCTACGACCGCCGCCAATCCTTTCAGAACCTGCCAATGGCTGAAGCCCAGCACGAATATCTCCCCAAGCCGAGGGCAATCAATCGACTTTTCAGAGCCTGGTGGAGGATTTTCGGCATCCCCAGCTGGCCCACGCGCTTAGACTACTCCAACTTCGAGAATACGACAAAAAAAGACAGGAGGATTCGATGACTGTGGCCTTGAAAGCAAGCAGGGTGATTGAGGTAATCCCGACCGGCGCGGCGCTGGGCGCGATGGTGAATGGCGTCGATCTGAGGGACCTGGATGAGGAAGCCTTCGCGCGCATCATGCAGGCATGGCACGACTATTCAGTGCTGCTTGTTCGCGGTCAAACGCTCAGTGACCAGGACTTGATTGCATTCAGTCGCCGTTTCGGAGACCTCGATTGGGCACCGGTCCAGGAGAACGGCCGCCGATTCGTCGAGGGGCTGCCGGAGATCTACATCGTCTCCAACGTCAAGGTGAACGGGGAGGCGATCGGCAGCCTGGGGGATGGCGAAGCCGTGTGGCACACCGACATGTCCTATCTCGATATGCCCCCCAAGGCGAGCATGCTCTACGCCCTGGAAGTGCCGGCGACCGGTGGTAACACTTCGTTCTGCACGATGTATGGCATCTACGAGGCGCTGCCGGCGCGCCTGAAGAAGCGCATCGCTGGCCTTAGGATAAAGCACGACGGGACCTATAATAGTGGCGGCTACGTGCGCCAGGGTATCACGCCGACAGAGGACCCGCGCACCTCCCCGGGTGCCGTCCACCCCCTCGTTTGCAGGCATCCGGTGACGGGGCGGCGCATGCTCTATCTCGGCCGCCGTCGCAACGCCTATTTGGTAGGTCTCGATCTCGCCGACTCGGAGTTGCTGCTTGACGAGCTGTGGAGCTTCGTGGATCGGCCGGAATTCGCCTGGGAACACATCTGGCGCGCAGGTGATCTCGTGCTATGGGACAACCGCTGCACGATGCACAGACGCGATGCTTTCGACCCCAATAGCCGGCGGATCATGCATCGGACGCAAATCAAGGGCGAGCAACGACCGGTCTAACCGTATCAGCGATCCGCACCAAGAAAGAGGTGCGCAGGAACGGTGCATGATCCCGCGGCGTGATTTCCTCGCGAATGGCCTCGCCGCGGTATCGGCGCAGTTTCTGACGCAAGCTTCCGCATTCGCACAATCCAAATACCCCGAGCGTGCGATCCGACTCGTTGTTCCGTTTCCGCCTGGTGGCGGTTACGACGCGGTCGCGCGCCCGTGGGCGGAAAGGATCAAGCCATTGCTCGGCACCGTCGTTATCGAGAACATGGGCGGCGGCGGCAGCTCGCTGGGCGCGGCGGCGGCTGCCCGGGCGCGTCCGGATGGCTACACCCTCCTCCTCGGCGGATCGAGCACGCACATCACTGAGGCGCTGCTCAAGAACCGGCCATTATATGATCCGATCAAGGACCTGGAGCCAATTTCAAACATCGCGCTCGCAGCCTTTGCCTTCGCCATCCATCCGTCTGTGCCTGCTCGGAGCCTCAGCGAATTCATCGCGCGAGCAAAGGCCAACCCCGGCAAGCTATCCTATGGGCACGCCGGCGTCGGCTCGCTCAATCATCTTACCGGCGAGCTTTTCAAGTCGCTGGCGGGAATTCCGGATTTCCCGCAAGTCCCCTATCGCGGTTCTGGACCGGCAACCACCGATGCGCTCAGCGGACAGATCGCCATGGTCATACCCGCAGTGACCGGCGCCTTGCTCGAATATCATCGCACCGGCAAGCTGCGGATTCTTTCCGTCACCGGCTCCGCGCGTCTTATCGCAGCGCCGGACATTCCAACGGCGGTCGAAGCGGGGCTGCCCGGCATGATTTCACAGCAGTCCATTGGACTGTTCGCGCCGGCCAAGACACCACGCGCAATTATCGAGCAGATATCGCAGGCGTCGCGAACGGCCCTGACTGAACGGACATATCAGAACCAGCTCATCGAGTCCGGGTTCGAGCCTGATGTAGATTCCACCCCTGAGACGTTTCGTCGTTTCATTGAAGAAGATATCGTCCGCTGGGCGCCAGTCGTAAAAACAATCGGCGTGAAGCTCGACTGAAAATAACCGTGGTGGGACTTTTGCGCGTGACGCCGTGAGCGCGCCGGCGAGAGAGAGCGAGAAGCGGCATGGAACATCTCAAACGCGTTACCGACGAGTTCACCCGGCAAGCGCAGACATTCGCCGTTTGGGCGGAGAAGGTCGATGCCGATGTAGGCGCCCGCTTCGGCTCAGCGCTCGGCAAAGCGGCGCGCGGCCGTTTGATCGATGTCGCATGCGGACCGGGCGTGGTGACTGCCGCGCTGGCGCCGAATGCCGCTTCCATCGTCGCCTTTGACGCAACCGAGCAGATGCTGGAGACGGCGAAGGCGCGCTGCGCCAGGGCAGGTCTGAGCAACGTCGAATTCCAAAGCGGCGACGCCGAGAGCCTGCCGTTCGCCGATGCGCAATTCGACGGCGCCGTCACCCGTGCGGCGGTTCACCATTTTGCCGATCCGCAGCGCGCCATCAACGAGATGTTTCGCGTGCTGCGCCCCGGCGGCACCGTTGTCATCGCCGATGTCATCTCGTCGGAAGATGCCGATGAATCGCGGCTGCACAATGCCATCGAGCGGCTGCGCGATCCATCGCATGTTCGCATGCTGCAGGCCTCCGAGCTTGATTCCGATGCAAGCCGCGCCGGCTTTCGCGACCTTCAGGCGGCGAGCCTGGATATGAACCGCGAGCTCGAGGAGTGGCTGGACATCGTCAGCGATCCGGCGCGCGTCGAGCCGGTCAGGACGGTTGTCCGTGCGCTCGCGCAATCCGGCCGCACTGCCGGAATTGGCCTGTCGGTTAAAGACGGGCGGGTCGTCTTTATCCATCGCTGGCGGTTTCTCAAAGCGGCGAAACCGGTATCATAGGTGTCCGGAAGGCCCAAAGCACTCCGCTTCATACTATTGAATTGTGTCTGCAGGGCCTCTGCTGTCTTGCTCGGAATGATTCTCACCTGCTGTAGATTGACGCCGTTGCCTATACTTGTGTGATGGACACAGCAACCACGCGCTCTGGGACCATTGCCAATCAGTCCGAGCGCCCACCTCTAATAGCGCTCGACCTGGCGCGTGGGCTCGCAGCCGTCATGGTGATGCTGGTTCACGTTCGACCCCACTCGTTTGTCGAGCTTGGGGCGTTACCGCCGAGTCAACAGTCCTGGCCCGTGGCGATCTTCTTCGCGGCGACCAGGCTCGGCGGGGAAGCGGTGCTTGTCTTCTTCGTGCTCAGCGGCTTCCTGGTCGGTGGCCGGATCATTCGGCGAGCAAAGAGCGGCACTTTCAGCTTGAAAGACTATGGCATCGATCGTTGCAGCAGGATTTTGCTTCCGCTCATTCCCGCCTGCCTGCTGACCGCGCTCATTGACCGTTTTGTGCTCGGGGAGGGCATCGATCTTCCCGTGCTCGCGGCCAACATGGTCGGGCTCAACGGCGTGCTCGCACCCACGCTCGACGCCAACCCTCCTCCGTGGTCGCTGTCCTATGAAATATGGTTCTACATCGCCGGCGGAGCTTGCTGCGTGCTCACGCGCCGGCCGCTGGGTGCTGTCGTTGCTCTTGCCGCCTGCTCCGTAGTCTTCTCGATCCTTGCAGCATCGCTGCTGCTATGCTGGGTTTTCGGCGCCCTGATGGTTCTCGCGCTCGATGTGCCCCGCAAGCGTTTGCTGTTCATGGTGGGGCTGACGCTGGTAGGAGCCGGCATTGCGTTTTTGCAGTTGTCGGTTGGGAGCAGGTTCCTTGCGATTGCGGGCATCTCATACGTTTCGCCCGAAGTGTCGCGGACGTTGCTTTGCATCGGAGCTTCGCTGCAGCTTCCCTACCTGTGTAGCGCGGGCGTCGACCATGCCCTGCGCCGGTTTGCGGCGCCGGCGCGAGCGCTTGCGGCCTTCTCCTATTCGCTCTACCTGATCCACTACCCGGTTAACCTTGCTCTCGATCACGTCTTTGCGAAGGCCCCGGAGATCACCACACAATCTCTGACGATATTGCTCGCAAGGATCACGATTTGCGTCGCAGCATCGCTCTTGTTCTATTTTTGCTTCGAACGCCACACGCTGGCGGTAAGGCGCTGGCTCAAACGTGCCGTGACTCAAAAGTCATATCAATCCTATCTTATCCCGCTCTAGGCTTCACGCAGCGCTCAGAGCTGCTCTCTCTGTAAGCTCGATCACCGAAGCTTGGAGCGGTGGAGCGCTGTCACTGCAGAATTACGGGGACAGCTCTTCCAGGACGCGCCCTTTGGTCTCTATCGCGAACAGCGACGTCACCACTGCACCGGCTAAAACCACGCAGGCAAACATGCCGAACACATATTGGATGCCGAATCCGGCAATGATCCACCCGACAAGTATCGGACCGCTGGAGGAGCCGAGTCGCAGCCAGGCGCTGCCAAGGCCGGTGCCCAGCGCCCGCAATCGGGTTGGATAGAGCTCGGCCGAATAGAGATACAGCGAAAAGGTGATGGTCTGGACAACAGCGTAGGATAGGCCGGCCAGCACGAGCACCTGCGTGGCGGATTCGGCGCCGAGGATGGCGAGCAGGGTCAAAGGCAATGCCGCCACCAGGAACGCCAGCGTGTACCAGCGCTTGCGACCGACCTTATCGATCAGGAGGGCGCAGACAACAGCAGCAACGACCCCCGCCACCGACGTGAGCAGGCCGTATGCAAGGCTGGTCTGAAGCGGCAGCCTGAATGTCTCGCGATAGAGCGTCGGCAGCCATGTGATTGTACCGTTAGCGACCAGGTACGCGCAGAACCACAACGACCAGATCGTCAAGGTTCGCTTGCGATAAATGCCCGTGAAGAGCGCGCGCCAGCTCGACTTTGCTTCTGGCGGGAGCGTTGTGGTGACGGGAGCGGGCGGGGTCAGCGGCCGGCCGCTGGCGACTACGCTCCTTTCAAGTCGAGACACAATCTCGTCCGCTTCTTCATGGCGCCCGTTCGCCGCGAGCCAGCGCGGAGACTCCGACATGAACCAGCGCAACGGAATCATGAGCATCGAAGGCACAAGGCCGACAATGAACATGGCCCTCCAGCCGTAGGCCGGAACGAGGAGCGAGCCGATAAGCCCCGCGCCTACAAGGCCGACCAGGAACAAAGCCTCATAGAGCAGGAAGAAGCGGCCTCGCCGTTTCGCGCCGATGAACTCGTTGATATAGGCGCTTGCCACCGGCACCTCACCGCCGGTGCCGATACCCTGGACGAATCGAAACAGGATCATCGACCATGCACCCCATGCGAACAGGCATGCGATGTCCATCGAGACGAACACAAGAACCGTGACGAGCAGGACACGCAGCCGGCCGATCCGTTCGGCCAGCCAACCGAAGAAGACCGCGCCCGCGAGCTGGCCGAGATAGCCGAAGGAAAGAATCATTCCGACTTCCGGGGGCGTCAGCCTCCATTCGCGCACCAGGACCGGCATGGCATAGGCGATTGCCAGGATCGTGTAGCCATCGAAAAAGGTCGCAGCACCGATGATATTGCGCGCCCAGAAGACCTGGCGCGTGATGGGGAGTCGCTCCAAGCGGGCGCTGATTCTGGCCTGCGCCTCGAAAGCGCCGGGCGCAAGCGCAAATGCCGGCGTCTGCATCAACATCGTTTCCTCCGTTTCAAAGGCTGAATTCTTTTTGTCGAGTCTGCGATCTGTCAAACGAGAGCGGCGCAACCGGCGCGAACGCGACAGGCCTGCGCGAAGGTGCAACAGCCCGCGCGCGGGAACGGGGCGTGCCGCTCCTGCTTTTACAACGGCGGAGCCTTCGGCTCCGCCGGTTGGCTGCAATGCCGCGTGGCTACGCGGCGCGGACCTGGGCTGCTCGGGCAGCCGGCACGAGGCCGGCCGAGCGCAGCGCGTCGGCGATCTCAACCTCGGCGCCCGGCTCAAGAGGCAACAAGGGGGAACGAACCGTTGCGTGCTCGAGAATCCCGCGCGCGACGAGGCCGTGCTTGAGCGCAACCGATCCCTCCATATGCGACCCGCGGTGATAGACGGTGCGGGTCACCGGGAGCAGCCGGTCATGGATCGCGCGTGCCTTCGTGTAGTCCTTGGCCTTGCCGGCCGCGATCATTTCAATGAGCGGCTCGGGTGCAAGACCGCCGTAGCCTACCAGCGCGCCGTCCACGTCGAACATCGTGTGCAGCAGATACTCGTCATGGCACGTCAGAATCTGGAGATTGGGACGCTCGCGGCGAACAACGGGAATCTCGGTATCCCAGCGGCGCATGTTGCGGACCCCGTTCTTCATGGCAAAAACGCCGGGCTGCGCCGAAATCTCGAGCTGGGTGTCGAGATTGTAGGTCGCTTTCGTGTTGTCCGGATATTGGAAAAGGATCAGCGGCAAGCCGCTTTCCTGGTAGATGGCGCGATAGCGGTCCTGCGGTGCTCCCTTCTGATAACCGAACCGCAGCCAGCCGTGTGAAGGGTAGACCAGCCCGGCCTCGGCGCCGGCCTTTACGGCCCGCTTTGCCTCCAGCGCGGCGACCTTGGTGCCTTCCAGCGTAATCCCGGCGATGACGGGAATCTTTCCGTCTACCGATTTGACGAAGCTTTCGATGACCGCGGTCTGCTCGTCGGGCGTGAGAAACGTCCCTTCCCCCGCGTGACCGAGAACGACGAGGCCTTTGACGCCTTTGAAGCTGCCGAGCCAGGAGCCGAGTCGCTGGATCGCTGCGTGATCGACCTCGCCGTCACGCGTAAATGGGGTTACCGGCGCGGGGACGAGACCTGCGAGATCTGGGGCTTTCATGGTGATTTCCTCCGATGGGATCGATGTTGGCCTGACCGTCCGCAGAACGCTTCCAGAGCGCACCTTGTCCGATCGTGTGCGAGAAACCTACAGAGCGCCTTCATATATCGGAAGACTTAGATCCCGCATTTCAGCTATAATAGAATAGGTATAGGTGGTGGAGGCCGCCAATGGACTACGCTGCATGGAAGCTGTTCGCTGACGCCGCAGACCTCGGGAGCCTGAGCAAGGTGGCTGTGGCGTACGGCACAAGCCAACCGCATATCAGCCGCCGGATCGGCGAGCTCGAGCGGGAGTGCGGAGGCCGGCTGTTCCAACGCACGGGTCGAGGGGTCGTGCTCACCGAGCTTGGGCAACGAATAGCTCCGAAAGTACGGGCATGGATGGCCAGCACCGAGCAGCTCGCCAATGATGTCCGCACATCGGCGGGCACCCCGATCGGCAAGGTACGCATTGGCAGCCTGCCCTCGACTGCCCATCCCCTGGTGAGCACGCTCTATAAGCGATTAAAGGAGCAGTACCCGCTCGTTCAGCTTGCGGTGCGGGAAGGGCAGGGTGCCGAGCTTGAGACCTGGCTGGAAGACGGCAGCGTCGACCTTGCGATCCTTTATCGAACGAGCCCGTCACCAAGAGATGGCGATGTTTATCTCGTCGAGACGTCGACATATCTCGTCAGCGCATCCGGCGATCCGCTGACATCCCGGCAAACAGTGCCGTTTTCAGCGCTGCACAATCTGCCGCTCGTGCTGTTTTGCCGCCCGAGCAGCTGGCGCAATCACCTCGATCAACTCGGCAGCGAGCATGACGTTTCGCTAAACGTTGCCTTGGAGGCAGACTCGTTGAGCTTGCAGACGCATATCGTCGCGCAAGGGGGCATCTACGCCCTGCTGGGTCCCTATGCGATCGCTGCTGCATCGAATGAGCGCCGCCTGCAGTCATCGAAATTGATTGACCCGGTCGTGCCTCGCCATATCGCCCTGGCCATGTCGCGCCATGGCCAGTTGACGCTGGCCTGCCGCACCGTCATGCAGCTCGCGCGCGATATCGCGAAATCCGACGCGGCAGGACTGCATCCCCCGCAGTTCAGGGACGACAAGGCACTCCTTATTGCGAGGGGAAAGCGTCGCCGCGTAACGACAGGCTCGCACTCTCGCCACCCGATCAGGCCTTCCGATGAAGGGCCGCAAGATGCTTGAATAGCGTTGTCTTTAGCTGCACTGCAGGAGCGGTTGGCACGGGGCTGCCGCGCGGGCATGTCTGCTTGCACGGAGAGTATTGGAGGGTAAGCGGAGCTCGGGAGCTTGATGATGCAGGAAAATGAAACAGCGGAAATGGAAGCGGCATGCCACTGCGGCGCCGTGCGCTTCCGAGTGAAACTGATCGACGGTTTGAACACCGCCCGCCGCTGCACCTGCTCGTATTGCCGGATGCGCGGCGCGGTGGCGGTGTCGGCCGCCGCCGGCGCCATTACGTTCGAGGCCGGTGAAGAGGCGCTGAGCGAATACCGGTTCAATACCGGCGTTGCGCAGCACTACTTCTGCTCGCGATGCGGCATCTACACGCACCATCGCCGCCGCTCCAACCCGGACCAGTACGGGGTCAATGCCGCGTGCCTGAAGGGCGTGAGCCCGTTTGATTTTACCGACGTGCCGGTGATCGACGGCATCAATCATCCGGCGGACCATGGCCGCGGCTATGAAATCGTCGGTCACCTGCGCTTCATTCGCACCGAAGATCGTTCCGTCGCGGGCGCAGCTCGGCCAAACTCCTACGGGTGATGCAATCAGCGATATTGGCTGTGCACTGCGCCAATAGCTTTCAACCCCTGTCAAAATACCTGTTTCAGCGGATACAATGCTGGCTGACCGAAGGATATTGAGCCAAGGGATCGGAGAGAGCTCGAATACGAACGGTTCAACGAAACCAACCCCGGAGGAAACCATGCTTGTACGGCTAAAATGGCGAGGTTTTGCGACCGCCCTCCTCGCGGCGGCCTCGGTCGCCGCATTCCCGGCGCCGACGCAGGCGCAGACGCCGTCCGGCCAGCCGATCGCCATCGGCTTCGGCATGGCGCTGACCGGTCCGCTTGCCGGTTTCGGCAAGCAGGCGCTGCTCGGCATGAAGATCTGGGAAGAGGAAACCAACGCCAAGGGCGGCCTGCTCGGGCGTCCGGTCAAGCTCGTCTACTACGATGACCAGAGCAATCCCTCGACGGTGCCGGGCATCTACACCAAGCTGCTCGATGTCGACAAGGTCGATCTGCTGCTCAGCGGCTACGCCACCAACATGGTAGCGCCGGCCATCCCGGTGATCATGCAGAAGGGAAAGACATTCATCAGCCTGTTTGCGCTCGATGCAAACGCGGAGTTCAAATATCCGAAATATTTCTCGGTGCTGCCGGCCGGGCCGAGACCAAAGGCGGCCTTCACGGATGGATTCTTCCAGATTGCCAGTGCGCAGAATCCGAAGCCCACAACCGTCGCACTCGCGGCCGAGGATGCCGAGTTCTCCCGCAACGCCTGTGACGGCGCGCGTGAAAATTCCGACAAATATGGCTTCAAGATCATTTACGACAAAAGCTATCCGCCGAATACGACCGACTACACGCCGATTGTCCGCGCGCTGCAGACGGCCAGCGCCGATCTGGTGATCGTCTGCTCATATCCGCTGAGCTCGGTCGGCATGGTGCTGGCCGCGAACGAGCTCAACCTGAAGCCGAAGATGTTCGGCGGCGGGATGGTCGGTCTGCAGGGAATCGCGGTCAAGTCCAAGCTCGGGCCCAAGCTCAACGGCATCATCAACTACGAGACCTGGGTGCCGTCCGAAAAGATGATGGCGCCCGCTGCCCAGTTCTTCAAGAAGTACCAGGCACGTGCCGCGGCCGAAGGCGCCGATCCGCTCGGCTATTACCTCGGGGGATGGGGCAACGCCTACATCTCCGTGCTTGGCGAAGCGGTCGGCGGCGCCAAGAGCACCGTTGACGACAAGGTCGCGGAGTATCTCCGCAACCACGAGTTCAAAACCATCATGGGCAACTGGAGATACGGCGCGAACGGCGAGTGGACAAAGTCGGGCTTCCTGGAGGTGCAGTATCACGACATCGCGGAGGGCGCCGGCCTCGAGACCTGGCGCGGCATGAGCTATCAGACCGTGCTCACGCCCGAGGAGCACAGGACCGGGAAGGTAATCTACCCCTACGAGAAGGCGAAGTAGCCGACACTGTGGCTCGGAAGCGGGCCGGCGAAGAGGCGATCATGAACACTGTCTCATTCGTCATCATTGCCACGGCGCTGCTTTGGCCGGCCGCCGCGTCGGCGCAGCTGAACGTCCTGATATCGGGCGGATTCAGTGGTGCATACGAGCAGCTGTTGCCGGAATTCGAGCGAACGAGCGGCATCAAGGCCACGACCGGATCGGGCGCGTCGCAGGGAGCAGGGCCGCAGACGATTGCCGCGCGGCTCGCCCGCGGTGTGCCCGCCAACGTGGCGATTCTGTCCAGGGAGGGGCTGAGCGAGCTGATCGCCGCGAACAGGATCGTCCCCGGAACGGACGTGGATCTTGCGCGCGTACCCCTCGGCGTGGCGGTGCGAGCGGGGACGCCGAAGCCCGACGTGAGCACCGTCGAGGCCTTCAAGCAGGTCCTGCTCAAGGCCAAGACCGTGGCGATTCCCGGAAGCACCAGCGGTATCTGGCTTAGGACCGATCTTTTTCCGCGGCTCGGCATTGCGGAAAAGATCAACGTCAAGGTGGCGCCGCGCGGCACGGACGCAACCCGCATGGTCGCCGCCGCAGACGCGGACCTTGCGGTCATGCCGGTCAGTGAAATTGTGCACGCGGCAGGCGTCGACTTCGCAGGCAGCATCGCACCGGAGATCCAGTTCGTTCAGGTGTTTTGTGCCGCCGTCGTGGCCGGCTCGGGAGAGATTGAAGGTTCCAAACGACTGATCGAATTTCTTGCTTCCGCGCGCGCTTCCGAAGCGATCAGGAACAGCGGAATGGAGCCGCCCGCGACCGCGAGGTAGGGGTAAGCTCCAACCACGCCCCTCGGCGCCGCGCACGTCGCGAAGGCCGATCATGATCTTGGCCAAATTCTTGATGGCCGCCGCTGCGCTGGCGATTGCCTGGGCCAGCTTGTTCGGTTGGGGAATATTGGTTCGACGTCTCAGCCGCATCCGCACAGGATCAGGCCCCGTCACCGTCGCTATCGGCTTGTCCGCAATTCTGGCCGTCGGAGGCGTCCTCAATCTTGCCCGCATCTCGTTCGCTCCCGCGTTGGGCTGGTTGTTGGCGCCGGCCTCGTTGCCTGCGCCGTGCATATCATCCCTGCGCTATCCGGGATCAAGCTTTCGTCGCTTTCGCAGGCACGCGGCTGGAGCGGCTGGCGCGAAGATGCGCTCGCCGGTGGTTTCATCGCCATGGTGATCGGGTTTACGGTGGCGACGCAATTGCCGCCGGAGGCTTTCAACTATCACGACGACTTCCAGAAATACTTTGCGCATCCGGTCCGGATGCTGGCGACCGGCACATTATTCGGAAGCCCGCTGAGCGCGCTCGGATCAGAAACGCTTGGCGGGCAGGCATTCCTGCATGCGATCGTTCTCGCCTTCTTCCCGATTCCATTCATCAATGGAGCAGACGCTGTTTTCGGCCTGTTGCTGCTGATGATCCTGGGCGCGGACGTCGGCAGACGCCGTTTGGCGCCGTTGCCTGGTGCATTGCTCGCGCCATTGCTGATCGTTGCCGTAAATCCGCAGTACGTTAACGTCTCCGCACTGTATCTGGGCGCTGCACTGATCGCAGCTTCGGTACTGCTGACGTCGGACGAGCGCGAGCCCGATCCTCCCCCCGTCGCCGGCCTGGGCCTCATTTACGGCGCCTTGATAGCCCTGAAGCCACTGTTTGCGCTGTTTGCAGCGTTGCATCTCGCAGCGACCTGCAACGTTCGCATTATCAGAGAGCATTCATTGGGGCCCTTGCTCTGGGTCGCCCGAATTGCTTTCGCGAGCGCGCTCGCAGTTTCGCCGTGGCTTCTCCTCTATCTGCCCTATTATGAAAATCTTTCCGTTGCGGATTTTTCCGCACCTGCAGTCGCGGTTCCAGGCGCTCGGGCCGACAGCTTTGACGTGTTCTCAACCCGGCCACTGTACTATGGTGCCACAGCCGCCAACTACGCGGCACTGATTGGTCTTGCCTTGCTGGCCGGGCTCTGGGGACTGATCGGCTGGCGGCGAAGCAACTGCGCGCCGGTCGTGAGGAATTGTTCGGGTATTGCAGCGGCCGCCGCCGCAGTGCTTGTTTGCTACGCCGTTCTCATGCTCGCGCTTTCACAGCGGCTTGCCGGATATGCTACGAGCCTGCGCTATTCGATCCCGTTTCTTCTCGGAATCGTTCCGTTCATCACAGTCCTTGCGGCAAGCCGCGCTGCATTCAAGCAATCCCGAGCGGGAGTCGCAGTTCCGGTCCTGGCATTACTGATCGTCTCGGCCGGCTTCATACCCTCCGCAATAGATCGCGCCCGCCAGGCGATCTCCTATGGCTCGATTCTGGCGTTCGCTCCCCTTGCGACGGCGAAACCGTATCTGGAGTACAACCACGCAGTGCTGTCCGCTTCCGCGCAGAGCATCGTTCGTCATGTGCAGGACATCATTCCGGCAGGCGAGCCGTTCGTTGCCTGGATAAACCTGCCCTTCTATCTCGACTTCGCGCGCAACCCCGTCATCGACGCGGAGGCGGCAGGGCTGGCGACTGCGTGGGCCCGCGTGCCTCCTGGAACGGGCTTCGTATTGCTGGAATATCAGGGGTTCGGCGTGCGATCTGCGCGAGACTACGCACAGGCAGCGCGCAATGCCGGTGAACGAGAGCGCCGCATCAACATGCGGGCGCTCGGCTTTCTCCAGATGCTCAACGCCGAGGCCGAGAAGGGGCAATTGCTCCATCGCGATGCGCATTTCGTCGTGTTCCGGCGCCCGTCGGCCGAATGAGAACGCACATCGAGGTCGGATAACATGCCGTCGCCGTCTTTTAACGCGGGATGGGGTTGAGGTCGACATGGTTTCTGCGTCATGGCCGGGCTTGTCCAGGCTTGTCCCGGCCATCCACGTCTGATTTTACTTCGCTTTAAGACGTGGATGCCCGCGACATGCGCGGGCATGACGACTCAACTTGAAATTATCCCGCTGTTGCCCGGGGCAGGAGCCGCTCACATTCCCGGTCGCTTTGTCTTAAATACCAGGCCGGTTTCGACTTCGACTGCGCGTCCCTGCGCCGCATAAGGCCGCAGCTGCCACTGAGCGAGCGCATGCTCGATGCTTCTGCGCTGATCGACCGTGGCCCGGATCACATGCACGTGCTTTACCTTCCCGTCCGCACCGGCGATGATCCGTACGGGAATGGGCGTAAACGCAGGACCGGGGATCGCGGGCTCGACCTTCCACAGCACATTTTCCGGCACCGCATAGTTGTTGACGCAGGCCGGCGCGGACGAGGGGGCGCCCTTGCGGCCGGCAAAGGAGAGATTGTTCACGCTGAGCGCAAGCCTCGCCAACTGCTCGGGATCGCGGGTCGTCAGATTGAAGCTCACGAGATGACAACGTGCCTCGGTGACGAACATGGCGCGATAGAGTCCGACTCCGCTGAAATCCACACGTTCGACCGTATGGTCTGCGATTCTCATCTGCGAGGGTTCGCGATCAATCGTCATGCCTTCGATTTCGGACATGGCTCGGCGGAGGTCGCTCGCCGCTTCGACTGCGTTGCGCAGCGGCCCGTCGGCAAAGAACATGTCCTGCGCCGCGATCAGGATGGTCCCGTCGAGCTCGTCGCGTGGGATTAATGTCCTCAGCGCGTAATAGCCGAAATGGGAAGGTTCGGGCCCGGCCAGCCCCTCCGCCCATCCCTCCGGCAAGCGATAGGACAGGCTGAAATAATCGTTGGCGTAGATTCCGTTCGCGACCTTGCCATCCTCGGGGTTGGACATCGCCGGCCTCATGATGCCGGAAAGCGGAACCACGCCGGCGTGCCACGCGAGAGAACCCACGAAGCAAGCCGCTACCCCCAGAAGCAGCAACCGTCGCATGGCGGCAAGCGGCGCCTCACAGCGAGCGAAGGTAGTTCACCAGCGCCTGCTTGTCGTCGACGGACAGCAGATTGTAGTTGCGGATGACGTGGTTGGCTTCCGATCCTTGACTGGCGTGCTGCTCGATCGCCACCCCCATGTCCTTGGTTCGGCCGTCATGCAGGAAGAAGATGCGCTGTCCGACCCCCCACAACGGAGCAGTGCGGAACTCGCGGCCATTCGCGCTACCCTGCGAAATTCCGTCAGCGAGCCCTGTTCCCATGTCGTGCAGGGCGAAGTCGCTCAACGGTTGAAAGGTCACCTTGCTCAGCGCGGCAACCGGCGACTTTCCCGTGGTCAGCGATGGAACGTGACAGGCTCCACAGCCTATGTTGGAGAAGACCTGTTGGCCGCGCGCCGTTGATGCCGCCGGCGTCGCGCTGGTCCCGGGTGCGGCTGTCGTCGAGGAGCCTGCGGCAGACGGCAAGACGCTTGCGACATTGGCGCTCGCCGACGCCACCGTGCTGGTCGAAGGCGTCGCGGTCGAGGCAGTCGTCGATGATGCCGGTGCGGGCGGCGCCAGCAGGCGCATGAACCCTGTAAACAAAACAATGTCCTGCGCGTAGTCCGCGGCGGGGCTGCCGCTGCTCGCGGTCGGCGTCGTCAGCGGGGTCGTGCTTTCCGGCGTCTCATTGTATTGGCAGCTCGGGTTGGTCTCCCGCTCGTTGGGGAAGGCATCATTGGTGACACCCATCTCGACGTTGTAGGCCTCGCCGGAGAAGACCAGCAGCGACTTGTTCTGCGCCTTCCAGCCAAATCGCGTGATGGTCCCGTCATTGCCGCTGTGATTGAAACGCCCGGATATCCCCAGGGATGACTTGAGCTGCGCATTGGCCGCCAGCGCCGCCTCCAGCCCGGAATCGGAAACGCTCTCCACCAGCCCAAGGCCGAACGTCGGTGTGGGGATGCGGAAGATGACATTGCCGCGGGCGAGCTCGGCCGCGAAGTTGGGCTGCTGGATGTTGCAGCCCAGCGCGTCCGAGCGTCCGCTGATCACAAACAGGTCGTGCACGCCGCCATCAGGCGTTCCATCCGGGTTGCGGACGAAACGCGCCTCGCGAACCGGGCCGTTCGCGGTGACGAATGACGGTACGGCATTCCTGGCGCCTTTCGCCGTGGCGACTGCGACCTGTGGATTGGTCGGCGGGCTCGAGCCGCCTGCGGCGGGCTGGGCGTGGCAGCCGCCGCAGCTGTCAAGATTGAAGCGCGGTCCCAGGCCGTTCGGCACCGTTTCGACTTCCGTAAAGTTGTCCGCTGCAGCATTGAAGAAAGCCTGCTCCAGGGTGCTGAGGCCAGAAAGCGGACCTCCGGCGCCGGGATCACCGCCGCGTACGCCCGGATCAACGGGGCCGCGCGGTGCGGTAGTGTTGACCGTCGTGCCGGCGGCATTCTGCGCGAGCGCCGATCCCGACAACGATACCGATGCCAGCATCATGATGCTTGCGGCCGAGCAGGAATGCAAGAAGTCGATCTTTCTCATTTGAGCCCCCCGATTTGATGTGATGCAGGAGCAGAACAAATCTTCCAGACAAATATGAGACGGCAACTGTGCAAAACGTTGAAGTCATCATGACGTTCTGCGGCGGATGGAACGCGCACTGAGGGAATGAAAATCTTTGGTTGTTATCTTTGCAGATCACACCAAATAATTCTTGAAGACTGCAGAGCAGCGTTCAGCACCGGTGAAAATTGCGGTAGCTCAATATGGCGCGCCGAACTTTCAGCCGCTCCGGTGGCGGCTCGCATTACGCACATCTCGATGACGTTCGATCATCACGCGGTCTTGCAGCTTGCGGCACCTCTCCCCGCAGGGGAGAGGTCGGATCGCGCTTGCGCGATCCGG
>Ga0306922_10000643_pt1 | contig 29657 bp, 26 predicted proteins | sample sta12Cox44000082_FD_203758 | JGI IMG/M metagenome (GOLD analysis project Ga0306922, IMG submission 203758) | Lab enrichment of tropical soil microbial communities from Luquillo Experimental Forest, Puerto Rico - statoxic.12C.oxic.44.000.082 (v2)... | ecosystem: Environmental > Terrestrial >... | reverse complement strand
AACACCGGTTCGATCACGCTGAACGACCACTGCTCGCGCGGCAGCGCGTGGCCGGCTTGGTCGACGGTGTTGCCGTAAATGTAGCCTTCCTCGCCAGGAAATTCCTTTTGCGAAAACTCCGGCACCACGAGGAGAAATCTTTTCGCGCGCGCGTGCGGAATCCAGTCCTCGAGGTAGCGCTCGCCGTCGCGCTGCATGCCGTGCATCACGATGACAACCGGCGTCTGCGGCGTCGCTTCGGGCGGCACAAAGAACCACACGGTCACGTGGCGGCCGGCCAGCACGAGATCGAAGCTATCATGCTTCGCTGCCTCGGCCGCGAACGCGCGCGTGGCGAGAAAGAGCAGCGCAAAACTGAGAAATATTCTTTTCGTGTGGAAGTAGTCGGCCAGATTTTTACGTCGTTGTAGAATGGAGGTGTGCCTACGGGGCCCGCGGTGTCGACCCAGACACGATACATGCCTTCGGTGTTGAACGGCAGCGCGAAATTTCCGTGTGGCGGTCGACATCGTTTGCTGCGCGGTACGTTGGGTTGCAACCAACATCGAACGTTTCTCCACGACGCCCTCTCGCAAAAGGCTGCCCCAAAATACTTCTATCACTGGTGTTGAGGTGACGTGTCGCGCGAGCCCCCCCGACGCTTCTTTCTACAGCGCATTCGTCTGTCCTACTGAACTTCGCCAATCTTCCTTCTTACATTCTTCGGGAGAGCGCAATGCCGCGCGATCGCTCTACGCGTCGAGTCGAGAACGCTACTGAAATAACGTAGCCATATTCCCGGCGATTTCACCACGCTTTTGCTGCAAATTGCGCAGTCGTTTGTCCAATGACGGCATGATCTCCTTAGAGCCAGCTCCATGCGTGATGGCACGAGTCCCCAAGTATGCCTGCCAGGGAATGTCTATCGTGTGGGCTGTCTCAACCAGATTATTATTGTACTGCCCTATGTATTCGTTCAGTTTGTCCAAATGCGCGGGCGAGATGAGGCGGAGAATGTGGGCTTGGTCATAAATATTCCGTGCCCACCACCAACCAGTGCTATCAAAGTCAGAATAAAGCTCGTACACTCGTTTACGGAGATCTTCGCGTCGTCGAAGGAACTCACCCTGTTGCTCGATTGAAAGGGCGTCTTTCTCGAAACCCTCGAACGCCGTCTTGATCTTGTTAATTGTGGCGTCGACTCCGTTGGAGGTGGCCATAACTTGTATGGCTTGCTTCACTCTTGTATCAGCCAGAGCCGCCTGTTTGCTGGAACGACCGACTATCCACGGAATCAGCAGGGAGCCTAACAACGTTCCAGTGAGGGAAAGTGTGAGCGGATGGCGTAGAAAGGGATCGAATCGCACGATGAGGTTCTAGCAATTGTTGCAACAGCGGTAAAGTTGGTTTTGGCGAACTGCCATCAGCATGAGAGCCGCGTGCGCTCCCCAGAGAATCTTTGTGCGACGGGAACGACCGTAGCCGCTTCGACAGCAGCCGTCTCGGCCTGGTCGGTGTTTACACTCGTGCGACAGTTCCGCGCCCCGCGAGGGACTCGGTTTTCACGTTTCACGTTCTCTTCTACGGTCGGCCAATTTTTTGCTGCAAAACTGCGCAATTGGGCGAAACGCCGCGCAAAATAGATCCTGCCGACTTACCTATGAAAAACAAGCCACGCAAAGCAGTGAAACGCTGCGCAACTCGTTAGGCGTGAATTACAAATCAGCCGCTCTAAACCAACTGAGCTATGCCGGCGAAAAAAGAGGTTAAAACGTTACAAGAGTTACAACGTTAAAACGGAAGTGTCAGAAAGCCATTGTAATTTGGTCGCCACTACTCGTTCCGCGCGAGCTTTTGCGTTATTCGCGGACGTGTGAATAAGCGGAAAGGGGCTCGGCCGTTTCCAAATTCTTGATTACGGTGCTGAGATAGACCGACTCGGGATAGAACGCTTTGTATTTTGTGATCTCTGCCCGATTCAACACTTTGAACCCGTAACGTTCGAACATCTTTTCGCCGCGCCGGCTCTCGAAAGTTACGATCTGGCCGCACACGCGTTTTTCGCCAGAGCGATAGAGATAACTCAAATACGCGCTCATCAATGCGCGTGCGGTGGAAACCTTTCGCGCCTCCGGTAAGAGATTGATGTGAAAATGCGGCACGCGCCGCGGTTGGGCTGGGACTTCGCGCCACCCGTACATCAGGACCCAGCGAATAAAGCGGCGCGATCTTGCGTTATAGCGGAAGTAACGTGTGAGCGCACGGAAAAACAGCCAGACATTTTGATACAATGCGTAGAGCTGGTTTTGCAGCGGCTTCCGCGAGCCAAGCAGGTAACCGCGAATTTCGCCATCTACCTCCAGGAGGAAACATGATTCCGGTTCGTGGTCGGTGTAATAGGTGGTCAGAAAATCAGCAAACAATTCGCGATCTTCGTACACCGGATCGATCGGGTCGCCGAGAAAGCCGGTATCGCAGCAGAGTTTCCTTACCGCTTCGCGGTCGGATATGCGATAGCCGCGAATGAGAAACGGCTTGTGATCGTCGTTCGCCATTTAAAAACGGCGATATTGTGAGCGAAGCTCGCGATAAATGCAAAAAAGTTCGTCAAACACGCGAGGCCAGCTGTACAGACTCCGCGCAACGCGTGCAGCGTGTCTGCCCAAGGCAGCTAATTTCCTGTCGCTGCATTCTTCGATCGCGTTTGCCAGCGCGTCCGGGCTGTTTTCGACCGCCCACGATTTCTGATCGTGACAGATAATGTTGTCCATGTAGCTGCCGCGAATTCCCACTACCGGCGTCCCGCACGCCTGGCATTCCAGCGAGGCAAGACCAAATGTTTCCTGAACACCGGAATGAACGAAAAGATCGGCTGCGCGATAAAAGCCGGCGAGCTCGCAAGGATCGGCGCAGTAACGAATCCATGAAAGATTGTCAGTTCGCAATTGCAGTTTCCGAAGTTGCGTCCGTTCCGGCCCATCGCCGATGACAAGCAAGTGAAATTCATCGGGGCGGTGCCGCTGCAAACTCCTGAACGCGCGAAGCAAAGTCGCCGTGTTCTTCTCTTTCGCCAGCCGGCCGACGTAAAGGAGGAGATGTTGCCCTGAATTAACGCCGAGCGAGCGGCGTATCACTTCGGTTCCCGATCCGTCCGGACGGAAGATTTCAGTGTTAACACCAAGGCGAAGCAGACGCACGTTGTGCACGCCCCAGTGACGCAGGACGTAGGCCAGTCCCTCTGATGCGACGACTGTGGCGGCGTGCTGGTTGTACAGTTTGCAAACGTACGCGCGGGAAAGCTTCATCACACGGCGTGTAGCCCTTTTTCCAAGGAGCATTGCGCTCTTTCGCACGTACGCTTCTGGAAAATGAGAGTGATAAAAACCGATCACTGGCACGCGCAGCGCGCGCCCGGCCTTCAGTGCTCTCCACCCGAGCTGATAGGGATCGCCGGACTCGATCACATCCGGCCGTTCATGTTCCAAAATTTCTTCCACTGCGCGGAGATTCAACAACGCGCGGTATTGCGCCGTGCGTGACACGAGAGGAGAACGAATCGTGTAAACACGCGAGCGCCCGTTTGTTTTCAGCTTCGTCTTCGCGCCAGGCACAATAAGAACGTGTTCGTCGCCTGGCGCGCGCTTGTCGATGTAATCGATTTTCTCATGAAGATATCGCTTCACGCCACCGCTTACCGGCGAATAAAACTGAGTCACGTCGCAGATCTTCATGATGGTTTTGTCATTCCGAGTGAAGTCGAGGAATCTCTAATATCCTTCTGCGCGCACAGCGATAAGCAAAAAACAGAGACGCTTCGACTCCGCTCACCATGACAATCAGAATTTACGAGTCGATAGTCAGTGGCTCTCCAGTTCGCTTAGGTACTTCTCCGCATCGATCGCCGCCGCGCAACCTGAGCCCGCTGCGGTCACCGCCTGCTTGTACACGCGATCTGCGACATCGCCTGCCACGAACACCCCGGGATGTTTGCTCTCGACCAGATTCTTCGTGATCAAGTAGCCGTCGCCATCCATGTCGAGTTTGCCTCGATACGGCTTCGAGTTCGGATCGTGGCCGATCGCCATGAATACGCACGCCACCGCGAGCTCGCGTTCTTCGCCTGTCTTGACGTTGCGCAAACATACAGAGCGCATCTCACCTTTTTCATCGGCAATGTATCTTGTAACCACGGTGTTCCAGATCGGTTCGATCTTCTTGTTCGCAAATACGCGCTCCTGCATGATTATTGAAGCGCGCATCTTGTCCCGGCGATGAATCAGATAGATTTTTGAAGCGAACCGGGTGAGAAACAACGATTCCTCCGCAGCCGAATCGCCACCCCCGACAACGCACACGGGCACATTTTTGTAAAACGCGCCATCGCATGTAGCGCATGAGGTCAGCCCGTGACCGATCAATTTCTCTTCGTTTTGCAATCCCAGATACCGGGCTGACGCTCCGCTGGCGATGATGAGCGCCTGCGTCTCCAGCCATTCATCGTCGGCTTTGATTCGGACGTGCTTGTTGCTTGCATCGAAATCGGTCACCTCCGCGTAAGAGAAACGGGCGCCAAATTTCTCCGCTTGCCTGTGCATATTGAGAATTAATTCCGGTCCGTCGATACCATCCGGAAATCCGGGATAATTTTCCACCAAGGTCGTGGTTGAGAGTTGTCCACCGGGCTGTCGCCCTTCCAGCACGAACGGGCTGAGATTAGCGCGCGCGGCGTAAATCGCCGCCGTCAACCCGGCGCAGCCGCTGCCAACAATGATCACTTTCTCCATCGATAGAATTTAGCACACACGGCAAGTTGCAAAGGTCAAGGTGGATCACGTTGTCCTCACCGCGACGGCAACAATTGTGGCAAAGCCGCCTGGATACGGCTTCGTTGGCATCTCATCAGCTCACGCCGTGACTCGGACACCGATGCTATGAAGTCCGGCCACACCAGAGAACGGACCACGATCCTCTTCCCATTCCTGCACGTCGCCGTCGCCATCCGTTGCGCGGACCACGAGAGTGTAATCACCCGGCGCGGCGGGCGTCCAGTGCGTTTTCCACAGTGACCACGCGAGTTTGCCGCCCGAGTAATAAATCGCCGCGTCACTCCAGGTCTTGCCGCTATCGAAACTGAACTCGACTCGGGAGACGCCCCGGTCGCCGCCGAAGGCGATACCTTTCACTTCGATGGGAGCCGTCAGTTTACCTAACGAGAAAAATGACCACTCATTAGGCACATCGATTCTCGATCGTGTGGGCACGATGAAATCGGGACCCCAGCCCTGGGTTTCATAAAAACCCTTAGCGCTCGCATCGGTCACTTCGATCCGGGTGAGCCATTTCACATTCTTTTCGCCGAAGTAGCCTGGCACGATCGCGCGCAACGGGTAGCCGTGACGATGCGGCAAAGGCGCGCCGTTCATTTCGTAAGCAAGCAGCGTGGTTGGCTCCATCGCTTTCTCTAACGGGATTGTGTCCGTGTAGTTGTCAACGCTGTGAAAACGCACGCGGGCCGCGTTAGAAAGGGTCGCGGCTCGTTCGAGCAGGTCCCCTAACGGAATACCTCTCCAAACCGCATTGCTGATCAGGCCTGCATCCAAGCCATTGGAGATGCACATAAGCGTCGTTTCCTGCTGGGTGGTGTCCAATCCCACGAGATCCTGAAACCGCCACGTAGCGCGATTTTGCACGAGCCCATTCACTTCAAGATGCCAGAGGTCGGCATCCACTCTGGGATCAACCACGTTCTTCGTGACACAGTAAAACAACTTGTTAGGTGTAATGGGCTGAACAATACGGCCTTTGTATTGCGTGCCGTCGTAGCTGAATGTTGCAGCGCGATACAATTTGCGCGCCAGAGCCACTCCGCTACCAGCCACAGCGACGCCAACTGCGCCCAACACGAATGCGCGCCGGCCAATAGCTGGAGTAAATTCGTAATCATGCTTCGCAATTTTTCGCGTCGTTACAAACCCGAACCCAGTCACGAGGGTTCGCTCAAATAAGAAAACGCAGAGCGCGAACCCGATGATCGTGACCAATCGCGCGATTTCGATTGGTAAGCCGATGTAGCTTGTGCCCAGCACCGGCCACAGCGCGATTGCAAAGACAATTACCGGCAGCACGACAAAGATCGACATCGTCCAAATCGCCGGGATGCGTCCCGGATTGCGTCGCGCGAGCAGACCGAAAATCGCGCCACCAATGGCGCCGAACAGAAGTTGACCGGCAATTGTCGATCCAACGCCGAGTTGCTTGAGATGACTGTAGCCGCCGACTTTGCCCATGAGCGACAGAAACGGACCCGGCGGAATGAAAACCGAAAGACGATCTCCAATGATGACAAGGGGTGTCGCCACGCCCAGCGCCGCAAGCAATAACATCACCGTTGTCATCAGGACGCCTGCGACTAATCCGGCGAGGAACCCGGCGCAGATCGCCTTTGTTCTGCTCATGATGTAAGTTTTACGTCGCAGACGCGTTTGTGCCAAGCGCCTGTCCTCTTGGTTCGGCGTTTTCACAAACGCCGCTACAACAATCCAGCATCGCTCTTTGCAGTCCGAAGAACTCTTCGTACCCGCTCGACGACCATCGCCGATGTCACCTGTTTCATGCAGGCGTGATCAAATGGGCATTGGCTCAGCCGACGGTAATTGCATGGCGAACATGGTAAGTCCACGCGTACGACCGATTCCGCTCGGTGATAAGGACCGACGCGAAGCGGATTCGTGGGCCCAAACACGCTGACCATCGGCTTGCCGAGCGACATGGCGACATGCATCGCGCCGGAATCATTCGTCACGCAAACCTCGGCACGCTGAATAAGCGCAGCCAATTCTGCCGAGGTCGTTTTGCCGGAAAGATCACATGCGCCAGGCGCAGCAGTGGCGATTTCCTGGCATCGCGCCTTCTCGCGTTTCGCGCCTGCCAGAGCCACAGCAAATCCATCCTGAAGAAATTGCCGCGCGACGGCTGCGAATCCTTCAATGGTCCAGCGCTTGGTCTCCCATATGGTTCCGGGCGCGAGGACGGCGAGTGCTTTGGACCCGGGGATGTTATGCTCCTCCAAGAGGCGCTGCACGTTATGCGCGGTTTGTGATGCGAGGTGAATTGTCAGGTCCGGTGGGTTGTCGTCGAGTCCAAGCAACGGCCCAAGCCAGAGGTAGCGATCGATTGCGTGAACATCGAGTGTCGGGATAGGAATGCGGTGCGTGTAGGCCATCCACGAGCCTTCCCGCGCGCCCCGCCAACCGTGTTTTATTATATCCTTGACGGGCCGATCAAATCCGATGCGCACGCGCGCTCCGCTGACAACAGCGAGAAAGCCAGAGCGCGCCTGACCATGCAGATCGATCACTAAATCGTATTTCGCGCGGCGGATCTGCTTGAGCAGATAGAGAAATGCCAGCGCCGCGCGCCATCTTTGGCCACGCTTCGAAAAATCGCGCCGCGCAAAAAAAACCACATTCGAGAGCGCAGGATGACAGCGGACGATCTCCGCGTTCTCAGATGTGATCAGCCAGTCGATTCGCGCCCGCGGGTAACGCGCGCGCAGCTTCACCAGCACCGGCAGCGTATGCACGACGTCGCCCAGGCCCGAAAGTTTGATCAACAAAATGCGCGAGAATTCTGTGGATTGCAGCCCCGAGACGTCTGCGGTTTTTGTGCGTGCGTTTTTGGTTTGACCGTTCACTTGGCAAAAGTAAATCAAATCCGGCACGCCCGGCAAGCTGGCAGCCAATGGACTATTCGAACGCTACACGAAACAGCGTCGCGAGAATGCGAGCGCCGGCGACAAACGTGCCGCGCAGCGTGCCTGATACTTTCGATTCTCCACCAGCGCGCCGGCGATGGTTTACCGGAATCTCAAGGATGCGCAGCCCGGCGCGCGCGGCTTTCATCTGCATCTCCAGATTCCAACCGTACGTTTCCTCGCACATGTTGAGTCTTGCGAGAGCGTCGCGGCGAATCGCGCGAAACGGGCACATGTCGGTGTAACGAACTCCATAAAGCAACCGTAAAACTGCGCCCACGATTCGCCCCGAGAAAACCTGCTGGAAGTTCATGCTGCCGGGTTCCCGGTGGCCACGGGTGCGCGAGCCGATCACGAAATCGTGTGTCCTACGCACGATTGGATCAACAAGCTGATTCATGAACACCGGGACATCGCTGCCGTCGCCATCGATAAAAACAACGACCTCGCATTCAGGCGAAAGCGTCCGAACGCCAGCCGCGCAGGCGCGTCCGTATCCACGCGGCGCCGTCGCCACGCGCGCGCCCGATTCACGCGCGCGCCCGGCTGTGCGATCGGTGCTGCCGTTATCGACCACAATCAGTTCGTCAGGCAAGCCGGTCGCGAAACATTCGCGCACCACACCTGCGATTGGCTCCTCCTCGTTCAGCGCCAGGATAATAACCGAGACGAACATGATAGCTGTAAGGGTCTGGTTTGCGGTTACCATTTGGCAAGCTCCAAATAGCGCGAGCGTCCGCGCAGCTTGAGGTGAGCCAACCCGCGACGACAGTGGTTTGCAAACAAACCCTGACGGTCCGTACTAAACTTTGCTTGCTAACAACGCACGCTTGGCAAAAGCATGTTGCTTACCGCAAAACCAGCCATGCGGTAGTGAAGTAGATTACCAGCGCGACAAAATCGGCGAGCGCGAGCGCGACCGGGCCGGCCGCAATTTTTGGGTCGAGCTTGAATCGGTGGAGAACTGAAGGGACGCCTAAGCCGAACACGCAGGCGCTTACCAGCGAAAGTGCGATGCTGCCGCCGATCACCAACGCTCCGGCAAGATCGTTGCGCCACATGAACACAAGCGCGCTGACGATGAGGCCGCACGCCACGCCGAGCAGAAGCGCCGTCATCACTTCGCGCCGAAACGCAGACGCAAGCCAGCCGCTCGTGACCGAGATCGAGCGCAACGCGTGAATCGTCACGCTCATCGATTGCATGCTCACACTTTCATTGAGCGCAAGCACCATCGTGAGAAAAAACGCCAGTACCAGACTGCGCGCGAGCGTCGCTTCAAAAAACCGGGCCAGGATCGCCGACAGTGTTCCCCCTGTCACCGTGACGAGCAGCCACGGGAACCGAAAACGGAAACTGCGCCAAGGCGACGCGCCGCGGATTTGCTCAATGCGAAACCCGAGCGCTTCAAAAAATTCAGGACCCACCGGTACAGTCGGGCGATATCGGTCCTCGCTCTCACCAGCTTCCAAAATTTCTTCCGCGAAGAGGTTCGCGTCGATAATGCCGATGACGTGGCGTTTCTCATCCACAACAGGGAAAGCGAGAAATTTGTAGAGCACAAAAAATTCACACGCGTCGAGTATGGTCGCCGTCGCGGGAACGGCTACCACGCGCCGCACCATGATTTCGCTCAACGGCGTTTCGAGCGGCGCCGTCAGCAAACGCCGAGTGGGCACCACGCCAGCCAGCCGTTCCTGTTCATCAACGACATAAAAGTAAATGACACGCTCACCTACGCCTTCGCGCCGAATGCGCTCCAGCGCATGGCCCACAGTCATCTCCGCATCAAGCAACGGAAAATCCTTCCGCGCATGCTCGACGACTGCAGCATCGAAATTGGGAATACCGGTGCCGATGCTCATCTTGCCACGCGATGAACAATTCCTTTGTTCTTCAAAATTTCGCTCGCTTCGCTGAAGTAATCGCGGATGTCTGATTGGTTGCGGATCCAATCGATGTAACGGGCGATGCCTTCGCTGAGATCGACGGTTGGTTTGTAACCGGCGGATCGAGCGAGAGTGGTGTCACTGGTAAGATGGCGCATTTCGCCCGGGCGAAATGCGCCGTTGATCTCCGGCGCGATGTCGATCTTCAAAGTATCCGAAAGTTGTTTGGTGATTTCGCGAATCGGTGTTCCCTTGCCGCTGCCGATGTTCACGGGCACTCCGTCGAGCTTGTCGGTTTGCGCGGCGAGCAGGTTTGCGTGCGCGATGTCTTCCACGAAAGAAAAGTCGCGCGTTTGCTCGCCGTCTTCATAAAGCACAGGCCGCAGATTGTTCAGGAGCCGCGTACAAAAAATCGCGATTACGCCAGTGTAAGGATTAAAGATCGATTGCCGCGGCCCGTAGGTGCAGGAGTAACGCAATGCAACCGTGGGAATGCCGACCTGTTTTCCCCAGAGCAGCACGAGGCGTTCCTGATCGACCTTCGTCAGACCATAAACGGTTTCGCCGCCGACCGGCGCGTTCTCGGGAGTTGGAACGCTCTTGGTGATGGCGCCGCACATCGGACAATGCACCTGCCAGTCGCCCGTACGCAGTTGTTCCACCGGGCGCACAGAAGGAAAAACCAGGCCGTGTTTCGGACACTCGCCGGCACCTTCGGTGTAAACTGCCTGGGAACTCGCCACGATAATTTTTTGGATTGGCAGATTCTTTTCGCGGATCACTTCGAGCATCTGCGCTGTCCCAAGTGAATTCACGTGCACAAATTTCGTAATCTCCGGCATGTATCCGCCGTAAGCCGCTTGGTGAAAGACAATGTCGATCTGGTCGAGCGCCGCTGTGATTGTGTCGCGATCGCGCAAGTCGCCCTCGACGAATTCCGCCTTTTCATTAATCCACACAGGTTTACCGCGACGATGCGTTTGCGGCTCAAGATTATCGAGAGCGCGCACCCGCCAACCCTCACGTACGAGAAGATCAACAACGTGCGAGCCAATCAGGCCCGCGCCGCCGGTGACCAACGCGCGTGTCATTTCGTGTAGAGGCGTTTGTGTCAAACGCCTTTTAGATTCCCCGCTTGGCACAAGCGCCGCTACAACAAAACTTATTTTTCGGCAGCTGCCTACAATTTTCTCCGCGCGACTATGTTCGCGAGAAATTTCCGCGTGTGCGGCGCAGTGTTTGTTGATGCTGTTTCGGCTAGCAATTCATCATACAACCGACGTAAACTTGCGGCATCATCGACATCGTATCCCGCTGGTAAAAGTTTTACTTCGACACCAAGCTCCGCTGCGCGCTGGATCGTTTGCTCAAGCACCCGCTCCGTGCTCCACGCGATTTCTTCAAAGAGTTGCCCGTGCGGTCTTTTGAGTCCGATCAAATAATAACCCCCATCGTCGCTCGGGCCGAGCACAATGCGATCGTCGCTCGCACCCAGCAGTTCAACGGCTGTTGCAAAGTTTTCGGCAGGCACCGTTGGGCTATCCGAATCAATCAGGCACACCGACTCAAAACCGCATTTGAACAAATCCTCCACAGCGAAATGGAGGCGTTCGCCAAAATCGATCCCTCGTTGTGGTAGCAAACTGAAATCTCCTGGCAGAATATCATCATAAGCTGATTCGGTACCGATTGGTGTGTAAACGGCTATCCCGCTGGCATCGTTATCCGTTGTCGCACTCGAAATCCCACGCGCGGTATCGCGCAGGAAACATTTGTTTAGCTCGGCGGCTTCATGTGGCGTAAGCGGTGGAACAAGGCGGGTTTTTACTTGTCCTGCCCGCGGCGCTTTAGTCATCACGGCTAACGCGCAGAGACCACAGGAAATCGACGTTGGACGAGTTGGATCGAGTAGCCGAAATGTTTTCATTCGCTCGCAAAGTTTTTCACAAACATTTATCTCGACGATCTAAAAATTTTCTTTGAGTCTTATTCTTCTTAATTGCGAATAACCTTTGTCGTACATTTTCAATGCCATCCGTATTCGAACTATTTATAAGCTGTTAATAAGACCTGCGATCGATAACGACAAATACTGAATCCTCTGTGGTGCACGGAACTTATTCAGAGCTATTCGAAGTTGTTGGTATTCTGCTGTGCGATGATTTAACAAAGGGAAAATGCATGTGAAAAACGGGCGTTTGCTCGTCGCGACATTAATAGCGTTGGGTGTCGCCTGCGCCGTACAAGAAACGATGGGCGGCCAGGAACCGGTTCTTTGGAAAATCCAGAAGTTGATTGCTTCGAAGAAATACGTCGATCTCACACACGAATTTGCGCCGGGAATTCCACATTGGCCGGGTTTTCCGAATGAAACGCGCAAGACAATTTATTGGTACGAAAAACGGCCGGACACGATGGGTTCCGGCTTTTTCTCGGAGCTTTTCACGCATGTGGGCCAGTGGGGAACGCATGTCGATCCGCCAGCGCATTTCATCAAAGGACTGCGCACGGTCGATCAGATTGATCCGAAAGAAATGATTCTGCCGCTGGTCGTGATCGACGTGCACGAAGAGGCCGAGAAAGACCCGGATTACACCCTCTCGCTCAAGTGCGTAAACAGTTGGGAAAAACAACATGGCCAAATTCCTGCTGGCGCCTTTGTGGCGATGCGCACTGATTGGTCCAAGCGCTGGCCAGATGCCGCAAAAATGGAAAACAAGGACGCCAGCGGCGTGGCGCATTATCCCGGATGGAGCCTGCCTGCGCTCAAATACCTGTACGAAGAGCGCAAAATCACCGCGTCGGGACACGAGACGACCGACACCGATCCAGGAATCGCTACAAGCAAGGACGATTACTCACTCGAGACGTACATCCTGAGTACGAACCATTATCAGATCGAGTTGCTTACAAATCTGGATCAAGTCTCCGAAGCCGGCGCAATCGCCGTCGTCACGTTCCCAAAACCGAAGGGCGGCTCGGGTTTTCCAGCGAGAGTGTTTGCCATTCTACCCTGATTTGGTCTTCGGCTTACAAAAGTATAATCGCACGTTCTCTGAAGCTCGTGATGTGGCGAGTTGACCGAAAGTCGCGACAGGAACGAGGGTAGACGCTGAGTCATGCACATCACGGATATTATGCGAGGGAGTTCGCCCACGTTCTCTTTTGAGTTCTTTCCTCCAAAAACGCCCGAGGCAGCTGAGATCCTCTACCAAACGATTCGCGACCTCGAATCGTACATGCCGGATTTCGTCAGCGTGACTTATGGAGCCGGCGGCTCAACGCGTGATTTAACTCACGATCTTGTCGAGCGCATTCAACACACCACAAAGCTGGATCCGATTCCTCATCTGACGTGCGTCTGCCACCACGAACAGGAGATCGAGAAGATTCTCCTTCGGTACGCGAAGTCGGCTATTGGAAACATTCTCGCGCTCGGCGGCGATACGCCGGCTGGAATCGCTTACGATAAATCGCGGGACTCTTTTCAACATGCAATTGATCTGGTCAAATTCATTCGACGATTCAACGAATCCGGCGCGCATCCGGATCATCGCGGTTTCGGGATCGGAGTGGCCGGTTTCCCCGAAGGACATCCCTCCACACCAAATCGACTGCTCGAAATGGATTACTTTAAGGCGAAAGTGGACGCCGGCGCCGATTACATCGTTACACAGCTATTTTTCGATAATCGCGACTTCCTCGATTTCCGCGAACGGTGCGCGCTCGCAAAGATTCACATCCCTATTATTGCTGGAATCATGCCGATTACGTCCATCAGCGGATTAAAACGCATGGCCGAATTGGCGGCCGGCGCGCGTTTCCCAGCCAAACTTCTTCGCGCTCTACAGCGTTGCCAAAGCGATCCCGAAATGGTCAGGCGCGCCGGCATTCATTATACATTGGAACAATGCCACGATCTTCTGCATAACGATGTCGCAGGTATTCACTTCTACACACTCAATCGCTCGGACGCTACGCGGGTAATCTTTGACAGCCTTGGGATTCCACGTTATCGGAGCGCACAAGCTTCGAGCGTCTAGTCGAGAAAGACCAATTTCCAGCACTTTCACAGCTGGCGAAATTTGCGCGAAGAGCGTGAAACGCGCACAATTCCGGAATGTCCAAGATCCGCCGCGCGATTTGGTATCAGGTTGGGGCGTTGGTGCTGGCGATTGCGCTGGCCATTGCGCTGTCGCGCTTCGTTCCTGTCGTCAATTTTATCGAGGGGCTGCAACAGCGTGTGATGAACTGGGGCGCTTGGGGAGCGATTTGCTATCCGCTGCTTTTTGCACTCTGTAATATCCTTCTGCTTCCAGGCGGCATCATTGCTGTAGGGGGCGGTTTCTTCTTCGGTTTGTGGTGGGGATTTTTAATCGTGTTTGCCGGCAACGTCGTGGCCACCGCCATTTCGTTTGCGTTGAGCCGGTCGATCGCCAGGCGGTGGTTTCAGCAAAAACTTTCAGGCAACCCAACGTTCCGCGCATTGGGTCCCGCCGTGGAACGCGAGAGCTGGAAGATCATTCTCCTGAGCCAATTGCATCCACTTTTTCCTACGAGCCTTCTGAATTACTTTTACGGCCTCACCCGAATTAGATTTGGGAGTTACATGCTTTGGGCCTCAATCGGAAGAGTACCAGGTATCTTTTTGTACGCTTACCTGGGGACATTAGGGCAATTTGCCGTTCGCATCATGCGCGGCAAGAGTTATCCACGCCTGATCGAATACTGGATCTGGGGAGGAGCATTTGTCACGACAGCCTTGCTGTTGGTCGTGCTCGGGCGCGTGGCGTATCGGGCTATTCAAGCATCGCAGGCCTCGGATGGAACGAGTGGCGCGAGCGAGAGACAAGAAAGTGATGTCCATAGCCGAATAATACTACGATAAATTGCTTATTTATAAGATGTTACATATATTATGTTCAGACTGCCCAGAGACTATGCTGTCGTAGTGGTCGGCAGTGGCCATGCCGGGATCGAAGCGGCACTAGCCGCCAGTCGAATCGGTTGCCACACCTTGATGTTGACCCAAAATTTGGACACGATTGGTCAGATGTCCTGCAACCCGGCGGTTGGCGGACTAGGGAAAGGTCAGATCGTTCGCGAGATGGATGCCATGGGCGGTCTTATGGGGATCAATGCCGATGCAACTGGGATTCAATTTCGCATGCTGAATCGTAGCAAAGGTCCCGCCGTTCGAGCTCCGAGGGTGCAGTGCGACAAAAAGGCCTACCAATTTCGCGCGAAAGCGATTTTAGAGCGGACGGACAATCTTGATCTCAAGCAAGCCACTGTTTCCCGAATCCTTGTCAACGGGGGAAGAGCGATCGGCGTCGAGACCGACTTAGGGGTAAGAATAACCGCGCGCAGCGTTGTTATCACCTCCGGGACCTTCTTGCGCGGACTACTGCATGTCGGCGAGAGCAGCAAACCCGGAGGGCGGATGGCTGACGAGAGCTCGACGCTGAGCCTGAATCTCCAGCAACTTGGCTTCAACATCGGTCGTTTCAAGACAGGGACCCCGTGCAGGCTAAATGCTCGCTCGATCGACTTTTCTCGGTGTCAAATTCAGCGAGGCGAAGAACCGCCGCCTACCTTCGGATTTGAGCATAACGAGATTGCTGCCGGCTCCGATGACGAGATTTTCACACTGAATTTGTTTCCAAATGGCAAGTTCCACGTGGAACAAATGCCGTGTTGGATTACCCACACAACGCAGCAGACGCACCAAATCATTCGGGCAAACCTCAGCCGATCGCCACTCTATACCGGACGCATCAATGGGACTGGACCGCGATATTGCCCTTCCATTGAAGACAAAGTCGTCAAATTTTCAGACAAGGCGTCGCATCAGCTCTTTTTGGAACCAGAAGGACGCCATACAAGCGAGTATTACGTAAACGGAATCTCGACCAGCTTGCCGTATGACGTACAATTGGAATTTCTGCATTCGATCCCAGCTCTCGAACATGCAGAGATCATGCGGCCAGGCTATGCCGTCGAATACGATTATTTCCCTCCGACCCAGCTCTTTGCTACCTTGGAAACCAAGCTTGTAGCCGGCTTGTATTTTGCCGGCCAGGTTAACGGCACTTCGGGGTATGAAGAGGCAGCAGCTCAAGGCTTGATTGCTGGAGCGAATGCTGCTCTAAAGCTTCAGGGCCGACCGCCATTCGTCCTTGCTAGGACACAAGGCTACATCGGGGTCCTGGTAGACGATCTCGTCACGAAAGGAACAGAAGAACCGTATCGCATGTTTACAAGCCGTGCTGAGGACCGACTTTTTCTGCGGCAGGACAACGCTGATCAACGCTTGACTGAAAGTGCATTCACTGCAGGCTTGGTTAGCAAATCCCGCTTCGCTCGTTTTCAAGAAAAAGTAGGCCTCCTTGAGGAAGCCCGGTTGATAGCCACTGAAACGAAGCTGAGGGGAATTCCAATTTCCCAATTATTTAAGCGGCCGAATTTTACTGTGCGGAATCTGCCTCCCGAGATCCATTCGCTTGTGCCGCCCATGATCTGGGAATTAGTCGAGACTGATCTCAAGTACGAAGGGTATGCTGCGCGGCAATCGGAGGAGAATCGAAAGCTCGAACGCAGGCGGAACCAAATTATCCCGGATGGGCTTGATTATGGCAAGATTGCTGGACTCCGTGCTGAGACCAGGCAGAAATTAGAAGCCATGCGTCCAACTTCGCTTGGCCAAGCGGCCCGGATCAGCGGTATCACTCCAGCGGACATTGCCATAATCTCTATTTATTTATCCAAGAATGACTTACGGTGTAAACTAGTGCACTAGCTAGCACTAGCGCTTATTTGTTTGAGTTCATCTGATGCTCATGTTGACTGGTATATTGCTTGGAAGTTACCTGTTCGGATCAATTCCCTTCGGCTATCTAGCCGGAAAAATCGGAGGAATCGATATCCGAAAGGTTGGCAGTGGTAATATTGGCGCGACGAATGTCGTGCGTACGTTAGGAAAACGATATGGGTATCCAGTGTTCCTCTTGGATTTCTTAAAGGGCTTCGGTGCGGTCAAGATTTCGATGTCCATCGCAACTGACGCGCGGCCGGAATGGGGTTCACCGGAAATATTTGGAATCCTCGCAGCGGTTGCTAGTGTAATCGGACATTCTTTTCCGCTGTGGCTGAAGTTTCGCGGTGGAAAGGGCGTTGCTACCTCCGCCGGAGCGCTTTTCGGGCTGATGCCGCTCGCGGCGCTGATTGCCCTCGTCATCTGGGTATTGGTCTTTTGGTTCACGCGTTATGTGTCGGTAGCCTCGTTGGTAACTTCAGTCGCGTTGCCGCTGATCATTTTGATAATGACTCGATTAAATCAAATTCACGGAAACGCCCTGTTTTACTCTTCGCTTGCTATCGCCGCGGTTGTGATTTGGCGGCACCGCTCAAATTTCTCCCGCCTCATGCGTGGCAGCGAACCACGTTTTACGCGAAAATGAGGATCGCCCATACGGCAATTCTCGGTGCCGGAGCTTGGGGAACCGCATTGGCGTGGTTGTGGGGCAAAGGCGGAGGGCAAGTTTCGCTTTGGGGTCACAATGTCGATCGCGTCAGGCGCATGCAAAGAACGCGCGAAAACAGCGACTATCTTCCAGGCATCAGATTGCCCGAAACCGTGTCCGTTACCTCAGAGTTACCTGATTGCGCCGGAGCGGATCTGATAGTTTTTGTTACACCGTCCACTGCGCTGCGGGAGATCGTAACTCGTCTTCGAAAAGTAATTAGTAATCCGCGCGCCGTGTTGCTGAGTTGTACCAAAGGCATCGAGCATGTGACCGGGATGCGGATGAGCCAAGTCTTGCATGAAGCTTTCCCGGAACATCGGATCGCCGTCTTATCCGGTCCAAACCTTGCGCTGGAAATCGCACAAGGCCTTCCCTGTGCGACGGTGATTGCTTCCGATGATGTGGATTGCGCGGCGAGCCTGCAAGGTGCCTTGGGAATCCCACGGTTTCGTATTTACACCAGTCGAGATGTTGTCTCTGTTGAGTTGGGCGGCGCTTTGAAAAACGTGTTTGCCATTGCGGCAGGAATTAGCGATGGACTCGGACTAGGCGACAATTCCAAGGCCGCGCTGGTCATTCGATCGTTGGCTGAACTGGTCCGCCTCGGAGTAGCCATGGGCGGCAGTGCGAATGCCTTTTATGGATTAAGTGGGGCGGGCGATCTAGTTTTGACCTGCTACAGTGAGCGGAGCCGCAATCATACTGTCGGCAAGCGCCTAGGGCGAAACGAAGCACTCATTCAGATTACTTCTGCCATGAGAATGGTCGCCGAAGGGATACCCACTGCTCGAAGCGCTTGGGAATGCGCGCGTCGACTAAACATCGCCACGCCTATTATCGATCAAGTCTACGCCGTGCTCTATGAGCAAAAGAAACCGATTGTCGCGCTTGAAGAATTGCTCAGCCGCGAGCAAAAAGCGGAACAACTGTAGCGCAGCAACTTACAACGTCGATTGCGCGTCGCGCCGGAAATCACAGATCCGGCCCCGCATAATTTTCACAAAATTCAGCGATTGCCGCAGGGTACAGTTCGTGCTCAGCAACTTGAATCCGAGTATGCAGGCTTTCCGCAGTATCGTTAGGCAAGATCGGCACCTCGCGTTGGGCGATGATCTGCCCATGATCGATTTTTTTGTCGACAAAATGCACCGTGCAGCCCGTCACAGTTTCGCGGGCTGTGAGTGCTTGCTTCCAAGCTTCAAGTCCTGGAAATTTTGGCAGAAGGGCCGGATGGATGTTGATGATGCGCCGCGGAAACGCGTTGAGCATCGGCGCGTGCAACACGCGCATGAAGCCGGCGAGCACAACAAGATGAACGCCGGCATCGCGCAACATTCTCACAAGCTCGTTTTCCACTTCCGGCTCCAGCCGTGTGCGAAACTGACCGGGTGGTAAATACGCGTTGGCAACGGAAAACTCTCGCGCAATATCAAGGATCGGCGCGTCGAGCACGTCTGAAATTACCACACGTACCTCCGCGGCGAGGTCGCCTGAGTGGATGCGCTCGAGGATCGCCCTGCAGTTGCTTCCTTTTCCCGATCCGAGAATTCCAATTGGCAGCCGTTTCACCTCAAAAAGCTAAACACGAATAGACGCGAATGAACATGAATTTTGGTTTTGGGTGCGAAGCGCGCGGCCTCGCGAAATTGTTCGGAAGTTGGAGTGCGGCGGGTTGATGCCGCTTTTCGATTTCTCACACGCTGTCATCGTCGCGCACTTTCACTGCTCGATTTTGCGTATTTGTTCCAGTAGCTGCGAAGTTGAATACCCAGGTTCAAACGGAATGAGGCGGATCTCTGCGCCGATTTGTTTTAACGCTACGCGCTCCTCTTCGTTCAACGTTTCGGAAGTGTAATCGCCGCCTTTGACATAAATTGCGGGCCTGGCCGCAACGAGAAACCGTGTCGCCCGCATTTCCGGAAAAATTGTAACGAGATCTACGCACCTCAATGCTGCAAGAACCTCTGCGCGGTCATCCTCAGTCGTGATCGGACGTCCCCCTCCTTTCAACTGGCGGACCGAACGATCGCTATTCAAGCCGACTGCCAGGAAATCGCCGAGCGCGCGTGCAGCTTGCAAATACCGCACGTGCCCAAGGTGCAATAGATCGAAACAGCCGTTTGTAGCCACCAGCTTTTTCCCAGCAGCGCGCAACTTCTCGCAGCGATCAGATAGTTCCTCAAGATCGACGATTTTTTGGCTCATGTTCTCCTAGTGAAAAAATTTGGCTTATTATCGTACTGCGCGGCAATATTCTTGATTGGCCTTTGATTGATTTGCGTGATTTTGTCAAAAAATGACGGAAACGAAAAGAAAGCGCAACACGCGAACATCGAAGGTGCTCCAGGGCTTCCGGATTTCCAGGAAACCGGTGGTGCCTCTTGCTCCAGGCGATCGACTGCAAAATTACGTGGTTAGCGCAGGAGTAGCGCTTGCCTATGGTCCGCCAATCCTGTTCGCCATCGCACGCGATTCACGCTGCATCTTCGTTAGCTGGAATATCGATTGGCCCTCGGTGTTTGAAAAAGCGATGCCCGTCGATCGGCAAGTCCATCTTCGGGTGTATCGCGCAGACGGTCTCGAAGAAAAAAGCGTGGCTGTCGAGCCGATAGCGAGGATGCATTACGTCGCAACATCGGAACCGCATGGCTCTTATCGCGTTGAAATCGGATACTATCAACCCGCCGACGTCTGGCATTCAGTCGCGACGTCGAATGAGATTGTTACGCCTCCCCATGGCGTTACTGAAACTGAAGATGTAGATCTTGTAACGATTCCGTTTCATCTCAGTTTTCAACAGCTTGTTGAGTTGCTCGGACCAGCGAATAACACTGAGTTGGCAATCGACATCTCGCAATTTCAAAAGCGCGCATTGAGCAGCAATGAGCGAACACAACTAAGCCCAGACGAGAAAAGAATTCTTGGCAAGCTAGACATTTCCCTGCCCTCAATCGCAGCGGCGCGACATCCTTTTGATGGGACGGATAGCGAAAAGCTCGCAAGGCGTGCCGGCGCGCTTCTTGCATTCGATCCGAGCAGCCCCTTACGCGGATTCGAAGGCCACTGGGGCTCAGCCGGGTCGTAAGTCTGCTATTTCTTCGAGTCGGCCCAGCGCTTTGTTCGCGACCACCGCTATTTCTCTGAGCTGGCCGGGGATTCCATCATCAAATGACGCGCATGCGTGTGGTCGGAAACCTGGGCGACTAAATTCAGTAGCGCGCCGAGACTCCATGCGAGCACGAACCCACCCAAACCGATGACGATGCCGAGAGGACCGGGAATGAAGTCCGCCCGGTACCGCGCCAACCACAGGATTGAGCCGAGCGAGCCGAATACAATCCAGATCACGCCAGCGATTTTTAAAGCGCGCGACCAGCCGGTCTCGCCTGCGATTTTGCGCGGACCGAGTTTGGAGTTGTAGACGCTGTAGCCGAAGTAAATCACGATGCCGATAGCAAACCAGTAAATCAGCCGCTCCCATGTTAGCCACGGCAGGGAAACCATGAGATAACCCGCCGATATCACCCCCATCGGCGCTACGAACCACACCGCTGGCGTGCGAAACGTGCGCGCCAACCCGGGCTCGCGCACACGCAGAAACAATATGCCAATCGAAACGATCACGAACGCCAGCAGTGTGCCGATGGAAACGAGGCTGCCGGCTTCGCGCACCGTGAAGACTGCCGCAAAGATGGCGACGACAATGCCAGTCACGATGGTCGTGATCCATGGAGTGCAGAATTTCGGATGAACCCTGCTGACGAACGGCGGCAACAAACCATCGTCGGCCATTGTCCAGAAAATCCGCGACTGGCCTAACAACATCACCAGAATTACTGAGCTAAGGCCAGCGATGGCGCCGAGTTTGATTAGCGAGGCCATCCAGCCTACACCTGCTTGGTCGGCGGCCACGGCAATCGGATCCGGTACATCCAGCTGCAGGTACGGGACGATACCAGTCGCAATAGCTGAGACGGCGATATACAGAACAGTACAGATTAACAATGAGCCAATGATGCCGATCGGCATATCCCGCTGAGGATTCTTTGCTTCTTGCGCCGCCGTGCTGACCGCGTCGAAACCGATGTAGGCGAAAAACACAATTCCAGCGCCCTGCATCACACCACTCCAGCCGAAATGGCCCCGCACTCCGGTGCTTGGGGGTATGAACGGGTGCCAGTTAGCAGATTTAATCGCGTGAACCGCTCCGAAAATGAACAGTAGCACGACCGCTACTTTGACGAACACAATGACGTTATTAACTGTCGCCGATTCGCGAATGCCGATTACCAAGAGGAAAGTCACAATAGCAATGATGATCACCGCCGGCAGATTAAAAATGGCTGCCACCTGTGTTCCATCGGCCATTGTGACGAGTGTGCCACGCGCTGCCGACAGTTCCGGCGGAATGTGAATGCCGATGTCACGTAGGAACGACACAACATAGCCCGACCAACCGATCGACACGGTGACCGCGCCGAGTGCATATTCCAAAATTAAGTCCCAGCCGATGATCCACGCGAAAAGTTCGCCCAGCGTGGCGTAGCCGTAGGTGTAGGCGCTGCCGGCCATCGGAACCAGCGAGGCGAACTCGCTATAGCAGAGCGCGGCGAAGATCGAGGCTACGCCGGCCAGCACGAATGATAGAACCACTGCAGGCCCGGCATTCTGCGCCGCGACAGTGCCAGTCAGCACAAAAATGCCTGTGCCAATGATCGCACCGATGCCTAGCGCCGTCAGGTTCGTCGCCCCGAGCGCGCGTTTCAGCCGATTATCTGTGAGCGCATCAGCTTGAAGTTGCGTGACACTTTTTCGTCGAAGTAAGTTCATGGGCGAAGTTGGTTTTTGGATGTGCTAATCGGGGATGGCCCAAGCAAGTCAAGCTGGCGGTGATTTTCCTCTTTGAATTTTCCAAAGAAAATAAATCGGCACGCCGCTGAGTACGATTAGCAAACCGGGCCATGTCGTCGCGGTTTGATAGATGAAGAGCACCACGAGAATCACTGCCGCTCCAATAATGTATAAAATGGGCACAATCGGATAACCAAATGCCTTGTAAGGACGCTCGGCATCCGGCTGTTTCCAGCGCAGCAGAAAAACGCCGAAGATGGTCAGAATGTAAAAGATGAGGGCGGCTGAAATTACGTAGTCGAGCAAATTTCCATAGAGATTGCCGTAGCCCGTCACGTTTCCTGCGGCATCTGTTTTCAAGGTGCGTGGCAACACCAGAATTCCGGCCCAAATTCCTTGAATGATGAGGCCCCACGCCGGGACGCGGTGTGTGTTCAACTCGCCCACACGTCGAAAGAAGAGACCGTCCCGCGCCATCGCGTAATAAGCGCGTGCGCCCGCAAGAATTAACCCGTTGTTACAACCGAATGTCGAAACCATGATCGCGATCGCCATGATTGTTGCGCCCGCACCCGGAAAAATGACATTCGCTGTTTCGGAAGCGACTCGATCGCTCGGCGCATTCTGAATTGCGTGGAATGGGAGGGCCGCCAGATAAGCGACATTCGCCAGCAGATAAAGTCCGATCACCAGAAATGTTCCGAACGCGAGCGACAGCGGGACGTTGCGTCGGGGATTTATCACTTCTCCCGCAGTGAAGGTGATGTTGTTCCATGCATCTGCGGAAAAGAGCGAATTGGTTTGCGCGACGCAAATCCCGACAAAGAGGCCGAACGCCGTCGCAGCCGTCAAACCTTGGCCGACCTCCTGCAAGCCGCCGCGCAGCGTCCAGAAGTTGCTAAAATTCTCAGCGCCTGCACCGGATCGCAGACCGACAATTATGCCGAGGACGATAAGCGCGATCAGGGCGCCAGTTTTTGCCGTGGTGAAGACGTTTTGCACCAGCTTTCCCACTTCCAAGCCGCATGTATTCGTGAATGTGAGAAAACCGATTAGCGCCAGTCCGACCAGCTGTGCGGTAGAAAGTGATACCGCATATCCGCCGAAACGGATCGGCGCGATTAGGTAATTGTTTTCTGAAACCCACGGAAGCAGCACACCTGTGTAACGGGCGAACCCGACCGCGACCGCGGCGATCGTTCCGGTCTGAATAACAAGGAACAGAGTCCAGCCGTAAAGAAATCCCCAAAGCGGCGAAAACGCTTCGCGAAGATAGACATACTGACCGCCGGCCTTTGGCATCATCGCCGCCAATTCCCCGTATGACAGCGCGGCCGTCAGCGTGAGCAGTCCTGTGACAACCCAAACAACGAGCAACCAACCCGGCGAGCCGACCTGTCGAGCGATGATCGAGGAAACGATGAAAATTCCAGAGCCGATCATCGACCCAGCCACGAGCATGGTTGAGTCGATCAAACCCAATCCCCTGACGAATTTCTGCTCAGCTACGGGTGTTTCAGTTATTGCAGTTGTCATTTAGGACGATTGGATTGGCGCAGAGTTAATCACCACTGATGTGCATGATGCAATGCAAAAAAAATGGCTATTCGAAACGTGAAAGTGCTTACGCGTAAAAAAGAATTGTGCTAATCTCCCGCCCCGTGCCGATCTCAACTCAGCTCTCTTTCGTGCGGAAGTCTCTGTCGATTTTCTGCGTTGCGTTGGCACTGATTGTCGAATCAGCTGCCGCGCCGCAGTTCGCTTACGCGCGGGCGACGCCACGGTTTGAAGCGATGCCGCTCGTGCGCTCGCGGCAAAATCATTTGCTGGTGCGCGCTTTTATCAATGGCAGACCGGCGTGGCTCACGGTTGATAGTGGGGCGCCGGTAAGCGCAATCGCTCTGGATCGTCGCGAGTATTTTCGGCTGAAACCAACCACGGCCGAATCAAAGTTGCCCGCACGCGTGCAGATTAACGGTGCGTTCAACAGCGTCGTGATCGCACGCGAGCTGCGGATCGGGGCACTGACTCTGGTCGATGAACCGGTGGTCACTGTGGATCTTGGTTACTCCGCTCGCGCAACGCGACGCGTTCATGAAAAGGAAATCGACGGGATCATTGGGGCGGACATTCTTTTCCCCACGCGAGCTGTGCTGGATTGTGAACGGCAATTGCTCATTTTGAAAACCGATCCGCAGATCTTGGGCAGCGTTCCTGGGTTCGATCGGCGCGGATTGCGCGCTGTGCCGATTCAAGTCAGTGATGATTATAATCTGTATGTTAACGGTTCCGTTAACGGAAAGCCTGCCAAGCTCATGGTGGATACGGGTTCGTTCGCCACGCTGTTGCACCGCTCTTTCGTCCGGCGGATGCGCATTGCGACTCGCGAAACGCAATTCAGTTCGTCAGCTGTAAATCTGAAGGAGCGCGGCGTGCGTGTGGCGCTTATTCGAAAGCTGTCGGTGGGCTCGGTCGATATTTTCGGTAAGGAAGTAGGCGTCATCGACTTGGAAGGACTAATTCATGACGGGTTACTGCAGGGTTCTCCACCTGTCGCCGGACTGCTCGGCGCGGAAACGCTGAGAACCCACCACGGCATCATCGACTTCGGCACGCGCACGCTGTATTTAAGGTAAGCGGCGCGCGCCAGTCGGCATTTTCTCATTCCGGGCGAAGTCGAGGAATCGCGAATTTTTCTTCATGGCCGCAATCGCACAGGCATTTGTCTTGGCCGCAGGTCTCGGCAAACGGTTGCGACCTTTAACGGACGAGTTGCCAAAGCCGCTCATACCGATTTTTCAAAAGCAGCTGATCACCTTTGCGCTCGATCACTTGTTAGGCGCGGGGGTCGAGAAGTTCGTTATTAACACGCATCGGCGCCCCGAATTGTTTCAAAGCTTTTTTAGCCGCGGCGATTATGCTGGCGCTCCGGTGACGCTTGTTCACGAACCCGAGCTGCTGGAGACCGGGGGTGGCATTAAGAATGCAGAAGGCTGCCTCGGTAGCGATCCATTCATCACTTACAGCGGCGACATTTTGACCGACGTCAATCTGCAACCTTTGATTGATGAACATTTCCGTCACGGGAACGACGTAACGCTCGCATTGCGCAACACCGGTTTGGCTTCGGATATCGCTTTGCGCGATCACCGCATTGTGGATATCGCGAATCGCTACGGGATCGCAGGAAATCTCGATTTCGCCAACATCGCTGTTTGGAATTCAGCCGGTTTCGAGCGAATTCCGCCGCGAAAAAAGATTTCTTTTATTCCGATTCTCTCGAATTGGATCGGACAGGGCGGCAAGATCGGCGGTTTGGTGATCAATGACGGAAATTGGTTCAACATTAGTTCGCGCACGGAATATCTCGACGTGCACCGCACGATTTTGCGAGACGATTGGAAACCTCATTACGTCAAAAACCGTGACTGGCCTGAGCGCGTATCCAAATCGGCGATCGTTGATGCCAGCGCGGAACTGCGCGGCTGCTCAGTCGTCGGAGAACATTGCCGGGTCGGCGCCCACGCAGTGCTCGAAGACACTATTTTGTGGCCCAGCGCAGAAATTGCTTCCAAAAGTCAGCTTCATGGTTGTATTGTCCGCTACCGAAGAAAAGTCAGCGGCATCCATCGCAACATCGACATCTGATTTTCCACCATGAGAACCGCACTGCTTCTCCGGCGAACGCGAATACATTTTCCGCGCCTGGATGTCGATCATATAAGAATCAGGCCAATTGAAAAAGGAGGCTCGGACCGCAAATTTTATCGAATCCATTGTTCTGCGGATCAGAGGCTGATCCTCGTTAAATACAATCTGGAACGCGAAGAAAACCGGCATTACGTCCAGATCGCACAATTTCTCGACGGCCACGGAATCCGAGTTCCTAAAATTTACTTTCACGATCCCCCGGAAGGCCTCATTTGGATCGAAGACTTGGGCGAGCGCGACCTTTATAGCTATCGAGATGAAAGCTGGCTCGTCCGCCGCGCATTCTACGAATCAGCGCTCGACCAGGTTGTGAAGCTTCACGGTCTGCCAGAGTCGGTCTGCGTAGAAATGAAGGAGCATTTGCCGGCCGAGTTCAACGCAGCGCTTTACCGATGGGAACAGAAATACTTTTTCCAGAATTGCCTGGGTCGCTATTTCAAGGTCAGCGAATCAAAATGCAAGGAGCTGGCAGCGCTTCCTGGTTTACGCGAAATCCCAAAACAGCTTGCGAGTTTGCGAAGGGTTTTGGTGCACCGCGATTTTCAATCCCAAAACATCATCATCCAGAACGGGCAGGCTAATCTGATTGATTTTCAAGGAATGCGACCTGGCCTTGCGCATTACGATCTCGCGTCCCTGCTCTACGATCCTTATGTCGAACTTACGGAAGCGGAACGCGCAGAGTTGATCGCATATTATCGCGGCCGGCAGCTCGAAAACGGAGTCACGATCGACGGCGACTTCGATTTCAAGTTGCGGCTTTGCGCGATGCAACGCCTGATGCAGGCGCTGGGTGCTTATGGCTTTCTCGGCTTGGTTAAGGGCCACAAGCATTTCCTGCAATACATTCCCAATGCGCTGCGATCGTTACGCGCAGTTGTGGCAAGAATCGACAATCTCCAGCCGCTTGCATCTTTTCTCGCAGAGATCTGACCGCGAGACGCGCGACTCATTGAGCGGTCAACACGGCCATCGGAATTCGCTTTTCTGCCTGACAACAAAGGGCACGGCCTGAGGCGCTCGGCCGTGGAAAAGAAGGGCGCGCGCGACTGTCGAAGACGTGACGTTGATAACAAAGACGTCAGTACCGCTGGCGTGACGCTTTCGCGATCACGGAGCAATGAATCCCGACAAGCTGTTTGATCGGGGTAGAGAAATCAGATGGGCATCTCGCCTATACCCGGCGGACGGCGAGGTTAGGACTCTGAATCAGCAAAGTGGAGATCCAGAAATTCCGGTGATGTCTTAGGAAAACGCCCGCGACAAGAGGAACTCGTCGGGGGCGTTTAGCTGAATCCGGTGGTACTGTAAAAGAACGCTTGGAGGCCGTTATATCACCGGTGGACGCGGACGCGGTTTGGCACTTGAGGATGAGCGCTTCCACAGACAATTGCTGTTACCGTTCCAGTGCCCGCGTGACCGGGGTTCGGTTCGTAGCCGGGATCCGTGTGGACGGTCACCATCTTGGGCACGTCACCGCTGATTATCGGGCCTGATTTAGTTATCAAGCTTGAGACAATTACTGTAATGTCAGCCGGGACGGTCGGTGCGCGGTGAACGTCACCGTCGTGGTGTTGCCGTTTTGCACGATCGTCGGTCCCACACTGCTACAGTTGGGGTCAAACACATTGCTCCCGCCGTTCGCCATGGCGAAGAAGGTGGCAAAGTTGCCGGTCGTGATGGTTTGCGCCAAACTTGCACCCTTGCGCCGTTTTGGTAAAAGTGAGTAAGCAACTTGAACTATGTCCCCCCGGTATCGTTCGCGCGTCTCCGACGCAAAAGGCAAGGCTGGTGTCCGCGACTACAGCGAAGCGACTGCGGAGCAGATCGACCAGGAGGTGCGGAAACTGATGCATGACGCCTATCAACTTGCCCGGACGACCCTCGTGGCGGACCGCGACAAGCTCGAAGGGATCGTCAAAGGTTTGCTGGAGTACGAAACCTTGGGCAGCTCCCAAATCAAAGAAACCGTCGAGCAAGATCGCTTGATAAATCCACCGCCCACCGGAGGCGGGCTGCCCAACAAGAAAATGCCCGCAAAAAACCCGCTTGATTCAGTGGGTCTCACGCCGCGCGAAGCGGAGGTTCTGACTTGGATCGCACAAGGCAAAAGTAATTATGAGATCGGCGTGATCCTGAGAGCATGCACCGGCACGATCTGCAAACATGTCGAGCACATTTTGGCCAAGCTTAATGTCGAAAATCGTACCGCCGCCGCTGTCGTCGCCCTTGCAGTATTGGCCGACGCAAAAAAATGAGCGATCTGGTGCGATGGTGCGGCTTCTGTTTGTGGTTCTGAGCGAAGCCCCTTCCTCCGCTGGTTTTCAACGTTAGCAAGTGCCGACAAATGGATTCGTTTTCCGTTCGATTCCGATTTTTGTCGGCGGTCCGTGGCCGGGAAGAACGGTGACATCGTCACCGAGCGGGAACAATTTTTTTCTGATCCCGTTTATCAACAGATCGATATCGCCTCCGGGTAAATCCCCCCGACCGATACCGCCAGCAAAAAGAACATCGCCGCCGATCAGCAATTTGTCCTTGCGCGAAAAGAAACAAAGGCTGCCCGGGCAATGGCCGGGAATTTCCAAAACCTCAAAATCCGCGCCGAGAAAATTTCGGCTTGCCGTTTCTTCAACAAGAAAATCCGGTTCCACCGGTTCGATCTCGAGTTGGAATCCAAAATTACGAAAAAAATCGGGATCGGAAATCATCGGCGCTGTGAGCGGATGACAGCCAATGGGACAGCCAAACTGGCGCTTTAGCCTGGCAACATCCTGGACGTGATCGATATGTCCGTGCGTCAGGAGCAAGAGTTTGAGATCGGCGTCCAGCGAACGCACCCATTCGCAAGCGCCCTCGGGCGCGTCGAAGAGAATCCAGCCCTCCGGCGCCTGAAGCAAATAGCAATTCGTTTCAAAAATGCCGCCACAAAAGCTCTGGTAATTCATTGTGATTGACTGTATCCAAGCGCGACTACAGCTGAAGGCGAGAGTTTTTACGAATTAATTGAATGTTCACTCGTTTTGATTGTCTGATTCCTACTCACATGGTCACCTTGTTTCATCATCTTGCGTTTGATCGTGAAATCTGCCAAGGTGCTAAACCGCTTAATTACCGATGAAATCACGTTTCCAACGAAGCCTGACTCTGTGCGCCGTCGTTTTAACAGCCGCGATTGCCGTCCCGCCCGCAATGGCGAGCTCGAAGGAAACGATCGCCATGTCCGTGGGCCGGCTCCTGGAGGAAGGCCATTACACCCGTCAAAAGCTCAACGAGGAAATTTCGAACAAATTCCTGCAGACGTATTTGGAGATGCTCGATTTCAGTCATCTATTTTTCACTCAAAAAGATGTCGATGAACTGAATGACAAATACGCCAGCTCGATGGCGGGGGACGTTTTGCTTGGAAACCTGAAACCGGCTTACGACATTTATGCGCTCTATACGAAACGCGTTGACGATCGCGTCGCCAAGGTAAAAGAGCTGTTGAAGCAGCCGATCGATTTCAAGAGTGATGCAACGGTGGAGTTGAGCCGTCAAAAATCGTCGTGGCCAAAAGATGAAGCGGAAGCCGATCAATTCTGGCGCGGCCGTATCGCAAACGAGTTATTGCAGGAGCATCTGAGCGAGCATCCGATTGAGCCCGCCCCGCAACTCGTTACTCGCCGTTATGATCGCCTCGCCCGCAACGTCCGCGAGCAGGACAAGGACGAGCAAATGAAGATTTATCTGGATGCCCTTGCCCAGGCGTACGACCCGCATTCGGAATACCTGAGCAAGGCCGACATGAAGAATTTCAGCATTAACATGGGGCTCTCGCTTGTCGGCATCGGCGCCATGCTGCGGTCTGAAGACGGCTACGCGAAAATTGAGAGCCTGGTGCCCGGCGGACCCGCGCAGGTGGACGGACGATTGAAGGTGGGCGACAAGATTACAGCCGTGGCACAA
>Ga0306922_10000642_pt1 | contig 29675 bp, 26 predicted proteins | sample sta12Cox44000082_FD_203758 | JGI IMG/M metagenome (GOLD analysis project Ga0306922, IMG submission 203758) | Lab enrichment of tropical soil microbial communities from Luquillo Experimental Forest, Puerto Rico - statoxic.12C.oxic.44.000.082 (v2)... | ecosystem: Environmental > Terrestrial >... | reverse complement strand
ATCGCCAAGCCCAGCAGGCTGGCGTTGATTGAAACGCAAGCGTCAACAAGGTGGCGCCGTGGGTCCGTCTGCTTGCCAATCACCGATTCGCAGTGAACTGCGGCGTCGTCGGCAAACAATGAGCAACGTCCACATAGGCAAAGTGTACCGCGGCAAAAATTCCGTGATGAAACAACTCCCGAGCATGGCAAGCAGACCGACGATGGTTAAGGTAATGGAGTATGCGGCGATGCCGGTGATATCCTGAGCACGCCTCTTTGCGAGAACAAAAAGAAGCAGGAGATTTCCCATCCAGAATGTGAAGCACACATTGTAACTGAACGGTTTCCAGAGGCTGAAGTAAGCGTGCCGAGCAAAAATGTTCTGGATCTGTGCGGCACTTTTGCCGCGAAAAGTGATTAGCTGCGCACAGCCCGGCATCTGTTCTGGATGCCAAAAATAATACGCGGTCGAGTAGGAGAGATTGTTCGCTACCATCGGAATGGTGGTGCAGCGGGAGTTCTCAAAATCTTCCAGCACCGCGCGCAAAAAGACCCTCCGAGGGGGAAAAAGGAACACCCAGACCAGGCGGTTGAGAGCAAGATCGGACTGTTGGAATCGTGATTTGGTTCCGGGCGGGAAGAGCGACGCGTGCACTTCGTAAATGACCGTCATAGGATTAAACGGCTTTCCTTATGAAGCAGCTTTGCCGATCATCGAAAGCAATTCTCGAACTGCCGGTGAGGCGGTGTTCGCTGATACTTCATCGAGAAGTTTGTTGCGCGTCTCCTCGGGAAGATTTGTGAGAAAGTGCAACCGCCATACGAATGTATGTCCTGTGCGGGAGTGGTAATGAATGTGCGCGACGTTGCACAGCACGCGAATCGATATGTTCGCGAGCAGCAGGGCGGCGATGCTGGTAGCAACCGCAGCGAGAAACAGTCGCCATGCGCGGCGACGCAAGAGCCGAAGCCGGCGTAGCGACCATCGGGACCGAGCAAACGGAGTTTTGGCGAAATGCCCTAACCACACCCCACCCAACGCCAGCGGCATTAAGATGACCAATACAACGTTGCCGTATCTAGTCACCAGGCAAAGACAGAGAAGAGCCCCGAAGTACAGCCATTCCAGCCAGAGAAGAACCCCGAAGTACCGCAATTCTTCCCATGGAACATTCCTCGCCTCCTGCATGATTCGCAGCCCCGTCGTCACCAGCAGAATGACCAGGATTAGGCTCAGCATTTCGGAGCCGACGCTTTGCGCAAACGCGTAGAAAAGTGGATTCGCCGCCCAAAAGATCGACATCGACAAGCGGACCCAAAAGAATCTGCTAATCGATGCGATCAGGTAAAATCCCGAAGCGGCCAGCGCAGCGTGCTGCGATAGCAACAGGGCGAATATTCCAGAGTCAGTAAGCACGGGATAGCTGAGGAAAACGCGCGACGGCGGTGGAACAACACCTCTTAGGAATTCGATTACGTAGCCGACGTAAAGCGGAAGCCGCGCGAGAAAGCAGTAGAGTGGCCCGTAGTCTAGAATCGTCGTGCATCCCAATGGATGCATTAGTTGCACGTAACCATCGACATCCCTCCATAGTGGCGGAATCGTCCACATCATCCAAATCGAAGGAGCCAGCAAAATGATCAGGAGGACGGTCGAGCGGATTAATTTGCGCGGATCAAGTTTCATCGAGTTTCCTGAGCGAGCGGTACTCAATCACACAGCGCCGTCAGTCGTACAATGCGCATCAACAATCCAGAGCGTTCGCCCGTTGGAATCCATCGCTGAGACGCAGCCCCAACTCCAACCGACTTTGCTGAGGTTGTCAGTGATGATTACTTGGCGACCGTTACTTTGAACGTCACCATGTTGTTTCCCCCGGCGTTCGTGATGACGAACTTGTACTTCCCTTCCTTCTCCGGCGTGATTTTTACCGAACTCTTCGGGCCGGGCGAGTCGTCCTTTCCGACTTGCTTGCCGGCCTGGTCATGGACGTACAGGTTCACGTCGGTGTTCTTCGTGCCGTCGGTGGTGGCTTCGAACTCCTTCCCAGCCTTGAATGACAGGACGTAGGCCGCTTGGCCCTTGTCCTTCATCTTGATCGTTGTACCCTTGAACTGCGCGGCATTGCCCAAGCTGGTCACCTTCACCTGCTCCTGTGCGGAACACACGTTGGTGAGCGCGAACACAGCGGCCGCGGCGGTTACTAACCGAGTCATTAGCGGATTCATGGTTCTTCTCTTCCTTTTCCTTTGTCCCCCGCTTTAAGTTGTTTTTCTTTGGTCGCCGTTTCTGGAAGAGACGAAGAACCCAGCGGGGAGATGCCCTCCGCCTCATTCAGATCCGTTTTAGCGACAGCAGTTTTAAGAAAACCGCTCAAATCTGTCTAGTCAGGCAGCGCCTAATTTTTATATAAGGCGTCGCCTGATACGCAAATCGCCGATTCCGATTCCATAAACGCAGTCAGCTTTTCATCAGCACGCACAACGAAACGCATCCCGTCGCCGCACAGCCACCATGCGACCGCATTCGAAATTTCACGTTGCTGTAACAATTTCGTGTTTGCTTACCACAAACGACAAAGGAATATAGAAGGCAAATTCCTCAATTGTATGAAACATCATCGAAATAACCTTGTGACGCGAGCGCTGTTGCTTGGCGTTAGTTTAACAATCGTCCCACTATTTAGCTTCCAAAGCCTGACAGCGAGTGGCGGTAGTGGCCAGCCACTTCATGTGCTCCACGTTTTGCTCCTTAGTATTGATGGGATGCACGAGCAGGATCTCGCTCGCTATACACAGCTTCATCCGAATTCAGCACTCGCGCAGTTAACTCATCTGGGCATTACTTATACGAATGCATCGACCAGCAAGCCATCCGATTCATTCCCAGGATTGCTCTCGATGGTTACAGGTGGTAGTCCTCGCTCAACGGGCGTTTTCTATGACGATAGCTATGATCGCAACCTTTCGGCCCCTGGCTCGAATTGCGCTACTAAAGGGACCGAGGTAGTCTATGATGAATCCATCGATATCAACCCGAACGCTCTTGATGCTGGCGGCGGTATCGATCCCACCGCGTTACCACGCGATGGCAGTAAGGGTTGCACGCCGGTCTATCCACATAGCTTCCTCCGTGTTAACACCATTTTTGAGGTCGCACGGGACGCTGGATTGTACACCGCTTGGTCCGATAAGCACCCGGCTTATGACATCGTAAATGGGCCATCGGGCACAGGCGTAGCAGATCTTTATACGCCGGAAATTGCTGCTACTGATGGCACTCGCCTGGGAACACAGGCATACGATGACCTGAAAGTACAGGCCATCCTTAACGAGATTGCAGGCAAAGACCACACTGGCACGAAAACAGAGCCGGTCCCAGCCATCTTTGGTATGAACTTCCAGGCTGTCAGTGTTACACAAAAGTTGGCAGGTGATGGTTATCTTGATGCAAATGCGACTCCAAGCGCTGAGCTGCAAGCTGCCCTTGACCATACCAATGAATCAGTCGGGAAAATGTTGGATGAATTGCGGAGAGAAGGCTTGTTCTCAAGCACAACCATCATACTTACAGCGAAACATGGTCAATCCCCAATCGATCCCAGCCTACACCTGATTGTCAACAAAAACATCATTCCTAACCTGGTGAATAGTGTGCAGCCCGGTCTACTGGCCCAAGCGACCGAGGATGATGTGGCCTTGATCTGGCTCAATGATCAGAGCAAAACAAATGCTGTTGTTGCCGCACTAAACGCCAATAAAGCACAGGCCCATATCGACACGGTCTTATCAGGTGATGCAATCAAGCAGCTGTTCAACGATCCGCTGACAGACTCACGCACACCTGATATCATCGTTCTGCCAGTGCATGGTGTCATTTATGCAAAAACTACGGCAACAAAAATTGCAGAGCACGGCGGTTTCACTGAGGACGATACACATGTCGCCCTTTTGATCGCTAACCCCCACTTGAATAAGGGAAGTATCTCTACACCTGTAGAAACAACACAGATTGCTCCGACCATTCTGCATTTGTTAGGCGTAGATCCCAACAAATTGCAAGCTGTGGGTATTGAACATACCCAACTCTTGCCAGGGCTTTAATTGAACCACGGCTGGACGGGTCGAGGAAAGGTTGTGCCTAAATCTGCAATCCATCGTCGTCCTCGCCTGGCCCGTTTTCGGTTTGCGGCAAGAGATACCGAAATTCTGCGGCTTTCCCGCTGTTCAGGCCCGGCTTGCCTTTACCGACGATCTTAATAACGCCAAGCTGAGCAAGCGCCAAAGTGACCGTGTGTGCTGATTGATGGCTCAAGCCGTCATAAGCTTTCGCCGCATCGCGGTAACTCAGGAAATATGTGCCGTTCGCAGATTGACACGACAGTTCGCGGTGAAGCGCAGTGAGTCTCCGCCAACTCTCCGGCGCTCCTAAATAGCCAGGTACAACTGGCAGCTCGAAAGCCGAAAGTTTCGAAACGGCTTCAAGCGCCTTGTCTAGCGTGGCACCTTCGCCTGTTGGCACCCGGACTTTCCCAAGCTCTGCGAGAAACATGGCCAAGTAATCCTCGCGCGTCTTTGTAGGATCGAGAAACCGCTCAGAGAGCCGATGCCACTCGTCGAACGCTATCATTAGCTCAGCGATCTCTAGTTCCCGGCTAATTCCTTTCTCCAACGCTCTCAGGTCACGCACGAGCTGGAACCGCCGTTTCCTTGCACTGTTCTGTGCTGTGGAAGCGTTCCGCGCTGCCAATGCCTTAAGTGCCTTCTCTCTTTCCCCATCTAGTCCTTGTCCGTTGGACACAGGAGACACAGGATACACAGGAAACTTAGGACACCCAGGAAACGCAGGAAACTTACGAGGCTCAGGATATTCACGAGACTTAGGAGACCTACCTGGAGGGAAACCGGCCATGTCCAGATAACGCTTGATCGCCTCGCGCTGGGAGATGTCGAAATGCTTCACCAAGAAGGCGATCTCATCTCCACCCTGCATGTCACAGACAAAACACTTGTAGTGCCAAAACCCATCATCGCCTTTGAACACCGAAAAAGATGGACGCTGATCGTCGTGCCACAGGCAGCGGGCGCTTTTCTTCGCATGTTCGCCAAGGCCTAGCAGTGACATCAAGTCCGGCAGCGGCAATTGACGCTTAGCCTTATCAATTTTCGCCCGTAGCTCGCCATTTTCCGTGCTATCGAAATGACGACCCCTCATGACTCACCTCCCATTGCAGCCCCTTGCCGTGTGGAAAAACTGGATGGCAAAATCGACGTTTTAGGGTGAGGATAGCCGACTGGCACTTCGGGCTTCGTAAGTGCCTCAGCACCAATGGGCGAATTTGCGAGTTTTTCCACATCTAATCCCCGTTTTAGCCGCATGTGCCGGCGCTTCGACTCGCGCTTCCGGTTTTTTGCACAAACAGAGCAGTATCTTTGTCGCGGTCTCACTTCGTGTTTGCGGCAGCCCTTGCACCGCTTGGTGGCTTGCCGAACGGCAGCTTCATCCAAGCACGGGGGGCCCTCTGGGAGTTCATGCGGGGAAAACTGGGATCTGCTATGGCGCGCGAATCGCTCGTTACATGCTTTTAGCCATTCCCTGACTTGTGGTGGAAGCGAGGTCATGCTGCGGCCCTCGCTTGACTGCGGATGAAAGCCGCAACAGCGTCATAGGGAACCAGTGTCACGCCGCGCAGTTTCCGCGCTGGCGAATACGAATCAGCTTCCAGTATCCCTGCTTCTCGCCTTCGTAATAGTAACTCCGCCCCAGGCCAAAGTAGGGATCCCCGCCAGACTTCGGAAGTCGAAAAAACTCAGGGTGGGACTGCGAAGGTCTTTCCGCGCCTTCGCTTCGCGGTTCTTCAGGAAGTTCAGTCACTTTCATAACGACCTGAGTATACAGATCGCTATTCACGATTGGTTGGCGGGCGCTCCGCGTGTTTTGTCAGCTTTCAGCGCGGCTTTGGCAGACGGCCTGTGCGTTCCTCCGCACTTGTCATCCGGAAAGCGGATTTTGGCAGACGAAAAGCAGCTCTTGGCAATTTTGCCGGGGGAAAATTTGTCAAGCGGGCCAAAAGAATGCGCCCGTCGGAGAGTCAGGAAATCGAAGGCCAAAGCGCAAGAAAGAAAAATTCATTCGTCTGGATGACCTGATTCCGAAGAAGGACGTTGTGGGCGGGCGTCAACTGCTCTTCGGTGCCACTGATGCAACACAAACAACAAACAAGCCAACGAGCGAAAATTAAGATGCTACAGCCGCCGCTGCCAAAGCTGGCAACGTGTTCGAGACGCACGAACACAAGGGCGATTTCAGGGAACCATGAGTGCGGACCGCTTCTCCGGCAACCGCGGATTGGCCGGTTTTCCTTATTGATCTGAAAAATACGCTTGACCTCATCCAAGAGATGAGTGGCAGACTCGGCAATGTTTTCGAGTTCCCCCGGACATTTTCTGAAACTTGGCCCGGCGAATCCCGTAGAAGAAGCGCAAAGGAAGAAACAACGACTGCGAGGTCGGTCTGCTACGCTGAAGCGAGCCTTGCTCCAGTAGCGTGGAACTTTTCAAAGAATGTTCTGGGGGGAACAGCCGCCTCTCGCACCTGTCGGGTGTGGGGGGCGGTAATTTTTGACTGCCAAGTCGGATGACGCCGAAGGACCATTGGCAGAGCAGGTCTCTTAGGCGCACTCACTTTGGCTTTCTGATGTTATCAGCTTCCGTGCCAAGTCTCCAAGGGCAGGGTTGAAAGCAGAGATGGTCGCCAGGTTCATCCTTTGAACCAGAGGCGTTTATGCAGCGCCTAATTTCTTTAATCCCCAAAACGGCTATTCCAGTCAGAGCGAATATACAGCTTCACTATTAGGCCGTGTGCCTCACATTGAGGCCAATGGTGGTCTATTTTTGACGCTATCGGCAAACATAGATCGCTGATTCCAGTAAATCTTGTTCCACTCCGGGAGCCGCCGAGTTATTGATTCATCTGCAGTCCTTTTTTGTCACTGAATCACCACCATCTTATTCAGTACCACCTATCGGGTCAGCCGATTGTCTAAAAAGCTGTTTAGAACTGTCAACGCGAAAGTGATGACCAGCTCAAATTCTGCCGCACTGACGAAAAACCATGGAGCGGAGGTGAGAAAGCTCGCGTCACGTAGGCGAGTTCCTGCGCGCTGCAGCTGAGCCAGCCCTTACCTCGGCGCTGGAGCAGGCACTTCGGTCGCAGGATGCTGGATCGAACCGTTTCCAATCACGATCACTTCGCCATTAAATGGCGGCGATGCTTTCGCTGGAAAAAGCGGTCGTAAAACCGCGAATCCTTGCGAAACGAACGCAATAGAAACGATCATGATCACTGCTGCACATTTCATATCCGGGCGCTCTTATCAAAATCCAACCACATGGCAAGTAAAATTTTTATGCGATCATGCTAAATATCCGAGCGTACTGAGGACAAGGGCTCCAGCTGAGTGCGGAGCTGAAGGTGGATCGGCTTGTCCTCAAGACGATGACAGATGGGGCGCCGCAGGCGCAGTGCGGCAAAGCCGCAATTCTTTTGCCAACGCGTTCCACCTAGATTCAATTTTGCGATTTTAGGTTTGCGATTATTCTCCACGCCGATGCCACAGTTTTCTTATCGCGCCCGCGACGCGCAGGGCGGTCTCGTTGAAGGCGTGCTCGATTGCCCGGATCGAGCCGTCGCAATCCGACAAATTGAATTGCAACACTACGTGCCCATCCGGATCGAAATGGTGGGCGCGGAGCCAAAAGGCCCGAAGTTAATGGGGCCATCGGGCGGGCTTCCAGAAGCGCCCACGCAAAATCTAAAGATTCCGCACGGCCAACTGCTCATTTTCACCGAGCAACTCGCCCATTTGCTGCAAGCGGGGATGACGCTCGATGAAGCGTTATCGGTTTTGGAAAAACGTTTGAAGCAGCCGCGCGTTCAGCAGATGACGCACACGCTGCATCAGGCGCTGATCGATGGGCGCAGTTTTTCGCAGGCGCTCAGCTTACTGCCGCGAATTTTCCCGCCGCTCTATGTAAATCTGGTCGCTGCGGGCGAGGCGAGCGGGGCTCTGTCGCAGATTCTGTTGCGCCTAGTCAAGCATTTGATGCAGGCAAAAGAACTTCGGGATCGCGTACAACAGGCCTTGATTTATCCAGCATTTCTCGCGCTGGCCGGCGCAGTGCTCGTCACAATTTTCATCACATTCATGGTGCCGCAGTTGACCGGGTTTATGGCGCAGACCGGTGGCGCGCTTCCATTGCCTACGCGGATTCTACTGCAAATTCATCATGCGATCACAGGCTATTGGTGGGTCGGCGCCATCGCAGCGATTGGCGCAATCATTGGTTTCCGCGCCTTTGTCCGCGCGGAAGAAGGACGCATCACATGGGATCGTTTCCGGCTGCTGATTCCCGGATACGGCCAGGTCATTCGCCACCGTTACTACGCGCAGTTTGCGCGTACATTGGGAACCTTGATGGAAAATGGCGTTCCTCTCCTTCGTTCACTTGATCTTGTCACCGAAATTGCCGGCAACCGCTTCCTCGAAGTAAAACTTGGCGAGGTGCGCAAGGCGGTCATCGATGGCGCAACGCTCTCGGCTGCGTTGCAGCCGCAAAAATTATTTCCAGATTTGTTTACCGACATGATGTCAGTAGGCGAACAAACCGGCCATTTCGCCGAGACCATGCAAGCTATCGCCGACGTTTATGAGCGCGAACTCGATCGGAGCGTCGGCATAATCTCGCAACTGATCCCGCCGATAATCATCGTGGTAATCGCTGCTCTGGTCGGTCTGGTTGTTTTCAGCATATTGTCGGCGGTATTTGAGATGACGCACAGCCTGCAAGTCAGACCGCATTGAAACTGAAAGCTTGCAAAACGGCTGCCTACGAATAATCTCGCGAGCCCAATGTTAGCTCGCGTTGCCCTTGCGCTCTTCTTCGCTGCGGTTTCCCGCGTATGCGCGCAGGAAGCTTTAAGCGATGCCCTCCCCTCTCCAGCTGCCATGATTGATCTGATTGCGCAGCCGGTCCCCGAAAGCGCATGGCTTGACCTGCGCCAAACCGCGCCTCGCAATTCGACAACGCAAAATGCGCCTGCATGGGTGGAAGCGCTGACACTCCTGCCAGGGGAGACGACCGAAGGCGGTGCGACGTCCAAGAGCGTGTTTCGCATTCGCGTGACGCAACCCGGCCCCGAATATCAAGTTCTTTTTTTCAGATTGTTCTTCGACGATAAGCCCAATCAGCAGCCTGAATTGATCGCTTGGGATGAATCTGGCACACATATTTTGCGCTCAGGCACTCTTGGTGTCGGCATGAATCTGCCCAGTTCAGATTCTGTCATCATTCCGATGACCGGCGCTTCTGCTATCGATATCGAGGTCCCCGGCGATGGAAAAACGATCCGCGGCGCGTATCTCGATTGGATGACAAGCAGTCAGGTAGTGCATCCGGTCAACGCGGAACATCGTGATGTAATTCCAGAGCCGTTCTCATCGGTGCCCACATTGCATGCGCCACCCGAGGACGTTGAAAATTTTGGAACTGTCACGGCGACTCTCGCGGCTGAACCAATCCGAATTGATGGACAGACCCAGGAAAGCGCCGCGTTCCAATTCCCAATTGAAGCGCAACCGCTTACGGCGCTGTTGAGCTTCGAAATCGCAAATCCTAGCGTCGATTCTCCGCCGGAAGTTTATCTCAACGGTCAGGATATCGGGCCAGTTTCTCTGACGCTGCCAGACCTCGCCGATCCGGGTTATCGCGGCGAAGTCGAAGCGCTAAGCCCGCAAATGCATTTCTATTATACCGGGTGGCTGCGCGCCCAGAAAATTATACCGGCCACAATCTTGAAAGTGGGCGCAAACGATCTGGTCATCGCTAGCGGAACCGACACTGGATCTTCCGCGATCCGCGCGACTCAGATCCAACTAAAGTATATCTGGGATAAGTCGGACTATGTTCTGCGCACCCGCCACTAAAGTTATCTCACAAACAGCGCTCTGACGTTCCGCGAAGCGAAACACCCAGCTACTTCAATTTTTGAGACTTTTCTCGGCCGAGTTGCGAACACATTGGAAGTAGCTGGGTTCTTCGCTTGGCTCAGAATGACAATCGAGATGCTTCTAGCAATTCTCGAAGACGGGAGTAATATAGGCCCGCACAGGATGGAGGGACGCTGTTTTAATTAAGATGAGAACAACAAGAAAACAGCAGGGCTTCACGCTACTGGAGATCATGCTCGTGGTGAGCATCATCGTGATCATACTGGGAGTAGCGATTTCAAAACTCGGCAATACGACGGCCATCGCCAAAAGCATGCGCGTTCAGGCCGACATTCAAGCGATCAAGACGCAGCTGCAACTCTATGAAAGCATGAACGGTTTTTATCCGAGTACTGAACAGGGTTTGCAGGCGTTGGTGACCCAACCGCAGAACGACCCGCGGCCTACTCGCTGGTATCAGTTGTTCAAGGAGCTGCCAAAGGATCCATGGGGCAGCAATTATATTTATCGTAATCCTGGTGTGAAAAACTCAGGCGGCTACGATTTGTATTCGGCAGGGCCCGACCGGCAGGCCGACACGAGCGACGACGATTGGGGCAACGAATAGCCGTTGCGGCGATATTTACCGCTTTGCGCCTGCAGCAGTAGCTGGTGCCTGATTAGGCATCGTCGCTGAACCGTTGGGGTTCCGCTGAATCAAGCCGCGCGCATGAGGCCGAGCGGCCTCTTTGGACGGAATCAACTTTTGCACTTCCGACGGCAAGCCAGCAGGCAAATTCTGTGAGAACGGGCTAGAAACGGTGGCGGGGTTAGGCATTGCAGGCATTGGCGGCGCGAACGCTCTGGCAGCAAGACCTGGATTCGACGCGCCTTGTGACAAGAGCGCCTGATTAAACGTGAGGGTCGCAAAATTTCCGTCCTTGCTAATTGTCACCTTGGTCGCACCCACTTTGTCCGACCACTCGATGTTAGCAATGCTGTAGCCGTCCACTGGCTCTCTGGTAGTAAGATATTTCTTGAAGTTGTGATCCGAAGTGGAGGCGAGCGTCACCATATCGCCTTCGGGCGAACGCGCGGCGTTGGCGATGTAAAGGTCTTTTGCAAAATCAGGCGTAGCCGCAGGCGCCGCCACCTCCGTGGCGACTGCGAATGGTGAATGATCCACCATCTTTGAGTAGCGACCGAAGTTAAATTGCGCGGGCAGGACTTCCTCGGCCTGACTATGGATCACCCCGAGCAGAGCGAGGACTAGTATTAGCGTAGAGGAACATTTCATAAGCTTGCCAGTATTATTACTTCGTTAGTTGCGCCGGCGCAAACCACCGGGCGATTTTAAATTTGCCACGCATCATTGTGGGATCGCTGCCATCAATAGCCAGATTAACACTTTCGAACACGATAAAAGCGTCGGGTCGTTGCACGTCGTAAAGGAAATGCACCAATGGTGGCCACGGGCTTTTAGTTTCAATAGAAGCAAAAACCGTCTGGTGATACGGCGCGGTCTCCCCGGGACCGATCTGGGGATTCTCGACCACAATTTCATATTTGCCGGCCACCTCCTTCAATTGATCAAGCAGAGCGGAGGCTTCCGCTGGATTCTTGAGGGTAGGTTGATGCTTCCGGATCCACTCGTCGCGTTTTATCCAGAGATCGTGTTCTTTCACGTACAATGCTTGCTCAGCCAACGTTCCTCTGCGTGCTGTCAGTTCCTTGCGGGCGCCACCGAGCGCGCCGAAGATCCAGCTCAAAATCCAAAGATTTAGCAGAACGAACACGGTTCCGGCGACTATCCATGAGAGCAGGCGCTCGCGTGGATTCATTCGTTGGTAAAACGCCGGTATAATCTTCATTTTGGTTTTCCCTCCACTCGGAACTGCGCATGGTTGTTCGGCAAAATGCGAGGCGCGGCCATATCAAACTGGAAGGCCTTCAACTGTGGATTCTTCTTTATCTTGTCGATGAATTCGTAAGCCAGAGCGGCCGTATTCGCTTCGCCATCCAGAGAAATCTGCCGCGCCGACTGGTTGTACTGTGTAATGCGCACGTCGGCAGTCGGCAGGCTTTCGAAAAGATCCTCAAGGATTTCGACCGGGTAATAGTGCGCATCAATCGCCGGCGCGAGCGCTTTCCACTTTGCTTCTGTCGCGCGCACAAACTCCGTTCCGGGCGCGTCGCGCTTAATACGCCCGTCAAGCCACCCTATTTGAAACCGCATTACGCCGAGATACAGGAGCAAGAGAAAGATAAGCGCGGCATAAGCGCCACCTGCCCAAAGGAGTCGTTTCCGCCATTCTGACTGCCTTACCAGTTGCGAACGACGACGTCGCCAACTCTCCGGCAGAAGGTTGAGCTTAACCGGTGCGGGTGGCAGCTCGATGCCCACTATCTCAGTGGGGTTGGCCAGAATTCCCTGCACTGTGTCGCGCAATTCATAGCAAGTCTCGTCCAGCAACACGTTCGGAGACGAGGCATCTATTCCCTGTAGCTCCGCGCTCAATCGCAACTGCGGCAGTTCAAATTGCAGCTGCGCCCCATTACCGCCTTCGAATACCCGGGCAAGACTCAGCTTGCCGTTCTCTGTCACGGCGTAAACGAGCGTCTCGCCCTCGGGATAAATAAGAACGGCATTTCCTTTGGGAGCATGGGTGCTCGCGCGCTGCGCGGCATACACGGTAATTTGTCGCGGGATATAACCGCGCTCCAACAGTGGCGCAGCCATCTCAGCAAGCTGTTCGTTTCTAATCGCGACGGCTGAAACCACGCACTCGTTCTCGTACTGCTCGATTAGTTCAAAATCGGTTGTCACTTCTTCCGCCGCGAACGGCAGCAGTTTCTCGATCTGGATACGGATCATTTCAGGAAACTCTGCCGGATCGACACTCGGCAGCCGAAATCGCTGAGCAAGCACAGCCGAGACAGGCAACCCCAGTACAAAATCATCGGTCGCAGCCAGCAGCGGCACCGCTTCTTCCAGCGTTTGCAGCTTGCGCACATTCCATGAGCCGTTTTGTTCAGCTTTGCCTGCGACTTCGCGCAGCGATGCAGGCTCAGGTGATCGGACAAAATTCCAGCCATGCGCGGTTGGAATTATGAAAATAGATGGCTTCCCGGGCTCGATATCAAAGCTCCTTCCAACTGAATATTTGAGGCCGACCAATTGCAATCACGGCCGTGCTGCCAGCTGGAGCCCCAGCCGGCACCCCCTGCTTCAGCACCACCATTTCTACAGAGCGGGTAACCTCACCTGATTTTCCTACACTCACGATGTGCAAGACGGGGCCTTTAAATTGAACCAACGCCTGAATCTGTTGAAATTGCTGTGGATTCAAACCTAACGCGGACACAACTTCAGGCGGCACCGATGTTCCACCGGTTGCGACGAACTGAAAATCATCAGCCGTTCCATCGATTCCGTCGGGCCCGCGCCGCAATTGCAGGAAACGATCAACCCCATCGTCTGACAAGCCCGGCAACGCGCGCAGCACATCGCGCGATGCCCACGCAAGATCAATGGCGCCACAGTTGCCTACAACGGTGAAATCCTTGTCCCAGCCAGGCTTGGATGTGAATTCCTCCCAGCCACAGACTTTTTTGAGTTCATCCACAGAAAACAGCTGACCGGCGTGAGGGGGGTGATAATCATCACCCTCAGGACATGCGTTGAGGTGGTGAAGGCCTCTATTTTGCGAGACCCAATCGAGCAAAGAATCCATCATGACGTCGAGGTCGTTTAAGTCTATGCCTTTGAGATTGAGATACTGACGAAGAATTTGCAGTTTGATCGGATCTTCCCCCTGGACAAGGAAATTCAAATTCAGCCGGCCGCATTCGCCGGTTATCTGTACATCGTAACTTCCGTCGCCCATTTGCCTGTGTAAATTTGGCGAGCTCGGCGTGATCTCCCGGCATAAAGCGACCTCGGCGCCGGAAGACGCCATTGCTTCAGCGGCCAAAACCCGGTTCGCATTGCTGGAAACCACGAGGCGCGAATTGATGCTCAGTACCCATGCGATCACCATCGCACTGAGCAAAAAGAGAGCCCAAAGTGCTAACAGCAGCGCAGCGCCCGCCTCTGATTTCAATTTTTCAGAAGGTCCTTTCATTGGGAATACGGTGTTCGTCTCAGTGCAACAATTGTTTCCCATGGCACAGCTGAATCCGTGCGCCCAACGGTGATCCTGATAAGCGATGGCAGGCGGCCTCCGGGCCACCGCGGCAACCAGTTATTCGCGCCCAGATCGAAATAGCTGATTTCGAGGCTCGTCACATTCTTGATTAATGGCACCCAAGTTTCATCTGTGTCAGAACCACCCTGCGGTTTTCGCGAGAAACCAAGATCCAGCTGATCGCCTTTTTCATTTTCTGGCTGCAAACGCAGCGTGACGTAAAAGTTCCCGGCCGCGTAGCGAGTCAGCAGTGCGGGCCCCGCGCCAGAACTCCATTTTAGTTCGTCCCGCTCGCGATCGCCCAGTTTGAACGGCTCTCCGATCATGTTGGCATGCAAAGGACTCAGGCTTTGCCATTGGGCCGTGAGCAGATCATGCAACCCATCGTACTGCGCGTCGGCGGCGGCTGTACCCGACGAGAGCTGCAGCGCAGTCATGTTCGATTGCACAAAGCGAAAAATCGCCACCGACATCAGTCCCAGGATTCCCACTGCCAGCATAATCTCAAGCAACGTAAATCCTCGCCCATTCGCCCATCCGCCGACCTGTCCGCCGTACCCTCGGCCAAGGCGGATTCGCCGATTCGTTTCTTTATTCGGACCGATAAACATAAAACTGAATCTGTTTCGACTGCGGTACGCCGGCGTGCTGCCATTGGGCAGTCAACCTGACAAGAATAATTCCGCTCAGGAGCGTGTTGTCCTCTTCGGTCAAATTCGCAGGGGCGCTTTTCTGGATCAACCTTACCATGCCGTAATTGCTGTTTATCTTGAATTCCTTCTCTGCGTCAGGCACGCTAGGGGCCACTTGAATTACTGCCATCCGATCGGATAAAATCTGGCGGACAGCGCCTTCCTCTGCGCTAATCGTACTCGCATTGAGACAGTTTTCGACCGAGCGTCCAAGGGCAATGACGCCAATGGCAAAGATCGCCACGCCGAGCAGGACCTCGTACAGAGCGAACGCCGCTGTGGACGTTGTGCGGAATCGAGCTCGCGTAACGCGCATCACTGCATTGTTAGAGTGTTGGGGTGCTGGAGTGTTGAAAATCCCATTACTCCACTCCTCCACTTTTCCGTTGCTTCGCTCTGGGTTACCTCGCTGCATACTGGGTAATCTCCGGCTGCGCCGTGAGAGGCGAGTAAGTTGCCGCCCATACACCAGCGGGACCTCTGAACTGAACAGTTGCCGGTTCGCAGTTTCCTGATGACCAGAATATCCATTCCCATGGATGTTTTTCCGTCAACGCTGCTGGCAAGGACAGCCTCAGAACACTTCCCTTGTTGACACGAAGTTGAGCGGTCGCTTTCACTTCCTCATCTTCTCCAAAAACTTCCGGACGCAACAGAACACCACTCTTGGTCCAAACGATCAGGTATGGCCGCCGCTCCGTGACACTGTGCTCCTGCGCCTGGCGCACAAGATTGTTGAACCCGTCCAGAGATTGCTTCAATCGCCTGCTTGCGAAGACGCCGCTCAAGCTAGGCACTGCCAGCATGAGCAGCAACAGCAATATGAAAATGGACAGGGCAATCTCGATTAGAGTAAACCCGCGTAAACGTTGCACCGCCGAAGTTACTCGATTGACGCAAAATCACAACCGAGCCACAGACAAATGGTTCCGCCGGCAATCCTCGGGTTCTGGAATGTCGAACTGGTCTGTGGTCAGCGTTAGCAAGCCGCCGCTAAAAAAATGCAACTGACCGGCAGCAGTTAGGTTGCCTCTGTGATAGATTTTCAGCCGAAATGAAGCTCGTTCTGCGCATCAGTGCCGTCGCAGCCGCACTTTTTGTGGTCGCGATGCTGGTTTGGCAGGGAGTCATCGCGCACGGCGCACCTGATCCGACGCGCCCCAACACGAGCCCGACCGTCGCGTTCCTCGACATCGGCGTCCTGGTGTTTCGAGAGGGATTGGAATGCATTCTCGTGTTGGCCGCTATCACCGCCAGTATGACTGGCCCTAAGCGCGTGCATCGCCGCCCGGTTGCTTTCGGCGCAGGCCTGGCGTTCGTAGCGACCTTAATCACGTGGTGTATCGCCGTGCGAATTGTCGGATCGCTTAGCGACAACATGTCGGCGCTCGATCTTCAAGCCGCGACAGGGCTGCTTGCGGTGATTGTTCTGCTCGTGATCATGAATTGGTTTTTCCATAAAATTTATTGGGGCGGTTGGATTCGCGCCCATAATCGGCGGCGCAAAGCACTGTTGGAAAATGCGCGCGCCGCCGAGATCTCGCAGTCGCGTCTGTGGTGGGGATTGATCCTGCTCGGATTCACCTCCTTGTATCGGGAAGGCTTTGAAGTCGTGCTTTTTTTACAAAGCTATAATCTGCGGTTGGGCGGTGGCGTGGTACTAAAAGGAGCGCTGTTGGGCATGGTGCTCACAGGAATGGTGGCCGTGCTGACTTTTGTTCTTCAACAGCGGCTGCCGTACCGCAAAATGTTGATCACCACCGGGATTCTCCTCGGAGTCGTGTTACTCGTTATGGTAGGCGAACAAGCGCAGGAAATGCAGCTGGCACATTGGATTTCCACAACGCCCGTCGACTCGTTGAAGCCCTACATTCCACCGTGGATGGGTCTCTGGTTTGCGGTGTTCCCGACAGTTGAAACACTCGTTGCACAGTTGATAGCGGCGGTACTAGTGATTGGCTCCTATTACGCCGCACGCCGCTTCGGCGGTGGGCCAGCCGGCGGCGCTACGGTTGAAGCGCACGCGCCCAGCATGGCTGCGATTAATGCGTAAATAATTATTTCTGGATGCGGTTGCCGCGCAGAACTAGCGCCCCGCCGCGTTCAGCGCTATTCGAGTTGACCTAAATCGCAAACTTTCCACTGTAGCCGGATGATTACGCCAACGCCCCCCTACCTCAGACTGGTTCGAATTATTTTCGGTGTTTGTATATTCCTTCTCGCACCTTCTCTTCGATCCGCTCCATCCCCTACCCCAACGGCATTTGGAACGATCGACGAAAAGTTGTTCAACGGAATGCGCTGGAGACAAGTCGGTCCGTTTCGCGGCGGGCGCGCGCTGGCAATCGAAGGTGTCGTTGGCGAGCCGGACACGTATTATTTCGGAGCGGTCGCGGGCGGAGTCTGGAAAACGACCGACGGCGGCGCGAACTGGGTTCCACTTTTCGACAAGGAACCGATTTCCTCGATCGGCGCGATCGCAGTCGCGCAATCGGATCACAATGTGATTTACGCCGGCACGGGCGAAGGGGCCATCCGCGGCAATGCCACTTACGGCACCGGAATCTTCAAATCGATCGACGGCGGAAAAACCTGGGAGAACGTGGGCCTCAAGGACACGCGCCAGATCGGCGCGCTAATTGTCGATCCAAGAAATGAGAATGTGGTTCTCGTTGCCGCGTTGGGTCACGCGTTCGGTCCCAATCAGGAGCGCGGAATTTTTCGCACCACGGACGGCGGCAAAACGTGGACGAAAGTTTTGTCGAAAGACGAAAACACTGGCGGGATCGACATTGTTTTCGATCCGCATAATCCGAACATCGTGTTCGCCTCGCTTTGGCAGGCGCGGCGGCAACCATGGTTTTTCTCCAGCGGCGGCCCCGGCAGCGGACTTTATCGTTCCGAAGATAATGGCGTGACGTGGAAACGTCTCGAGGGCAACGGTTTTCCCGTTGGAATCCTGGGGAAGATCGGCGTCGCCGTTTCCGGAGCGGATTCGAACCGCGTCTATGCGATCATTGAGGCCAAGGATGGCGGTCTCTACCGCTCGGATGACGCCGGGCAGCATTGGACTCGCGTCAATGACGATGGCCGGTTTCGCCAGCGCGCCTGGTATTTTAGCAAAGTTTATGCTGACCCGAAATCCGCGGACACAGTTTACCTTGTAAACACAGGCCTCTTTAAATCGGTCGATGGTGGAAAAAATTTCACTCTCTTGCCCGCGCGTCACGGCGATCATCACGGGCTTTGGATTGACCCGACGAATCCAAATCGCATCGCCAACGTGAATGACGGCGGTGCCAGCATCTCCACCGACGGCGGCAAGAATTGGACGACGCAAAATAACCAACCCACAGCGCAGTTTTATCACGTCGCGGTGGACAACGCGTTCCCGTACCACATCTACGGCGCGCAACAGGACAACTCGAACGTCGGTATCGCCAGTCGCACCGATTGGGGCGCGATCGGGCGACAGAACTGGTTTGAAGCCGGTGGCGGCGAGTGCGGCTTCGTCGTGCCGGACCCGCGCGATTGGCACATCATCTATTCAAACAACGAAGGCTTCATCAATCGCTACGATAGAAATAAAGAGGAAGTGCAGGACGTTAGTCCCGTTCCGATCGATAACTCCGGGCATGGCGCTGCCGATCTCATCCATCGTTTTCAATGGGTCACGCCGCTCATGCTTTCGCCGCATAACCCCGATGTGATTTACACAGCAGGCGAATGCGTTTTCAAATCATCGGATCACGGACAAAGCTGGACGCAAATCAGTGGCGATCTCACGCGCAACGATAAATCGAAACAGCAACCAAGTGGTGGCCCGCTGACGAATGACATCACCTCGGTTGAGTATTACGACACGGTGTTCGCGCTGGCGGAATCGCCAGTAAAGCAAGGAACGCTCTGGGCAGGCACAGATGATGGGCTCGTTCAGGTTACGACCGACGATGGCCAGCATTGGTCAAACGTCACACCGAAAATGCCCGACTGGAGTACGGTGGATCTGATCGAACCCTCGCCGCACGACGGCAACACTGCTTATGTGGCGGTGGATCGACACAAGCTCGACGATTTTAAGCCGTACATTTTTAAGACCACTGATCTTGGGAAGAACTGGACCTCGATTGTGCGCGGAATTCCCGATGGCGCGTATGTGCACGCCGTGCGCGAAGATCCCAAGCGCAAAGGACTGCTCTACGCGGGGACTGAACTCGGCGTCTTTGTTTCATTCGATGACGGCGCGCACTGGCAACCGCTGCAATTGAATCTGCCGGCCACACCGATTCACGATCTGGTCGTCAAAGATGACGATCTGGTAGTGGCAACGCACGGGCGTTCTTTCTGGGTATTGGATGATTTGACGCCAGTTCGTCAGGTGAACGCGCAATCCGGCCAGGCAGATGTCATTCTTTATCAACCACAGACTGCGTTGCGTTTACATTACCCCGAGGAATTCGACAAACGCCACCCGGTCGGCGATAACCCGCCACCAGGGGCAATCATCGATTATTATCTCAAGACCGCGCCGAAAGAAGAGGTCTCGCTGGAGATTCTTGACGCTTCAGGCAAAGTCGTCAGACGCCTTTCCAACAAAGAGAATAAAGAAGGTGAACAACCACCTGAATGGCCGGATCGCGTCGAGCGGGTGAAGACGATTCCAGCAAACGAGGGAATGAACCGGTTCGCGTGGGATTTGCGCTACGATGACCCAATACAAATCCCGGGCGCGTTTTATTCCGGGACTGGCCCCAAAGGGCCGCTCGCGTTGCCCGGCGATTATCAAGTAAAACTGACTGTCGGCGGCAAGTCGCAGACCGCGCGGCTGCATTTGGTGATCGATCCGCGAACAAAGGGACAGGAAGCGGCGGTCCAGAAACAGTTCACTTTGGCGACGCAGGTGAACGATCGGATCTCACAGCTGCATCAAGCCGTTAACGAAATCCGTGATCTCAGATCACAGATTCAAGCGCTGCACAAGCGCTTCGGCGACGATCGGCGTCTAAAACCGGCGCTCGCGGCAGCCGATGATCTCGATCACAAAATGTCCGAAGTCGAGCAGAAGCTTATTCAAGTGAACATGAAGGGTTCGGAAGCGAACCTCGCTTTCCCAAACATGTTAAACGAGCGATTTGATAGCTTCAGCCACGTGATTGATACCGGCGACAATGAGCCGACAAACCCCCAGTCCAACGTGTTTCAAATGTTGAGCAGCCAGTTAGATGAGCAGTTGAAAAAATGGGCACAGCTCAAGCAAGAAGATGTCGCCAAGGTGAGCGAATTGGTTAAACAAGCCAATTTGCCGGCGCTGATTATTACAGAAAAGAGGACTGATTGATAGTAGGGACGGCGCACCGCGCCGACCTCTGCGAATATGAGCACGATCAACAAGGCTGTTGTGCTCGCGGCAGGGCGCGGCACACGTATGCGGGAACTGACTACCAATCTTCCCAAACCGATGATCGAAGTCCGCGGCAAACCGGTCTTGCAACACATCGTCGAAGGACTGCGGGATGCGGGAATACGCGAGTTTCTCATCGTCGTCGGCTATCGCGGCGACACGGTGCGAAATTTTCTAGGCAACGGTTCGCGCTACGATATTGCGATTCAATACGCGACACAGACGGTGCAGGATGGAACCGGTCGCGTCGTCGATCTCGCCCGTGATTTCGTCAGAGATACCCCATTCGTTCTGAGCTACGGCGACATTTTAGTCGATCCGACAAATTACAAACGCGTTGTCGATATTCCGGACAACGTCCAGGCAGTTGTCACCGTGACACGCGGCGAGGACGTCAGGAAAGGTGGTGCTGTTTTTCTAAATGAACACATGGAACTCATCGACATTCGCGAAAAGTCGGAAACCGGTGAAGAAACCAGTTGGTACAACGCCGGCCTTTACACGTTTCGCCCCAGCATTTTCGAATTCACAGCGAAACTGAAACCGTCCCTACGCGGCGAATACGAATTGACCGACGCGATTAGCGCACTGGCGCTATCCAGGAAAAGAGTTAAGGCGGTCGTGCTGACCGGAGAATGGGCGGACGTGCGCGATCCCGAAATCCTCTCGCGGTTAAATCGCGGCGCTTAGCTTTCGCGTCATTCCGAGCGCAGCGAGGAACCTCACAGTTGCAGCTTTCGTCATGCAAATTGCTATACCGCTCGGACATCGGATGCATTGTATTCCTGCTAACATGTGTAATCACCGAAATTTCGAGAGGTCTCTCGTTTCGCTGGTGATGACAACGTGTTAGATCGCCAATCCTAGCGCGTTTGTTCAGCAGTCTCCGCCGATGGTTCTTCGCCGATTTCTTCTTCAATCTCGCGTCGCCATTCGCGCGAGAGCCAGGGTCTCAGCACTCCGTAAAGCAAATACGCCAGGAACAAAACCGCTGGCATCCATTCATAATTCAAAACGGTGAAAATGAGTACCAGAATGATGATAAGGAAACGCGGGATCGATTTCTTCGTTTTCCAATTGAGCGCCTTGAAGCTCGGATATTGGAACCGGCTAAACATCATGAAGGAAAGAAAGAGCAACAATGGCGGCAGAACGAAGCGCCAGTTGCCAAGGCGATGTTCGCCTTGAGCGAGCCAAAGCAGAAACAACGTGATCGACGCAATTAGACCGGCGGCGGCTGGAATGGGAAAACCCGTGAAAGTGTTTTGGTGATTAGCTCCCTCGTTCTTTGCGCCCATTGAATTGAAACGGGCCAGGCGCAGCGCACCGCACGCCAGGTAAATGAACGCGATAATCCAGCAGGCGCGCGGAAACTCCTGTAACACCACGCGGTAAACCATCAGCGCAGGCGCAAGGCCGAACGAGACAATATCAGCGAGTGAGTCGAACTCGCGCCCGAATGGACTCTCGTGCCCACCCAGCCGCGCAAGACGTCCGTCTAAAAAATCAAAGACAAAGGCAGCGAGAACGAACCAGATGGCAGTGTGAAAAAGGTCACCAGCTGCATCGGGATTCGATGCCTGGAGCAGCGCGCCTTCGAGAATTTTAAGGGTGGCGGTGAATCCACAAAACAGGTTCGCCGCCGTCATCAGATTCGGCAGAAGATAGATTTTGGATGGCTGTTCGTTCATGCCTTCGGTAGAGTTAAATAGTTAAAAAGTTAATTGGTTGAATCGGAATTCACCAGCACGACCAGTTCACTTTTTTAACTGTTTAACTTTTCAACTCTTCAACTTTTCCCTCCGCCAGCCGCGCGATAATTGTCGAGCCACCGAGGACGTGATCGCCTGTTTTCACGAGCACTTCAGCGTTAAGCGGCAAGTATAATTCTGTTCGCGAACCGAAGCGAATCATTCCGAACCGCTCGCCTTTCCTCAATTCATCCCCGATTTGTGCCCAGGCCACGATGCGTCTGGCGATTGCACCGGTGATCTGGCGCACGACGATCGTAACTCGCGGATTCTCGAAAGCCCAAGTCATCGATTCGTTTTTCTTGGAACAATCCGCGCGACGCGCATCGAGACAGAGGCCTTCTCGATGTTGGCGATAAACAACGCGGCCATCGATTGGCGCGCGGTTTGTATGGACGTCGAAGATCGACAAGAAAATTCCGATACGTCGTGTTCGTGTTTTGAGCACCTGGCTTTCATCCGATTCAACGATGTCCATGATGGTTCCATCAGCCGGAGCCACGATCAGATTTGGATCTACCGGCGCCGTCCGTTCCGGGTCGCGGAAGAAGGCAACAGTGAAAAGAAACAGCAAGAAAAAGAACCACCACAACCATGCGGAAAAGGCCGCGCCAGCCACTGCCAACAACGTGAGCAACAACAAAACCCACCGTGCTTCCCAGAGCGTTTTGAGGCGCATAAAAGAGTCTATTTTGGGAGTCTGAAACGACGCGGTCAAGACACCAAAATTCAGCAAACTGGCGCCCGCCCGCGAACCACAATATCATGGGGCTTTTGTAGGTGGCGACCTCCATCCCTAGCGGAAATAAACTGCTCGAAACCACGAGATTATTTGTTGTTTTAGGGCCGTTTCCGGGTATGATCTTTTGTGTGGGTCAGTTGGCCCACTTTTATGGCGCAAGTTCAAGAAGAAATTCCGGTCGAAAAAATATCTCGCGGCTCGACTGGAATCGCCGCCACACAGAAATACGACGCCGCGCAAATCGACAAGTTAGAGGGCCTCGAAGCGGTTCGGAAACGGCCTGGGATGTTCATCGGAGATCCGGACGAACGTGGACTGCATCATTTGGTTTACGAAGTCGTTGATAACTCCATTGACGAACATCTCGCGGGATTTTGCACGAAGATCGAAGTGATCGTTCATGTGGATGGATCGATCTCCGTTCGAGACAATGGCCGCGGCATTCCTATTGATGTTCATCCCAAATGGAAGATGCCGGCGATCGAACTGGTGCTGACGAATCTGCACGCCGGCGGAAAATTTGGGCAGGGCGCTTACAAATATTCCGGCGGGTTGCACGGCGTAGGCGCGAAATGCACGAATGCCCTTTCGGAATGGTTCAAGGTAGAGGTCTCGCGCGATGGCAAAGTCTATCACATGGCTTTCGCGAAGGGCAAAACGACCGACAAACTTACGGTCATTGGTGAAGTCAAAAGCAAAAAAACTACCGGCACGCTGATCACGTTTCTGCCTGATCCGACGATCTTCACCATCACGACCGAATTTAAATTCGAGCGACTGGCAACTCGCCTGCGCGAGCTCGCCTTCCTTAATCCGGGTCTCGACATTACGCTCACAGACGAGCGGAGCGATCCGCCGAAGAAGGAAAAATTTTTCTACAAACATGGCATCGAAGAGTTCGTAAAGCAGCTGGGCGAAAACAAACAAGTCCTACATCCGAAGCCGATCGCAATTTCACGCCGGCGCGATGAAGTGTTTGTCGATGTGGTGCTGCAATATAACGATAGTTACAACGACCAGATATTGCCATTTGCGAACTCCATCCCTAATCCCGATGGCGGTACGCATTTGACGGGTTTCCGCACGGCGCTCACCAAAGCTGTCAATCAATACGCCAAGCAAAATACTCTGCTGAAAGAGAAGGACCCCTCGATTTCCGGAGACGATGTGCGCGAAGGATTGATCTGCGTGCTCAGCGTGAAACTGCCGAATCCGCGCTTCGAATCGCAGACCAAGGTGAAACTCGTCAACACGGAGATCGACGGAATCGTGAACTCGGTCGCTTACGACGGATTGATGACTTACTTTGACAAAAATCCGCCTGTTGCGCGCCGCATCTTCGACAAGGTGCTCACCGCCGCGCGAGCGCGGGAAGCTGCTCGAAAAGCCAGGGAAACAATTCGCAAGGGAGCGCTGACCGGTGGTGGGCTGCCCGGGAAATTAGCTGATTGTTCGGAGCGCGATCCGGAATTGACGGAGCTTTACATTGTCGAGGGCGACTCAGCTGGCGGCTCCGCGAAACAGGGACGAGACCGGCGTTATCAGGCGATTCTGCCGATCCGCGGCAAGTTGATCAACGTCGAGAAAGCGCGGGAAGATCAATTTCTCAAGAACGCTGAAATCCAGTCGATGATCACGGCAATCGGCACCGGCATTGGCAAACCGAAAGAAGACGGCAATGGCAAGGACGAAGGCCGGTTCGATATCGCAAAGCTGCGCTACGGCCGCATCATCATCATGACCGACGCAGACGTGGACGGCTCACACATTCGAACGCTGTTGCTGACCTTTTTCTTCCGGCAGATGACCGAACTCGTGCGCGCCGGGAGGATTTACATCGCGCAGCCACCCCTTTATCAGATCAAACGAAAAAAGCGCGAGGAATACGTCGATGACGACGTTCAGCTAAACAAAATCTTGATCTCGCTCGGCGCGGAGGATGTGCGGCTGAAAAACTTGGCGGATGATAAGGAAATCACTGCGGCGCAATTAAAGGACATTCTCGAATCGCTGGGGAAACTTGCGAAGCTGAGCGAAGCCGTTCGGCGACACGGAGGCGATTTCGAAACTTACCTCGCCGAGCGGAATTCCCGATCCGGCAAACTGCCGACCTACCTTGTGAAAGTACGCGAGGGCAACGATGAGACGGTGCATTATTTTCACGACGAAAAAGCGGTGCGCCAGTTTCATCAGGAAAATCTCGATCTCAACTTATTCGATACTCAGATTGAACAAGAGTTGTTGCCGCTGGGAGAAAGTCAGGCGCCTCCGAAAACAAATGGCGTCCGTCGGCGTGGCAAGCTTGTCGAGCTGCACGAGTCGGCGGCTATACAAAAACTGATTCTGGAACTGGCACGGAAAGGTCTGAAGGTCGGCCATTACGCAGCAAGCGATCGGCCAATCTTCGAATTAATCGAGGGCGAAGGCGAGAAGGCCGTCGCGCATCCGCTTTTTTCGATTCCCGAGATCCTGCAAAAGATTTTGGAAATCGGGCGTCGCGGGGTGCAGATCAAGCGATTCAAAGGCCTGGGCGAGATGAACGCCAAAGAGTTGTTCGAAACCACGATGAATCCCGAGAAGCGCAAGCTCCTAAAGGTGGATTTGAACGAGGACAACGCCGTCGATGCCGACAAGATGTTCACGATTTTGATGGGCGACGTGGTCGAACCGCGCCGGCAATTTATCGAAGACAACGCATTAAACGTCCGAAATCTGGACGTTTGAAATGACGAAGCTCGAATCGCGAATGACCAAGGAATGACCAACGTGGCTTGTTACATCGTTAAAACGTTATATCGAGTTTCCGATTCAACGGTTTAACGTTCAACAGTTCAACGCGGCGAAACCATGCTTAATCCGAACGAAAAAGTCGAGCCGGTAAACGTGGCGGAGGAAGTATCAAGGTCGTTCCTCGATTACTCGATGTCGGTGATCATCTCGCGAGCGCTGCCGGACGCGCGCGACGGGCTGAAGCCATCGCAGAGAAGAATTCTTTACGCGATGCACGATTTGTCGCTGTTCCCGGGACGGCAACATCGGAAGTGCGCGAAAATATGCGGCGACACCAGCGGTAATTATCATCCGCACGGTGAAGCAGTGATCTACCCCACCCTCGTGCATATGGCTCAGCCGTGGGCAATGCGCGAACCGCTGGTCGATGGGCAGGGAAATTTTGGTTCGGTCGAGGGCGATCCGCCGGCGGCGATGCGTTACACCGAGGCGCGCATGACGCATCTCGGCGCCGCGCTCATGACCGACATGGAGAAAGACACTGTCGATTTTGTCCCGAATTACGACGAGACGCGCACTGAGCCAACAGTTTTCCCCGCCGCGTTTCCGAATCTGCTCGTTAACGGCGGCACCGGAATCGCCGTCGGCATGGCCACCAATATTCCTCCGCATAATCTCACCGAAGTCATCGGTGGAATTTGCGCACAGATCGATGACCCGGACATCACACTGGACGAATTGATGAAGCACGTGAAGGGGCCGGATTTTCCAACTGGGTGCGTCATCTGCGGCATCAACGGCATCCGCCAGTATTTCCAGACCGGTCGGGGGAGTATGAAAGCGCGGGGGAAAGCCGGCGTTGAAGAGCTTAAAGGCGGCCGCGAGCAAATCGTCATCACGCAAATTCCGTACGGCGTAAACCGCGCCACGCTGGTGGAGCGCATCGCAGACTTAGTAAACGAAAAAGTGCTCACAGACATCAGCTATGTCGGCGATCAGTCGGACGAGAACACGCGCATCGTCATCGAGCTCAAACGCGACGCGAACCCGAAAGTCATCATCGCCAATCTCTACAAGCACACCGCGTTGGAATCGTCTTTTGCGGTGATCATGCTGGCGATCGACCGTGGCCGGCCGAAGCTACTTTCACTCAAGGAAGCCAACGCGGCTTATATTGAGCATCGCCGCGAGGTCGTCTTGCGCCGCACGCGTTTCGAATTGCGCAAAGCCGAAGAGCGCGCCGAAACGCTGGAAGGTTATCTGATTGCGCTTCGGAACCTCGACGAATTCATACGCATCATTCGCGAATCAGCTAACAAAGATGAAGCGCGGGTCAAATTGTTGGCATTCGATTTCACGAAGCGACAAGTCGAGCAAATCGGCATCGTCATTCGCAACCCCGCGCGGCTGGCGGAAGGCCGTTACGCGTTCAGCGAACAGCAGGCTGACGAGATTCTCAACCTGCGTTTGTATCAACTCACCGGGCTCGAGCGCGAAAAGATCGAGACAGAGTACAAGGACGTAATCGAATCGATCAAGGACCTTCGCGATATTCTGGCGAAAGAGCAGCGGGTATTGACCATCATTAAGAAGGAATTGCGCGAAGTCCGTGACAAATACGGTTCGCCGCGTCTGACGGAAATCGTTCCCGAAGAAGCGGAGATCAACGTGGAAGACCTCATCGCGAACGAAGGCTGCATAATCAGCATCACACACGGCGGTTTTATCAAGCGCACCGCTGTGAGCGCATTTCGTGCACAACGCCGTGGCGGCAAGGGCGTGATCGGTATGGCCACGCGCGAAGGCGCCACTGAGCAGGAAGAAGGCGATTTCGTCGAGCACCTTTTTACCGCCACCACGCACGATTATCTGATGTTCTTCACAGCGAGGGGGCGCGCTTACGTGGAAAAAGTTTACGAGATCCCCGAGATGGGACGCGCGGCGAAAGGCCGCTCAATCGCCAATATTCTCGAGCTCAAGCCCGACGAAAAAATCGCGGCCACAATTCGCGTCCAATCCAAAAAATCCGGCGCCGGCCCGAACGCTGTCGATCAAACGTGGGATGAAAATCTGCACATCGTTTTCGCGACGGAGTCTGGCATCGTCAAAAAATCGAATTTGTCTGATTATGCGAATGTTCGGCGCGGCGGCATCATCGCCATCCAAATCGAAGAAGGCGATCGTTTGATCGACGCGAAACTAACGAACGGCAACAACGAGATTGTGCTCATCACGAAAGACGGAATGAGCTTGCGCTTCCACGAAGAACAACTGCGCGATCAGGGTCGCAACACCGTCGGCGTCTGGGGAATTCGCCCTGAGAAGGGCGACCATGTCGTGGCCATCGCGATCGTCGATCCAAACGCCATGCTGCTCGTGGCCGGGGAAAACGGAATCGGCAAACGCACGCCGTTCGATGATTACCGGCGGCAATCGCGCGGGGGCAAAGGCATTATCACCATGAAGACTGGAGAAAAAACCGGCGACGTCGTCGGCGCGCTCACAGTACGCGAGTCTGACGAGATCATGTTGATCACCAACAAAGGCCAGATGGTGCGCACCCGCGTGAAAGAAATCCGCGAGACGGGGCGCAACACCATGGGCGTAAAATTAATGGACCTACGGAACGGCGAGAAACTGCAAGCCATCGCGCCTGTGGTCAGTGAGGCGGAAGAGGAACAAGCGCAAAGCACGGAAACTCCCGTCGATAAGTCGTAAACGCGGTTTCGCGGCTCCTTCGCACGGGGAGCTCATCCAATCCGTAAATGAAAAGGAACCCCGCTCGGCGGCCCTCCTTTTCGAATCGGCAACGTCCGCCTCTTAGTAACCGCCCGTCGTATGCGTTGTCGTGGTCGTCATACTAGGCGGAGGCGGCTGCGCAGTCACAGTGGTTTGACGCGTTGTAGTAGTGGTCGTCTCGGGTTGGCTCGAGCAAGACACCAGCAGCAGACCCAGCAGCGAAAACGCAGAAATGACAATGATCGTTCGTTTCATAGTTGAATTGCCTCTTTAAAAGTAATTCGTCACAACTGGCTCTGAAAGATGTATTGGAACGAAGAAATTCCCTTAAATTTCGATCTTGGCACGTTGTCGCTTCAGTTCGCTCCGTTTCCGTTTTTCCTCCAAAATTTTCTGCTTAAGAGCAGATGGTCGCGGCGATTTTCTTCGGCGCGCCTTTTCGCGCTCCGCGATTTCCGCAGTCCGCTTCTCTTCTCGAGCAGCTTCGACAGCATCGAGCAACCGTTCCCGCGCCAGCTTGCGATTCATCGCTTGCGAGCGGGAATCCTGAACCGTCACGCTGACGCCGCTCGGCTGATGTCGCAGTGTCACGGCAGTTGAAACCTTGTTCACGTGTTGTCCGCCCGGCCCGCGCGAACGCGCGAACGTTTCCTCCAGATCGGCCTCACGAATGTCCAGGCGCCGCATTCGCTCGCTTACTGCGTCTTCCGGCATTTCTGCATCACTCCAGCACTGTACCCTCCGAAATATTCTCGCGACCGTAGCGAAGAACACGCGCCATCCAAACTAGTTCATTCAGAAATTTGCCCACGCGTCGAACATAACTCTGATCGACCAAATTGCCTTGCTCATCGAAGAGTGTCCCGACGTTTCCAAAATTGACGTCCTCGAAAATTGCAACGAGACCCAGCTCGCGCATCACCGGCAGGAGATTCTCAATCACACGCGCGCCGCCAAACGGACCAGCCGACACACCGCAAATCCCGACCGCCTTGTGAATGTATTCTTTCAAATTCATGTCGAGCGCGTGTTTCAGAAGCCCGGGATAACCGTGATTGTATTCCGGCACAACGAGAATGATTCCATCGCACCGCTCGATCGTCGCCGCGAATGCTGGGTCTTTCATTTGCTCTCCCTCATCGTCAAGCCGCATCGGAAGCTCGCGCACGTCGATCAACTCGGTCTCCACATCGACGCGTTTCTTTGTCTGCTCAAAAACAAAACGCGCGACGTGTTCGCTCTGTCTCCCTTGCCGAGCTGTTCCGAGAATTACTGGAATAAAAAGTGGACGTTCCATCTATTCGCACGCCGAGAGCCCCATCCCCTAACTGGAAACTTGCCGATGGCCGGACTCGAACCGGCACGGGCCTTTTACGGCCCAACGGATTTTAAGTCCGTTGCGTCTGCCATTCCGCCACATCGGCTTTTACGATGATAAATGGAACTCATTTATTCTCAATTTC
>Ga0306922_10000641_pt1 | contig 29679 bp, 38 predicted proteins | sample sta12Cox44000082_FD_203758 | JGI IMG/M metagenome (GOLD analysis project Ga0306922, IMG submission 203758) | Lab enrichment of tropical soil microbial communities from Luquillo Experimental Forest, Puerto Rico - statoxic.12C.oxic.44.000.082 (v2)... | ecosystem: Environmental > Terrestrial >... | reverse complement strand
TCCTCCAGCTCATGGTGCGTCTTCCGCAGATACTCGGCGCGCTCGTCATGAGTCGTCACATCGTCGATGACCATGCGGCTCAAAGTCGCCAGCACCACGATATCAAGGGTGTTAAGCCCAGGATTGGGACCAACCGCATCGATGTAGACGCTTTGGCATTGATTTATTTTCCACCTCTGCGCCTGCAGCCGCTCCTCGGGAGTCTGCGCAGTGGCCTGGAAACGATTGGCTCCATCGACGACGCGAGTGCAGTACTCGTCGGAGAAGCGCATCACAGTGAGCTGCAATCGTGTCAGATTTCTGGCCCGCTCCTGCGAGTGTTGGTAGGCAGGGGTCATCTCTTTCACCGTCGTGCAGCCGACAAGCAAGCAGGCCATTAAGACGCAAAGGGCGAAGAGCAACTTTTTCATGTTGACTCCAACAGTGGCTCGGTTTGTTGGAACAGTCGGTCAGGCCCTCTCGGTGTGCACAATCCGTCATGGAGGTTTCTTCGCGCCTTGCGGAGGGTCGCTTAGAAATAGCGCGTGCAATGGCTCAGTCACTAGGGGCCACCTCTGACCTGATGCGGTGGAGGTCCTGTCACCGCCTCCGTAGGCGGCAGCTTAGGCATTATGGCCCGCCGTGTACAAGCGGGCCTCCCGCGTACCGTGGGTTGCACACGTGCGTGCGCCGAGCCACATGTAGAGCGCTGCGAAAGCGTCATCTACACCAAGCACAGGAGGCAGACCATGGATGAGACTATCACGGGCTTCGTCGGGCTTGATGTGCATGCCGAGTCTTTGGCGATCGGGGTTGCGGAGTCAGGGCGCTGCGCCGCGCTTTGTGGGCACGGTGGGTCCCAAGTTCTCCGAGCTGAGCAAAGCTCTGGCCAAACTAGGCGATGCCTCAAAGCTGTCGATCGTCTACGAGGCAGGACCGTGCGGATACGCGCTGGCTCGGGCTTAAGCGCGCCAGGCACCGGTGTGAGGTGGTGGCGCCTTCGAAGATGCCACGTCGGCCGGGCGAGCGGGTCAAGACCAACCGACGCGATGCGCTGACCTTGGCACGCCTTGCCCGCGCCGGAGAATTGACCTTCGTCGGGCGACCGGAAACTGATCGGCGTTCACTGCATCGGCGACATTGCCTCAGAGATAGTCGGCATCGGCCAGATGGTGATCCGCTGCGGCCGCTACAGTGAACACCAATCGCTAATATGTCGCTCAACACTCCCACCTACAGCTATGCGTACAAGTACGCCGCGTTCGACGGTTTGCGCCGCCTAGCGGCCGCCAGAGCAACGACGGCTGTAGTGTCTGTGGGCGATGGCAGCGCAGGCGCAGAACCGCGGCGTCTACCCGCTCGGCCTGAGTGCCATCAATTCCGGCGTCAGCGGTGAGCCTGGACTCACGTACAACAACGCCTTCCTGTTTTACTCGCGTAGCGAGCAGAAGGGAGCCAACGGCGAGGTTCTCGCCACGGGACAACAATCGGTCCTGCTGGACATGAACACCCTTCTTTGGGCGAGCACGGGCCAAATAGCGATGCTGGGGGTGCCCGATTTTCGTCCGCGGTGACGATACCGATCGCCAATAACTCACTGAGCTCGAGTGCCCAGGGCGCTATCAGTGGCGGCGGCGGATTCGGGGACTTTTACCTTCAACCTGTCATTCTCTGGTGGCGCACGGTGCGCGTCGACATTCGTGGCATCTTCGGCTTCCTGGCACCGACCGGAAAATTCAACGCCGGTGCGACTGACATCGTCGGCAACGGCTACTGGACGCCGGTGTTGGCCTCGGGCCAAACGTTCCTTATCCGAGGATAAGGCAACGACGCTCTCCGCCTTCGAGATGTACGAATTTCACAGTACTCAATCGGGCACACACATTCATCCGGGCGAGACGTTTGACCTGGACTATTCGCTAATGCGGGCATTCACTTTCTCGGACTCTCGACTACAAGTTGGATTAATCGGCTACGGTGCATGGCAGACGACAGCGAAGACGGGGCCACAGATCACGCCGGCAGAAGAGGCGCAGCGCTACAGGGTCAATGCCCTCGGCGCCGGCGCGAATTTCGTGTTACCGGCTCGGAAAGTGACTCTGAGTTTCAAGTACTTTGACGAGTTCTCAAACCAGTGGACTTACCAAGGCTACTCACTTCAGATTTCAGCCGGGGTTAGCTTCTAGGCGTCTCTGTGCCAGCAGACTCACGTTGCCGGTTTACGATCGATCCAGCTTACCCGAGGACTTTTTAGAGAAATATCTGGGTAAGAAGAAAGCCCTTGCAGAGACAACGACTTGGTAGCGTATCGAACGCAGCCGGTAGAGAAACGGTAGAGGCCGCCCGTTACTCCAGCGATGTATCGGTGGATTCCGGCTCGGTCTGACCCAGGCGTACCTCAGTCGCACCCAGTGTGGTAGCCACGCTTAGAGCCCACTCGATCCATTCGGCAAGCTCACCGGTCGCCGGGTGACCGTCGCGGCGGCCGTCGCACGAGGCGGTAGCTTCGTGTGCTGACGGCTTAAAACGTTACCACCCGATCGCCGAGGTCCGCAAGGCCGGACGGTCCCGCGGATCCGAAAAGGAGTCCGGTGAGCGTTGATCCCCTACCGCATACTCGTAACCCTTAGGGAAGGGGTTGTCTTCCTCGTCAACGCAACTCCGCGCTTCTCGAGGCCGGTACTCAGCTTAAGACCACATAGAAAAGTGGCCGCCAGCTTCTTCTGGCGGCCAAGTCTATTGGCGGAACAGTGTTCTTATGAGTCGAGCTTCTGGCCTAAAAATTCCTTGGCTTTGGCCACTTCGTTGTCCCACTTACCAAGCTGCTCTGGATCCAGAAACTTAGCAACGCGGTCATGAATCTCGCTACGATGCTCCTTCACTTTGGAAACTATCTCTGCTTTGGTTGTGTTGGGGTGCGACTTCAGGTATTCCCCAACCCTTTCACGTCCGTCGGCAAGAGCAGTTTGAAGTTTCTCCTTCTGCTCCTCACTTAAGTCGAGGTCGACAGCGAAACGCTTCAGTTCCGTTGCAACCTGCTCGCGTTGCTCAGCTGTCATAGTCATAGCGAGTCTCCTTGTGTGTTACAGCCACGCCCACCGCGAACCGGCTTCGCGTTCGACCGGTCGCGGCTCGAAAAATTTCGCCCGTACAAGGCTGCGCGGCGCATCGCGATGATTACCTCGGCTCTCCAGCCCGCGCTCCTGAAGGCGCGGTCGCCGGGCAAAAGTGCGAAGCGTGACACTGCGCAGCTTCTGCCACTGACACATTGGTCGCCAGGCATTCGCGGAGGCGACGCCCACCGCACACCTCCGCTGGCGCAAGCCGGGAGCGGGTGAAGGCTAGCGTTGCGTCGAGTCGCCGCTCACGAGCGGTTGTCAGGCCCACCGTGGCCGGAGGGAACAACCCTCCGGCCGTTGCTGCAGCGGCATGTTCCTTCTACGCGATCCGTGCGATCGTCATGCCTCCTCTTCGCTTCTTTCGCGCAGCAGATGCGCGACCAACATGCGGCGCGCGCGCCCCCGCCGCATCGCACGCTTTCCCATAAGCAGCCGTGCGAGCTGGTGCTCGCCGCCGCCCTCGCCGTACTCATCCTCACCCTCATCCTCTTCTTCCCCGGCTTCACCTCTCTCGCGTAGCAGGTGCGCCAGCAGCATGCGACGCGCGCGTGCACGACGCATCACGCGCTTCCCCATAAGCAGCCGCGCGAGCCGGTGCTCACCACCGCCACCCTCCTCACCGTACTCATCCTCACCCTCATCCTCTTCTTCCCCGGCTTCACCTCTCTCGCGTAGCACGTGCGCGAGGAGCATGCGCCGCACGCGTCTGCGACGCAGAATGCGACTGCCAATCAGCAGCCGTGCGAGCCGGTGCTCACCACCGCCACCCTCCTCGCCGTACTCATCCTCACCCTCATCCTCTTCTTCCCCGGCTTCACCTCTCTCGCGTAGCACGTGCGCGAGGAGCATGCGCCGCACGCGTCTGCGGCGCAGAATGCGACTGCCAATCAGTAGCCGCACGAGCTTGTGCTCACCACCGCCACCTTCCTCGCCGTACTCATCCTCGCCCTCATCCTCTTCTTCCCCGGCTTCACCTCTCTCACGAAGCAGATGCGCAATGAGCAGATTGCGCAAACGTCGACGCCGCAGCAGCCGGCTGCCGATCAATAGGCGTGCGATTTTCCGCTCTGATTTCTCGCCCTCATCACCCTCTTCGGCCTCAAAGTCGTTGCCCTCCCCCTCAGCTCGCTCCCCGATAAGGTGAGCGAGAAGCGCACGGCTCATGCGTTGGCGACGGCGCATCTTGCCACCCGCTGCCAGCTTCAGCAGATCCTCATTTTCGAGCGTAGTGCTCATAAGAAGCTCCTTCTGATTACCATCTGCCCTTTTGTCAACTTCTCAAATTGAGTTACCGCGTGGACCGAATTACACGCCGGCCGCGGGGCCGCCTGTGGGAGTTGGTGGAGAGGGTTTTGTAGATCGTTGAATCAACGTTCCCAGGAGGACCCGGTTCACGGCTTCCCGCTGCAGCAAGCGCTTGGCCCGACTATGCTCGATGAGCGGCGTCACCAACAGATGGCGCAGCTCCGCGTCCTTTTCAGACTCCTCGGCGTCACTTCGACCGCTCTCTCCTCCGAGTATGCAGTCGATACCGGCTTCAAATGCTTCTTCGAGAGCCTCTTCGAGCTTCTGGCTTCCTTGTTGTGCGAGACTCGCCATCTCCTCATCAGAGATCGCGTGGCTGGCACCACTTGCGTCGACGGTCTCACACTTCACGACTTGCGCCGTATTAGCATCGATAGTGAAAGTGAAGAACTTACCTCGAGGCTGGTTATCCTCGGCCATCTGTTGCTCCTTCGGCGAAGCTTCGTTCGGATTTGAAGTCTTTTGTCTTACAGCCTTGTGACGAGCGCCTACGGTCATGCTCACATCAAGCTCCTTTCCAGACACATTCGATGTAGCGAGTTGTCTCTGCGCGCATGGTGAATTCGCCACGCCCGGGCAGGGCGCGAACCTATCGCACGAGGCACAAACCGTATATAGCCCTTTGGTCCAATCTCTGTTGCAGCGGCCTAGACGCAGTTTGGAAAAATTATGTGCGCATGAGCGTCGTCAGCAGCTTTGCGGCATTCGCGACTGCTCGCCCTTGCCAACCTATCGCATCGCACAACCGCAAACGCTGCCCGTAACACCCGATTTAGGCTGCGACTTCTCTGTGCACGAGAACTTGGCGAACACGAGGCTTAGAGAGGTGTGCGTGTTCGACGTCCAGTTCTGTGCAGCTGATGTGAACTTTCAGGCCGGGCAGTGTCGACACTGAGGTCAAGTTCGCGACGGAACTCGCGTTGGTAGGCAACACGCGCCTCATGTCCTTACACAGTGAGGCGCGCACAGTCAGTGACTGACGGTCGGTGTCGCGGTTATCGGAGGTAGGCTTTGGACTGGCACCGCACTTTGCTTTACGCCTTCCATTGCGGCGACGAGATCCTTGCACCCCGCTCCCCACCGCGAAACGGTCTTCAACGCCTGCGTAAAGGCGATGTCCACCGGATGGACGCGATCGGCGGTAAGAACGAAGACAGCACCAGCAAGAGGTGTGGGCACCGAAGGCACAAAGACCGTGTAGCGGCCGTCCGCATGCTCTTCAATGATGAATGCGGGTACCAGCGCATGCTCGATCTCGGCCAGCGCGGGCTTCCACGCCTCGTCCTGACTTTCCCCAACGAGTCGTTGCGTGAGACTTCGAAATAACGTGTAGCCCGGGATCTTCTCGAACAACGAATGCTCGATTCGCTTCTCGATATCCCGTCCCGCCGAAGTGCCGATAGCCACCCCAACGAGGAAGCAGATCGCCAACAACAACAGCGGAGCCAGGATCTGATCGCCGGGTAACCACGCAGGCAGCAGCGCTGTGACAGGTTTCATTAGGTCGGCCAAGGTCTTCGTGGCCTTGAGCAGCAGCAAGACCCCGAGGTAAACGGGCACTACCACCAGTATTCCGGCCATCAACGTGGCACCAAAAGATCGCCTGTCCTTACTCATAGCAGTCACTCCACAAAATCCCGGAACACCTCGGGCCTGACCGTCGCAGCAGCTGGCTGGCAATCAAATATTGTCCTTCTCGGTCATGGGATGCGAGTGCCCGTTGGCTGCACTCAAATGTACCGCCTACCTCGCCCCAGGAACCAAGCACAGGAAAATGATCATCACAGGCAGTGGTATGGTGAACTGCGCACATCCTAGAGAGGGCCAGACAACGGCAAGCGATTAGCGCGCATCGTTTAAGCTTTAGTGTTGTGCCGCATCGCCTGCGACCATGGCTCGCGGCTCGTCGGGCAAACCGGACCTGCGTCAATTACAACCTTGTGCGGATGGTTCCCGGTACGGCCCGGCTGACGAGCTCGCTTCCCACGCCATCACAAAGAGAGCTAGCCTGTTCTTCGTTGCCCGATGCGACCAGCAGTCGGGAGGAGGAGTCATCGCTCGGCCTAAGAGACGTCCTCGTCGCAAGCGTCTGGGCTCAGGCACAAACGCAACCTCCCGAAGGAGGTCGGCGTGAGGTGGATCGGGGGCGTGAGCTGGATAGCCAGGTTGCCGACTCATGCAAAACGGAGCTGCAACAGCTATGCCAGGGTCAACGGGGTCAGCAAGCGGACCAGTGCCTGCGCAACAACGAGTCGAAACTAAGCTCCCAGTGCAAAGGCGCGATTTCCAGGGGTCCCCGCCGGTAGGTTTCTACACGGGCACCGCTGAGAACCCGCTCCGCGGGTCAGACGCATCGTGTCCTGATCGCTTAATTGGCGGCGCTCCGGTCGCCCTACCCCCGGCCAGAACGCCGCCTGCTCCAAGCGCGAAAGTTCCGCGCCGCGCCGCCTCGATGGTAGCGATGTCGACCTTTTCATTTTCATCATCGCATCGAGCGCGCTTGGCGGCAGCACGGTCGGGGTCGGTCGTTACGTCCAGCCGCGTCCTCGGGGTGATCTCCCAAGACAAGCCCCATCTGTCCTTGCACCATCCGCACGCACTCTCCGTGCCGCCGTTGTTGACGATCGCGTTCCAATAGCGGTTTTGCGAATGGCGGAGCTGGGCGACTAAAAGCCCCCCTTCACGTAGATGAGCCCGCCCTGGTAGCCGACGTTGAGCCGCCCGTTGAAGCTTCCCTTATTCAAGTCCACGTGCGTGGCGAACCGGTCATACCCGATGCCAATGCCGAAGTGATAGTTGAACATCCACGTCGCTCCGGCCCGCAGGTCCGACCAGTTGCCGTCGATACCCTGGTAGCTGAGTTTGAACACCTGCCCGGAAGCCTCGAGATACACGTGGTCCGAAACCGCCCAGTCGCCGCGCAGGCCGAGGACTGGCAGGGGCAAGGGCACAGAGCTTTTCTTGGTCGTGAAGGTTTGAGTGTGCTCGACAGGCCCCGTAGGAGTGTCGACGGTGAGTGAAGCATTGCCAGAGAGCGTCAACGTTAGATCGTCGTAGTGTATGCCGGCGGAGGCCGCAATCTCGTAGTTGTCCCGGCGCAGACAGGCGAACTCGTAGTCCAGTTCATAAACCTGAAACTTTTGCTCCGCGGTCACCTGGCTACCCGCCACGAAGGTGTAGTCCCCCCACTCGAGATTCTGATCTATGGGTCGCGTGCGCCGGATGTCATTGTTGAAGTACCCGAATCGCAAGTGCTGTCGCTCCGTGATTCGCCACAACACCCCGGCGCGCCAGCGAGTCTGGTCGGCATTGGTCCCGAATTGCTTGTCGAAATTGACGTTCTGATCAGTCGTGTTGGCGGTACCTCTCAGGCTACCGTTCAGGTTGGATGCCACCACAAAGGTGCCGAGATCCACGTTGAAGCGTGCCTTGAGCAACTCTTCTGCCGGTGAGTCTGCCTGCGCGACGGCGGTCACCACCAGCAGCGCCGCAACGAAACTCGCCTGGGCGCGCCATTTGAGCTGGACAAGTCTCTGCCGACACATAACGCCTCGAAGCCTTTTGTCCTTATCGCATTGATACACTGTACCGAGGGTTAGATAGACGTTGCAAAGATAAGCCTACGACCTCCCGAGCTCGAAGAGCTTCACGGCCGCGACCATGCCGATGCTTCGCCACCGAGGGATGACCGTCACTCGCGTGCGGGGGTCTGCACGGTGCCCACGACGCAGGAGCCCTTCTTTCGGCCGTCACAGGAGATGTCGTATGTCGTACGCTTCCCGCACCCCGAAACCGCTATGCTGTAAACGGCGCGGTGCGGCGGCTCGTGCCCGCCGGTTGTCTGTCCTTCCTCGATCGTTTCCTGTCTCAGGACTTCGGTTGTCGCCGTCAGACATCCAAAATCGGAATCACCGCGTAGCTGCGCCGCTTTCATGGCGTCGGGTCGCAATTTATCCGCTAGTTGAGGTTCACCTTCTGTTTTCTTCTGCAGGGTACCGGCAACGCAGTCCTTCTGTCGGTCATCGCAGGAGACCAAGTACGTTGTGCGCGTTCCGCAACCAGAGACGTCTATCGTGTACGCGGCTCGACGAGGGGTCTCTGACGAACCGGCTTCCTGCGGGTACTGGATCGTTTCCTTGCTCAGAATTTGCGCCGTCGCCGCCGGACACCCAAGGTCGGCAGCGCCACGTTGCTGCGCCGTACTAAAGGCGACGGGCTGAAGGCTCTTGGCCGGCAGCGGCCTCAACGCACAGCCACATGCCATGGCGTTAATGGCCATGGGACTTAAAAGAACAGTGCCGAGTTGCCGAGCCATGATTGAAAGGTGGCCGCGCGAAATTGCAAGTTTCCCCCGACTTGGGCCCCGGATCGAGGACGCGCTGCGTCGTCCCCACTCGAATTCGCTCTTAAGCACCGGAGTCCCCGCAACACGTTAGTGGAGCTCTTCAAACACGCCCGCCTCGTGCGCCATTCTGGTGAGCTCGGCGACGGAGCGTACCCCCAACTTGAGGGTGATGTTGGTACGATGCAGCGTGACCGTGCGCCGATGAATACTCAAGGCTACAGCGATCTGTTTGGTCGCGTTGCCGTGCACCACGTGCCCCAGCACCGCGCGCTCACGCTCGGTGAGCGCGGCAAAACGCCGCTTGAGCTGCTCCTGCCTAACGCGCAATGCGCGCGCTCTCGCACCGCAGTCCAGAGCTCGCGCAACTGAATTAAGCAACGTGTCCGGCGACGTGGATTTGTCGAGAAAATCAACGGCTCCCTGACGCATCGCGGATACCGCGCTCGGAATGTCTCCGTAACGAGTGAGGAATACAAAGGGCAGTATCAGGTCCGCCTCCATGCACGCCTGCTGCAGCCGCAGACCGTCCATTCCGGGGATGCGCAGACCCGTCAAGACGCAGGCTGGTCCTTCCATGGCGACGCCCTTAGATAGATCCGCCAGGAATTCCGCCCCGGAAGCGTAGCTCTTCACGCGGAGGCCGGACGCGGTCAACATCCGAGTCAGGGCGCACCGGCAGGAGTCATCATCATCAACGACATACACGATGGCTGCAGCGCGCATTGGATAATCCCTAGGATCCAGCTTTTTTGGGTTAGTTTGTCGTTGGACCGCAAGTCAGCCCATCTGTAGTTCTACTCACCCTTACTCACCGATCCAGAATAGTCTCACAAAGCGAGAGCGACTTCGTGCCTGAATGTCGCTCTTGGTTACGCTTGAATCTTCTTGTTGGCCTCCGTGGTCTTTTAATCTGCGGTTTGCGTCGTGCCACCACCGCGCCGAATCGTGTCGCTGCAACCAGCGCCGAAACTCTTCGGATTTGCCGTCAGATTGCATACGAACGCCAGTGCGCCGCACCCCGTATTTTATTTTATCAAACTAGCAAACGCCGACTCGCGACATACAGGAACGTACGTATCGGCATAGCGGATTGTGTCACACGGTCGGCGGCAACGTTGGCACGAAGGTCAGCCAGCCCGGCGCTCGAATTTCTTGGCCAGAAGCTCGACTCAAAGGAACGCGGTTCGAATAGTAAACCTGTGGCCGCCACCGACAGCTGGCGGCCAGTCGTCTACCCGGATCTTATGCTGCATGTACCCGCTTCGAGAGCGGCGCGGTTACGTTGCTGGACCACTCGGCGGCTTTCCTCCCTACCACCTCTAGCGCTGGTGCTAGCGAGGCTTGGCGCCCGCCGCCACGATGTGGATCACCGCCATGTGACGAAGGTAGGCATCGTCGGCATCGTTAAGCCGGTTGTTTCGGATGAGCGCCTTAAGATCGTCGACGTACGCTTGCCCGCGCTCCGAGTAGTGGAGCAGTGTTTCGGCGAGGACGGTTCCCGGGATGCGCAGGCTTTGCCGCCGCAATTCGGCGCGTTTCAGGCGAAGATCGCCATAAGAGCGCTCAGTGTTCAGGTTGAGGGCGTACGAGTAGGCGGCCTGCGCCGTGGAGTCGAAGGCTGCGACGCGATAGTCTCCAAGCGCTGAGGTGCGCTGTTCGGCCGGCTTCAACCCCTTGCCCCAGGTCCACTGCCCGAAGAGGGAATTCCCCTCGGCTGCGAACCGCGAGGTGCCCCAACCGCTCTCGCTGGCCGCCTGTGCCAGCGACAAAGAGGGCGGAACTACGTCGACGCGCATCAGCAGCTCGGCGAAGGCATTGCTGGGGAGCCGCTGGCTCGTCGATTCGAGCACCTTGTACTTCACCGCGAGTTTGGTCAGCCAAGCTTGATCGTCCGCTGTCACGCTCTGGCCCTGGGCGAGGCGCTCGGTCAGATCTTTCGCGCGGACCCGATCCTCGAGGATCAGCTCGTTGATGCGAAGCAGGATCGGGGCTAGGAACCGGAAGAAGAGCCTTTTCTTGTCGGCGACCGAGAGCTCCCTCGCACTTCGCTCGCGCCACGTATCGGGCACATCCGCGAGGTAGACGCGCGGGATCTCGCGGATGCCCGCCTGCCACGCCTTCTGTGTGTAGCCTAAGCGGTCAAACAGCGTCAGCACGTCCCTGTAGTTGCGGCACGGGACCTTCTCGTCTGTCGGCGCGACCTGCGCGAACGTCGGCACAGCCAGCAGAGCCACGACGAGCGTTTTCGCAAGGAGAGTCGTGGGTTTCATCGAGGCTCCAGGGCATTTGCCGTAGGACGCAACAACCGATCCCGACCGTGCTGCCGCCAAGCGCGTTCGAGGCTCGATCAGACCGTGCGCGAACCCGTGAACCTGCTCGATAGCCGCTCCGTCGTTCTGTCAGACTGGACGCCAAGGGAAGCGCAAGTTCGATGTCCGCGCTCGACGCAAACTCAGTCAGTGCTCACGGTATCTTCGTCTTACCGCGGACGGCGTTCAGATGACCGACGAGTTCATCCGCCCAGCTCTTCAGGATGGTGTCTGCCGCCGCGGTGTTCGTGACCCTGTTGGCGGTCTGGGCAAAAGGCTGCTGGTCGGCTTCCGCGTCCATCACGCGCGCGAGGATGGTATTGGTAGTGGAATCCCACAGCTCTAGATAGAGCGTCATCTGCCCCGCCGACCTGACGACCGTTCGTTCCATGTTCGCCGTCATCAGGTCAGGAGCCGTAGCGTCGACGTTCACGAGCGCCGGTCGCAAGACCAGAACGTCGGGAGCCGCAGTGTCGACCACTTGATAGCCACCCTTTGTCAGCTGGTTGACGAACACCTTCTTGAACTCCGCAGACAACGCGCTCTTCATCCGCTGGATATCGCTATCGGTGACCTGATTTTCCAGCCCCACGTGCTCCGAGTTGTAATCCCGCGCCCAATTCTTCCGGAACTCGACGTAGCACTCGAGTATCGCCACGCGGTTGTACTGGGAGAAGGTCGCGCCGGGCTTCAGGTACACCAGCCGCTGCTTGGTCTGTTTCTGCAACTGCAGACCATCTTTGCTGACCTGTGGCGTTGGTTCGTTGGCATCGAGTGTCCGAGCGCAGGCGAATATCAGACATACACTCACACCGAGAGAGAGGCTGAATTGGTGCAAGACATCCGGCTTTTGTCCTTTCATGGCGCCCTCCGTAGGTCTCGAAACCGCGCTCGTCTAAGTCGTTTCAATGGACAGAATGCGCCCGTCGCTGCGCATACTTTCGACGACCGCCTGACAACTATCATCGGGGCCCGGTCCCTGAAGCTGTAACTCGACGTGCGTATCGTCGACAAGGCGCAACAGAAACAATTGGTATTCGGTGTGATTGCCAAGCAGCGAGCTTATAAATCCGACGTTAGCTGGGTTTGGGACGTCAGGAGTCACCTCGACCGAAAGCCGCATCGCGCACTTAGGTGAAGCTATTGGTTGAGCGTTGATGGCCACGGCGACTATCGCGAGAACCGGGACGAGTGCCACTGCCGTCGCTTTGCTGTAGCAGGCGGTCCGTACGGCGCAGGTTGGACATTCCGTCGCGCTCGGCAGCCGATGGATCGGGATCACCGACTTCACCCATTGCACAAGCCCGCCCCGCTTGCCAATCGGGTTCAACATGAAACGAGGTACCGCAGTCGTTGTGCCGTTCCCATCTGGCTCTTAGCTCGCGCTGGGACATGGCAGGACTCCAAGGACGCATTGTCTGCCGTCGCGCGATTGCGCGAAATTGGACCTTGGGCTGATCTTTCGAAAGCTTGAGCGGTGCGGCGTAAAGCAGTGAACAGCGGTAGTGGCCGCAAGCGGGACACGCGGACCGTGCAGTGGCGCTGGTCTATCGCAAGCGACACTTCCCAAGACTCGGCCGGCGTACTTTGGGTGATTACCGATGCGCCTTTGCGTTACGGCTGCTTTTGCGTACAGCCGTGCGGGAGTAGTCTCTTATTCGGTCTCCAATGGAAGCTAACGGTCGCCTACGAGACTCGTGTCTCCAAATGGAAGGGAGAGCGGCAAGACCCAAACCGTTCGAAGCCCCGGCCTGCCTGTACCCATGGGAATCACCGGGGCTTCGTTATTTCCGTTTAGGGCAGTGACGTTAAAGCGCGCCAGCTCTTTCACCGAGGTGGCTGCGCGCCATACGAGCAGCGACACGTGACTCAACGGTGTAGGCTGATGACGCGTGGCGGCGCCGACCGGCGCGCAACGGCGCGCGTGGGACCAGAGTCCGATAGCCGGCTTCGGCGAAAGGGCTTATACCTAGCAGACGTGTCGCACCAACCTAAGGACACGGGCCATGCTCACCCAGAACCAACCCGGGCGCATCAGTGCCCTCGCAGTCGTCATCGGCCTCCTAGTGGCCTGCGAGTCCACGCCTCAGATTAACGCCGTCACCGCCCCGAGCGCGAACCTCTCAAGCTATAAGACGTACGGATTTGTCGCGCAGCCGGGCACGAACCGCGGCGGTAACACCACGCCCCTGACCACCTACTTTGAGACTTCCATCGCGAGGCAGATGGACGCCCGCGGCTATCACAAGGTCGACACCAATCCGGATCTGTTGGTGAACTTCAACGCCAACGTACAGGAGAAAGCCGACGTTGAGTCGATGCCGGGTCCGTACGCAGGGGGCTACTACGGCTATCGGGGCGGCATGTATGCCGGCCTTGGCGGACCTCAGGTCGAGACGGTGCATTACAAAGAAGGCACCGCCAACATCGACGTGGTCGATGCCAGCAAGCGCCAAGTGGTGTGGGAAGGCAAGGCCGAGGGCGAGCTGACGGACGCGGCGATGAAAGATCCGCAGGGCGCCGTCGACAAGATCGTCACACAGATGTTTGCGCAGTTCCCTGGACGCGCGGCGGCTAGTTAGGTGATGCGGGTCTCTTGGCCACCCACGGCTGTAATGTCGGATAGAGGCGTAGTCGAGACTGCGAAATCTGAATACTGAAGAATGGATCGGGAGAGACATCGTGAACAAGATCTTCACATCTCTGGTGCTGATGGCGCTCGCGCTCGGTGGCTCGGTGGCTCGGCGGCATCGGCGGATGAGTTTTCGGACACGATCGATGTGTTCAAGAGCGCGGGCGAGAGCGCATCGTTCTTCAACAACAGCTACGGTTACGCAGTCTTCCCCTCAGTCGGCAAAGGCGGTCTGGTGGTCGGTGGCGCGCATGGCACCGGCAGGGTCTACGCTCAGGGTAAGCACATCGGCGATACCTCAATGACACAGGTGAGCGTGGGATTGCAGGCCGGCGGAGAGGCGTTCAGACAGATCATCTTCTTTGAGAACAAAGCTGCCCTCGATCAATTCACAAGTGGCAATTTTGAGTTCGGCGCCGATGTGAATGCGGTCGCAATAAGGTCGGGAGTGTCCGGGTCCGCGGGCACGACTGGTGCAACGGGGACCGCCAACACCGCGAAGAACGCCGCCTCAGGTGGCACGTATTACAAGGGAATGGCCGTGTTCACGATGGTCAAGGGCGGGGCTATGGCCCAAGCGACCGTCGGCGGCCAGAAGTTCTCGTTCAAGCCGGTGGGGGGCACCTGATAAATGGACGTCCCCGACACTAACCGGGCCGGTGCTGGCATCCGGGCGCTCAGACTCCGCACTTCATGAAGGGAGCTCCGGGATAACTAGCTACCTGCTAAGGGAGATGTGACCATGAGAATGAAAAGCGTGCTCGTTGCTTGTGCGCTCAGTGCGCCTTTGACCGGTGTCTGGGCGGCCCCTCCGGATCCGGAATCGCTGCCCAAGGTATCCTGCTCGGGCTTCAAATAAAGCCAGGAGTTTCTCGCGAAGTATCCAAAGGCGCCGGCGGCCTGCGTGGAAGGGCGGACTTACAAGGGCGTTAACTACGCAAAATTCAACGCCAAGGTGAGCAAGGTGAGTTCGAGCAGCGTTACCGTGGATGTGCTCGACACCGCCGGCACCCCGATCACGCCGTTGACTCTCCAGCCCGCAAGTCAGAAGACGTTCATCCTCGTGAACGGCAAGCAGACGCAAATCACCGACCTCAACCAGGGAGACTCGGTCACGTTCTGGATACCGCAGTCACGACTGGAGGCAAGTCCGCTTCCGTCATCGACCGCGTCGCACTGGAACGTACTGGCCCAGGCGCCGAGCGCGAAGTAGGGATCCCGCGGCTTCATCGGGGGAACGTCTAAGGCCGGCACGCAGGCGAGTCGCGGTTGTTGGTCCGGCGAGGATCGGGACATACATCGTGAACAAGAACTTCACATCTCTGGTGCTGATGGCGCTCACCCTCGGCGGCTCGGTGGCATCAGCGGATGAGTATTCAGACACGATCAGGGTGTTCAAGCACGCCGGCGAGAGCGCATCCTTCTTCAACAACTGCAGCGGTCACGCGGTCTTCCCTTCAGTCGGCAAAGACGGTCTGGTGGTCGGCGCCGCGGACGGCGACGGTAGGGTCTACGAGCAGGGTAAGTACATTGGCGATACCTCAATGACGCAAATAAGCGCCGGATTTCAGGCCGGCGGAGAGGCGTTCAGACAGATCATCTTCTTTGAGAACAAGACTGCCCTGGATCAATGCACGATTGAGAATTTCGAGTTCGGCGCGGATGTTGAAATGCGGTCGCGTTAAGGTCGGGAGTGTCCGGGTCCGCGGGCACAGGTGGGCAACGGTGACCGCCAACACCGTGAAGAATGCGGCCTCCGGTGGCGAGTATCACAAGGGAATGACGGTATTCACGGTCGTGAAAGGCGCGGCCATGGTCCAAGCCACGGTGGGCGGCCAGAAGTTCTCGTACAAGCAAGTCGGAGCCACTTGACGCTGTATGTGCCGGAGCCGACCGATTTCCGGCCCCTTCGGCTTCAGCCGAAGCTCGCAACCGACAGGGTCAACCAGTTATTAATGGTTTGCATCGCTTACGTGAACGTAAGAGCTTAGTAATGGAGGAAAGGGCATCCATGAAAACTGCAATCAAACTTGCTGCCACCGTCTTAATTGGAATTCCTCTGATCGGCGTTGCACAAGGACAGGCTAAGCTGAACTGTACCAAGGACGTCAAGTACGGTCAGGAGTTTCTTACCAAATTCCCGGACGCGGGCTCGGCCTGTCAAGAGGTGAAGGTCGTGCAGGGAGAGAAGTGGGTGCGCTTCGACGCACAGGTGAAGCACAACAAGGACGATCACATGACCGTGGACTTCCTCAACAAGGCCGGGGAGCACACGAGCAAGCCAATGACGTTTGTATACACCCCTGACGCGAGCCTCACTTTGGAGAACAAGAAGGTTAAAGCCGCTTCCGCAGTGGAAGAGGGCGACAAAGTAATGGTCTGGGTGCCCGAGAGCCGCTTTGGAATCTATGCGCAACCAGGTGCAGCGGAATCGAAGCAATTCAAGGTCGTCAGCGACTAAGCAACGCTAACCATGGCGGCTGCGGGCTTGCGTCAGCGTAGGTGATCGTGCGGCGGGGATTGGGCCAGTAGGCGAGTAGCTGGCTCATTCCCGCTTCCGTGTAAGTGTTGGATTACCCGGATCTGCAAGCAATTCGGTGTTGAGGACTGATTGCGGACATGCAGCCCAACACGCTTCCTGCTGCGCGATGGCTCGGTTGGTTATTCGCTCGAAACGAATGATTATGTCAACGCCGAAGTAAAAGTGACCCACCCTCTGTGCTGATCACCGAAGTAAAAGTGACCCACCCCTCTTAGTCTTTATGTCCGTCTCTACCCCGTAGGGGAGACGCCGAAGGCGGAGTCACGGCGGCAGCCTGGCTTGCGGCAGCGACCTTCAAATGCCCCACCTTCTTTCGATCCTTTAGTCGGTAACTCTCGCCGCTGATCTGCACGATGTGCACGTGATGCAGCAGTCGGTCGAGGAGCGCCGCGGTGAGCGTGGCGTCCTCCGCGAGGGTCGTAGCCCACTGCGTGAACGGCAGGTTGCTCGTCACGATGGTGCTGGCTCGTTCGTAGCGCTTGGCGATCACGTGAAAGAACAGGTTCGCCTCCTCGCGCCCGAAGGGCAGGTACCCGAGCTCATCGATGACGAGCAGCCGTGGTCCGAGGACCGCCAGGTTCATGAACTTGGTGAGCCGCCCCTGGGACTTGGCGAGGGCGAGCTGCAGCATCAGATCGGCGGCGGTGATGAAGCGGGTCTTGATGCCCGCCTGCGTAGCCTTCAACGCCACAGCGCTGGCGATGTGGGTCTTGCCGACCCCGGATGGGCCAAGCAGCACCACGTTCTCGGCGCGCTCGATGAAGGCGAGCCCTCCGAGCTCGACGATCTGCTTGCGCGGAGCGCCACTGGCGAAGGCAAAGTCGTACGCTTCGAGCGTCTTGATCCCCGGCAGCGTTGCCAGCTTCAGCAGCACCTCCCGCGAGCGCTGATCGCGACCCTCGCACTCGGCACTCAAGATCTTCTCGAGGAACTCTCCCAGACTCGCCTGGTCCTTCACTGCCTCATCGGCCAGTGCCGGCCAGTCGGTGGCGATGCGCGAGAGCTTAAGGCGCTGGCAGCACTGCGTGATCCGCTCCTGCAGCAGGCTCATCACGCGACCTCCAGCAGCGACTGGTACACGCTCAAGGGATGCTGCAGGCTCTCGTAGGGCAGCGGCACCAGAGTACGGCGCGCCACCGCGATCGGCGGGCTCGAGGCTACTGTCGCCGGCAACGCCTGCAGCTTCGCGCGCTCGAGCTCGAGGCGCACGTGCGGCACCTCTCCGGTAGTGCCATGCACACGTGCGTTGGCAACGTTCTGTAACCAGGGGCCGATGTGGGCGTTGGCGGCGGTGACATCGAGCTTGAGTCCCGACTGCTTCAAGGTCGCAGCCAGTGGCACCAGGAAGCTCGACTTCAAATATCCGTTGAAGCGCTCGACCTTGCCCTTGGTCTTCGCCCGGTATGGCCGGCACAGCCGCACCCGGAAGCCGAACTCCTCGGCAAGCGCCAGCAGGTCGCGGTGATAGCGATGCTCGCCTTCCCCGTACGCATCGCGCTCGGTCACCATCGTGCTCGCGTTGTCCAGCAGCACATGCGCAGGGACACCACCGAAGTATGTCAGGGCCTCTCGCAGGCACGTGCACAATGTGATCGCGTCCTCGGCGACCGTGAAGCGTACGAAGCTGGCACGGCTGTAGCCGAGCGTGGCTACAAAAGCGAGCAGTGGATCGCGGCCTCGCCGCACGTGGGTGAAGTCCGCCTGCATCTGCTCACCGGGCTCGGTCTCAAACCGCACTACCGGCTCGGGCTCCCCCCGCTTCAGCGGTGCCAAATACGCTCTCAGCTGGCTGACCCCTCCCGGGTAGCCCTGCTCGCGGATCTCCCGCAGCAGAACGCTCGCCGGGATCCACTTCGGTCGTGCCGCCTCAACCCGCGAAAGCACATACGAGATGTATGGCCCGAGCTTGGTCGGTCTGGGCTCCCGCGGCCCATATCGCTGCGCAGCTGGATCGCGCAAATACCGCCGCACCGTCCGCCGCGACACCCCCCAGCTCCTTCGCAATCGCTCGGATACCCAACCCCTGACGCTTCAACACCCGGATCTCCACGGCTTGCTCCTGAGTCAGCATCGGCGGTCCTGAAAAAACCGCCATCCTCGCTCAGGTGGTCCACTTTTACTTCGGTGGGGTGGGCTAGTATTACGTCGGCGCTAACATGATTAGATGCTTCACAAACCGGCGTGCCGGGAATGACGTTTCCAATGCGCCCTGACCGGTTCGCCCGGCCAGCTCGGAGCGTCCTCACGCGCTGCGATGTCGCAAACAGTGAAGACGAAGTCGAGGGGCCGTGCTCCCCGGGAAGCGAACTCGCTCAAGCTCTTGCTGCGCAGGCCGTCTGTAGGCAGCCGCATGTCTGTCAGGAGCTCGAGGGTGAGCGGATGAACCTTGCCCTTCGGGCTGCTGCCGGCGCCATATCCGTGGAACTGATGCGCGCCCCAGTAGTTGATGAGCGACTCGCCCATGATGCTGCGGCAGGTATCACCGGTATAGGACGTTGTAGCGTCGATCCGGCCATATCCAATCGCGAGGCGCAGGAGACGGTTCGGCCGCCCACGTCGAGACCGACGACCGGTCGAGGGATTGGCGCTCGGTCGGTGCCGGGATGTTGAGTCTGCGCGTCTCACGTTCGAGCAGAGCAAGCAGCTCTTTGTTTCCGAGGCCGTCGTCGGCCAGTGCAGCGGCGATGCGTCGTCGCGCGTATGTCGAGCCGGATTCTCTGTTCGCGCTTAACTCTTTCTTAAGTAGGCCCATCCAACAATTCGGCCCACGTCGCGTGGCAGACAGGTAAGCCGTCCGGTCTGTCCACGCTTGAGGCCGGGGTCTCAACCGGCCCTTTTCTTCTCGTTTGTGTCGCCACGCTCACCGTATCGACAGGCTTGCCTCTGCGACGCTAAAGAACGCCCCCGGCGAGCATCAGACGCAGAGTAAAGGGGGGTTCTCGCCTGGCGGCGGGTCCATGCCTCTCGCCGAGGGGCTTTGGACTTCCTACTACACAAATGTTGCAGGATTTTGACGGCTGTCATCGAAGCGTTCCCGAGCGACCTTCTCAGTGCCGCAACCCTCGACAGCGGCGCTGTTCGCAATTGCGTTCGTGGTAGCGCCCATACGCGAGCGTGTGTCAAGTGGTCAATATAAATCAGGGACGCAACAAGGTGCGTCCGAAGGAGGCTGCCGAATGTCACTGCGCGCCCATAGTGTCTGGCATGTTGATTGACGCAAGGATGCGCATCAAGCACCCATCGGGATCAAGGCAACGCGGAATGCAAGCACACCCCGGTTACCCCTGGCTCGCAAGCCCCAGACACAACTTGGTACCCGGCGCCGTCCAAGAGAAACAGGATCCATGGTTCGTCCACCCTAGCGTGGACCCAGCACAGTGTGGGTTCGGCGCGAGGGCGCATCGCAAACTCGGCAACTTGTGGGGGCAGAGCGGCGACGATGGCCCAATCAGGTAAGGTGGATTCGAACCAGCTACGCTACTGGGGTCTGCCGCCGCCGCTCAAACCTTATGAGCTCGACAAACGTTCGGGCTCGAACATAACCGTATCTCCCATGTTCTAGACTGAGATCTCGCTTTTATCCCCATTGGAAAGAGCGGCGACGCGCGCCAATCAGGGGCTTGGATTCAGACCAGCTACCACTCAGGCGTGTCATCGCCGCTCGAGCCTTTAAGCGAAGAGCCGCGCGGCATCAAAGGGTACTTTGTCACGCATGATGTAGTAACAGGCGCGTGCCAGCTTGTGCGCCAGTGCCTTCATGGCGAGGATCGGGTTGCGTTGCGCAGCCTTCCTTTCGTAGAAGCGCTTCGCAACCGGCAGAAACTGGATGGCAAAATGCGCGGCCTCGAAGAACGCCCAGGCGAGATACGGATTGCCGTTCTTGACATTGTTTTCGCCTTTCTTCCTCTCGTTGCTGGTTCTGCTGCTGTCCACGCATCGACAGTAGGAGGCAAAGTGCCCGACGTTTACAAAGCGGCGCAGGTCTCCGGCCTCAAGCACGATCGTCCAGGCGATCACCGGCCCAATGCCAGGTACGGTGAGCAGCATTTGGTACTCAGGTCTGGGTTGGAGACTCTTGAGGACCGTGCGCTCGATCCCTTCGAGGTGCGTCGTGAGCACTTTGATCGTCGCGCGATGAGCCCGGACCCCGAGTTCGACGTTGGCATCCGGTAGTTCCGGCCACGGCTTCTTGCTTACACCCAGGATGACTTTGCTCGGCAGCCGTACCGCCGTGTGTCGCCACAGCGTGCTTTGGGTGGATAGCACATGAGTCGTGCGCTGACGCACCAGGCGGCGGCGTTCGCGCAACAAGTCGCGCAGGGCGCGCTGTTCTTTTGGGTAAATGTAGCCCGTGGGCAGAATCCCGAGCCGCATCTGCTGCGCCAGCCAGAAAGCATCGTACCGATCATCGGTGTGCTTGAGGCCCTCGTACTGGCGCGCCTTGGCCGTATTGACCAGCATCACCGGATAACCAGCCTCCATGAGGCCATCAACGAGCCAGTACCAATTGAAGGTGCTTTCCACGGCCACGCCGCTGATGTCGGCTCGATAGGGCTCCAGGGTTTGCAGTGTCACCGCCAAGTCGTTGGGCAAGCGCTTCTCGAGAACGCGCTTATCGCGTTCGTCGATGATCGTCAGGAAGTGATTGTTTGAATGTAAGTCTGCGGCGCAGTACAGTTTCATGGTCGGCTCCTCCGGATAGTGGGCCAATCTCGGACTTACGTGACCTGCAAAGTTGCAACCGATGCAGGTCAACCCTCTGCGAGGGTACGCCTCCGCAGATGGTGAGGAGCCGGCCTTTCCCTATGACATCTCAGCGCGGCCCACCCCGCGGAGGCGAGAGCCTCGTGCTGGCGGGAGGAGTATCAGGGGCCAGGATTCCTAACACGGCCACGTCGTAGGCTACGCCCGACGTTTGACGTGAGATGAACTAAGATCGCCAAGTTCAGGCTCACGCTCAAGCGCAGGCTGCAGCGCAAGCACTCGGCGAGTGATCGGAGCCTTGTGGGATGCGGTCTAGGACTAAGAGCGCATTCGTTTCGGCAGACGAAGGCGCTAAAGTTGGTGGTTGTCCCTAGCAAAAAACTTCAATAGGGAGGGCTCGCCCCATGAATGTGAAGTTAGTGGGTCTCTTGCTGGCTACCGCGCCGATCCTCGCACTCGCGCAAGGTCAAGCAACCAAGCCGAGTTGCGCTAGCTTTGTCTACAACCAGAAGTTTCTGGAGAAGTACCCGAAGGCAGCCTCCGCGTGTCAGGAGGTAACCACCCACGATGGGGAGCAGTGGGTTCGCTTTACTGGGAAGGTGACCGCGGTGAAGGGCAATGCAATCACCACAACTATCGTGAACACCGCCAACGACCCGCTTCCCGGTCATCTGACCATCACAGCCCCATCGGACCAGAAGGTCACAGTTGACGGCAAAGAAACTAAGGGATGGTCCAATCTAACAACGGGCGACAGACTAGATCTGTGGATGCCGCAATCTGTTATTGGCTTTTACGCACGACCAGGGGCGTTAGACCAACAGAAGCTGACAATCACCAAAGGACTGTGACACCCGCCGGATTGCGGGGGAATCGCGGTCAACGTTCGATGCATGAGCGACCGTTCCGAATCGCAGCAAGCTTACTCCCCTGGCTGCTTGCGTCGGAGCGGTCGCTCTTTTCGCGTTGGCCTCGACAGCTGCGCTATTCGCTATTGCGCTCGTGGTAGGCGTGGCCCGGGTATCGGACGCGATGCGGATTGCTCCGCGCACTCGGACGAATTGTCTGCTCTCACGCGACGTTGTGTAAAAACGCGCACGCGCCATTTTTGAGCGTTGATTCCAGCCAGGTAGATGCAATTTCAGGTGACTGATCAAGGGTAGGGGTCAACATACAAAGGTGCCGCCGCCCGCGATTGCCGCCGTGACGAGCACCGCGCGCTCCTTGGCGCTGATCGACCAAAACTCGTCGCACATGCTGCAGTATGCTTCCACCGGATATCCGTTACTGAGCAACCTCACTAAGGAATTGCGGTCATATCCAGGTTGAGCCCGCAACTGCTCACATTTAGGACAGGCCGACTCGAACGGCACTTTTGATCCGTGCGCGCGCTCGTTCAATTTGGTCCTTCGGGTGCCGGGAACTTCCTTCATTGCTGTCCTCCCTGCTGGGAAGACTTTGCATAATCTCCTGTCCAGCCGTCCATAGCGGAAGCCCACGAGCCATTAGGCAGAAACCGAAACGGCCCTACTCGATCAGCAGTAAGAACACTGCGCCGCAAGCGTGTCAAGCCCGAACGGTCTCGGGAAAACCAGTGCTGTGAGCGTTTGAGGTGCTCGGGGAACCTGGACATCGGAAAATAGCGGGTCAGGGGATGGGACGGGAGCCGAACATGAAATGTGCACTGTACGCCCGCTGCTCGACCGGCAAGCAGTCGCGGGCCTCTGTCGAAGATCAACATCGCCTCTGCGAACAGATCGCCCAGCGCCAAGGGTTCACCTTCACCGCGCGCTTTAGCGATGCGGCCATCAGCGGCGGCACCGCCTGGCCGGCGTCAACTACTTCTTCCTCCGCATTGCTCCATTGGATTTGTTACCGCTGAGGGGGTCGTTGCCTCACAGTATTTGTTACCGCAGGTAGCGGATATGGGAGGCGCCGATGTCACGAGCTCTTACGAGGACCGCCCGACAGGAGCTGGTCCAAGCCGTCCGTGATCGATACCGAACCGCGACGCGCGGAGCGAAGACTCGGATCCTGGAGGAGTTCGCATCGATCAGCGGCTACCACCGCAAGTCGGCCATTCGGATCCTCAACGGAGCGACATGTCCGGACGACGGTCACCGAGGACGCAGCCGTCCCCGGGTGTACGACGAGGCGGCCCGCCAAGCGTTGATCGTGCTGTGGGAGGCATCGGACCGAGTGTGCGGCAAGCGCCTCAGAGCCTTGTTTCCGATTCTCCTGCCCGCGCTCGAGCGCAACGGCCATCTGAGCCTCGACGCTGCGATCCGACCGAAGCTGATGGGGATGAGCGCCTCGACGATCGACCGGCTGTTGCGGGAGATCCGGACCGTTGGAGGGCGGCGCCGGGTTCGTAGGATGCCGACGGCACTTCGCAAGAGTGTGCCGATCCGAACATTCGCGGACTGGGACGATCCGGTACCAGGTTTCATGGAGATGGACTTAGTCGCCCACTGCGGGGATCTGGCAGCCGGCAGCTTCGTCCACACGTTGACGTTGACGGACATCTCGAGCGGCTGGACGGAGTGTGTGCCGCTGCTGGTTCGCGAGAGTAGTCTCGTAGTCGAAGCGATCGACGGCTTGCGTGGTAGCTTGCCTTTCCGGCTCACCGGCATCGACGTAGACAACGGCGCTGAGTTTCTCAACGATACAGTCCTGCGGTACTGCCTGACGCAAGGTATCGAGTTCACGCGATCTCGGCCTTACCACAAGAATGACCAGGCCTGGATCGAGCAGAAGAACGCGGCGGTCGTCCGCCGCTTCGTCGGCTATCACCGGCTTGAGGGGAGTCGCGCGGTCGAGGCACTCGCACGGCTGTACAGTGCCTCCCGCTTGTTTGTGAACTTCTTCCAACCATCGTTCAAGCTCAAGGAGAAGCTCCGTGCGGGCACGCGCATCGTCAAGCGCTACCATTCCCCGCAGACACCTTGCGCTCGGCTCTTGGGCTCCGAAGCTGTCTCCGCGCAAGTCAAAGCTCGCCTCCAAGAGATCACCGCGCAACTCGATCCACTGCAGCTCCTGGATGAGATCCGCCGGATACAACATCACCTCGTGCGCCTCGCCGATGGAGAGCCATCGCAGATACCCAGTCCGCAGAAGGATGATCTCTCGCGCTTCCTGGCAAGTCTTTCAACTGCTTGGCGTGCCGGCGAAGTACGGCCGACCCATCGAACTGAAGTCAAGCCGCCGCGGCACTGGCGGACGCGGCCTGATCCGTTTAATTCGACTTGGACGCGAGTATGCCAGTGGTTGGAAGTCGATCCGGATCTGACGGGGCTACAGCTCTTCGAGCGTCTCCAGCGTGAGAACCCGGGTGTCTATCAGAGCGGTCAACTGCGGACGCTGCAACGCCGCTTAAAGCAGTGGCGCGTTGGCATGGCTCGCAGGCTTGTGTTCGGCGCACACGATGCACTCGGCAAAGAGCTTCTGCCGCCTGCGGCGGCAGACTGCATTTCGTGGGCCGATGGATCGATGGGGATCCCGGAAAAGAGGCCAGCTCCCAGGCAACCCGGTAACATCTCAGACGAGGCAGCTCGGTAACATCCGGTGCTGAGGCAATACGCCCGGAAAATCTCATTGTCGCTGGCCAACCGCCCACCGCCCGGGGTATCAGAAGATGCTCGCGGCCGCGCGGCGGCAAGAGTTCGACGCCATAGTGGCCGAGGACTCGAGCCGCCTGTGGCGTCACGCGATAAACCGCGGCGGTAGGATGAGTTCGCGTGCCAAGCGTCACCGAAAGCAAGACATGAGTGCACCCCATTGGGCTGTGTGACTGCTATATCTGTCCCTATCGGCCGTCTTCCTCTACTTGGGCTCAGGGCCCACCGGCACAATGTGGATAACTGTCATGTGCCGAAGGTAGGCATCGTCGGCATCGTCGAGCCGGTTGTTTCGGATGAGAGCCTTAAGATCACCGACGTACGCTTGCCCTCGCTCTGAATAGTTGAGTAATGTTTCTGCGAGGACGGTTCCCGAGATACGCAGGCCTTGCCGCCGCAAGTCGGCACGCTTCAGGCGGAGGTCGCGATAAGCGCGCGCGGTGTTCAGGTTGAGCGCGTAAGAGTAGGCGGCTTGCGCCGTGGAGTCGAACGCTGCGATGCGATAGTCTCCAAGCTCTGAGCTTCGCTGTTGGGCCGGCTTCAACCCCTTGCCCCAGGTCCACTGCCCAAACAGGGAATTCCCTTGAGCGGCGAACCGCGATGTTCCCCAACCGCTCTCGCTCGCCGCCTGTGCCAGTGACAAAGAGGGCGGAACGACGTCGACGCGCAGCAGCAGCTCAGGAAAAGCGTCGCTGTCGAGCCGCTCGCTCGTGGATTTGAGCACCTTGTACTTCACTGCGAGTGCGGTCAGCCAGGCTTGATCGTCCGGTGTCACGCTCTGACCCTGGGCGAGGCGCCGGGTCAGCTCCTTCGCGCGGGTCCGGTCCTCCAGGATCAGCTCGTTGATGCGAAGCACGATCGGGGCGATGAGCCGGAAGAAGAGCTTTTTCTTATCGGCGACCGATAGCTGCTTTGTACTCCGCTCCTGCCACGTCTCGGGCACATCCGCGAGGTAGACGCGAGGGATCTCGCGGATGCCCGCCTGCCACGCCTTCGCCGTGTAGCCCAAGCGGTCGAATAGGGCGAGCACGTCCTTGTAGTTGCGGCACGGGACCTTCTCGTCCGCCGGGGTGACCTGCGCAAACAGTGGCATCGCAAGCAGAGCCGCCATGAGCGTTCCCGCGAGCAGGGTAGCGGCTTTCATCGGGGGTCCCATACATCGCTAGACATGCTACACACCTCAAGTGTATGGGTCCTCACGCGAAATGGCCCAGGAGACCAAAATTGTGTGTAGGAGAGGTCCCCCTTATTCAGCTCAAGAATCTCGCTGCCGACGACAAGTGACGTATCAATCGACGCGTTTTGGCGCGCGTAGGTGTAATCGAACTCGAGGTTGTTAACACCCCCGGGACCGGGGGTATAAGTGCGCGGATCGGTAAATTGGGCACTCAACGGCCATGGAAAAGAGGAAACGGCTATGGCCGCGAAGGTAAGCAACAGTCGCATGGCCAGCCTCAGGGCAATGGCAACAGACTACAGCCTGCACCAGATGCCCGAAACCTGGGCGTCGACCACGCTGCGGAGGAGTCCTCTGCCCTATGCCAGGTTCGAGAGGACATTGACCACGAACCCGATTATTGCGGCAACGAAGAAAAAGGAATAGATCGCCTGCATCAGAGTCAGGCGGCGTATCGCCGTACCTCGTATGGACACATCCGATGTCTGAAAGCACATCGCTATCGTGAAGGAGTAGTACATGAAGTCCCAGAGATCGGGTTCGGACTGGCCCGGAAAGTCGAGGTCAGGATCACTACGCACGCTGCCCGTCGTCTTCAAATTGTTGTAGTAGATCCGCATGTACTGGATTCCAAAGATCATTTGAGCGGCGGCCCAGCCCAATAACAGCGCCAACTGTGAGCCTCCGAGATGAAGCATCCTGAGCCAGCCCGCATTCTCCTTCTGGCTGTGGAGCATTACAGCAATTGCGCCGATGCCGACCAACGAGGCCACCATTAACGCGATCAGTCCGGTGTTCTTGATTCGCGCTTTCTGTCTAGCCATAAGAGCGCAGTGCTCCGCCGTTGCCACAGAGGTCAACACAACTGTGAGCGCTACGAAGCTGAATAGGAACACGTCGAGGCTGATGATGGCGCGCGTCTCGGGGGGTAGCGCGGTGGTTGTCAGCGCCGCAGCGCCACCCGCCAAGGCCGATGCGAAAAGCCGACTGGTGCGACGCAGGAGCCAAGGCACTGGGCTTGCTGCGATTGGAAGCGGTTGCTCACGCATCGGCGTTGATCCCTGTACCGAACAACAGCACGCATCGCGGAAGGTCCGGGTAGCTGCGGGAGAGTCCGCGGGATCCCTTCCGCTCGTCTCACCCAGCGCCGGGGCAACCGACGCTCTCAAGCTAAAGATACTGCTCGAGTCGTCTGCCGGGCCACAAAATTTCGGTCCGCAGGCGAGACCTGGGTCTGGACCATTTACCGTCGCACGCCGCGCTGAATACTGAAGGTGACTGCAGCTAACGAGCGTCCCCAGCCGCGTGAGTCCCACGTCCTGCTCCAGGTTGAAGTTCGCCAAGAGGAGTTCGAAGGTGACCTTGGAATCCACGTGCGTGAATGTAGCGCCGTCGAAATGGAAGCCGATGTTGGTGTTCGGACAGTCCTTCACGCGCTTGAGCCACAGAACTTCGCCGTCGCATTAAGCGCCGTACCTGCTAGGCGGAAGCGACTCGATCGAGCGATAGCGGTCTTCTCAAACGTGGGATCCGCGAGTCTGCCCGATACGCGCGAGTCGGTTGCGTCGAGCGCAGACATCGAACTTGCGCTTCGATTGGCGTTCGGTCTGACAGAACGGCAAGATGCTTTTCCGAGCCGAGCGTCCGCTTGGCCATTGGTGATCAGCGAGAAGCGGCGCTGCAACTGCCGCTGAAGAGTCGAGAGCCGAAGTCTGTTGCACGCGTGCAGACTCAACGCCATCGCGCCAGCCCGACAAGAGTCGCAACTCATCTCGAAGCGCTGACTTCATCGAACGCTACGGTCGTAGCGACGTCGCATAACTCTGCGTGTCGCTAACCCTTCTTGTAAATCCGCCTGAGATCGGATTTCGGATTTCGGACAGTCGGGCGACCGCAAACAGCATGTGCTTGGGCTCCGGAAGTGGTGTCATGCCCCAGCTTGAGCTAGAGGCAGACGGGACCGGAGAAGGCTATGAGAAACTAGAGCGAGAGCCGCGATACTCGGATAACGTCGAGTTTCCGAAGGGACTGGGCGCGAGATTACAACCGGAAATCGCGCGCGCTCGGAAAATCAGCTCACCGATGACGTCCAGCGGATGAAGGGTGCACTCTTTGCGGAGTTCCAAACCGTGTCCATCAGCGAGCTGACAGAGGGTGGCCATCAAGCTGTCTACACGGCGGCTTCTGCTCTTGCGTCCGTCGCTTGTCAACGTCGACGTAACGACACCGGGCACTGTCGCCGCGGCGTCATGAACCCTCTTAGCGGCAATTTTGAAGAGCGGGGCGGACGAAGTTCGCGGCCATCTGTACGCTGTCCGCGAAAAGATGAGGCCGCCGTGAGCAGTGACTAACTGCGCACACTGAGGGCTGCCGCGGTGTGCATGCTTGCTGGATCGAAATATCGTGCGATGAAGCGCGCGGCCTCCCCGGTAGATGTGCTGCATAACTCGCGGCCTGCGGCGCAATGGATGGGCTATTTGCTGGCCCTCGCGTTAGCGGGCATGGCTGAACCCGTTACTGCCTGGGTTTACCCGGAGCACCGCGATATTGCGGTCCTCGCCGTGGAAACTCTCGACCCCGGACGACGGGCGCAGTTCGATGACTTCTGGCACGCGGCCCGTGCGACACATGAATCGCGTCTCTGCGAATTCGGGGCCGACAGCAAGCAGGCTTTGGCCCCCTCATGCATCGACTGGACGGCACTCTCGGCGATCGCTGGAGACCATTCGTGCTCGGCCGCAGAGATGACAGCGACCGTTCTCGAGTCTCGATGGATCCTCTCCGTCGCGGAAATTGCAGCTCGTCTCAAGGTCGACCTGGCGCGCATCCAAATCCGCCCAGGCCCCGAGGAGCTCCCGGGAAGCTCGGGTATGGTGGCAGACATTCGCCGGCTGGTAGAGAGCGCGAGCGACCGCGCGGCCCGCAGGAATGCGGTTCGAACTGCGGACAACGGCCTGCAGCGTGTCGATTCGCAATACGCTACGCGTGCGTCCACCAGTAATGCGCATTTCCTCCTGGCCCGCCCGCATACCGGGATGTCGGCGCAGGAATACGGCCAGCTGACAGTGCGGATAGGCTCCGGGATCAACGCTCTCGGAGTGTATAGCTGGTATCACCTGGACGCTCTGCAACAGGCAACACGGCTTGCTCACGGGCAGCTCAGCACAGATGAACGGCAGGCGCTCGTGCGCGCGATGCTTTTCAATGAAGCTTTCGCCCTTCACTTCCTTGAGGATTCATTCGCTTCCGGCCATGTCGCCGGATCCTGGGGCAATGCCTCGCAGCGCCAGGGCACACACGACTTCTACAACGAAGCCGGTCTCGAGGTCTCTCTCTGGCGGGGGGGCAGCCAGTCCGTGGTGTTGATGGGGGATGCCAACATGCGGCCGGAGGATGCGGAACGCGCCGCCGCCGCGGTGCGCACCAGCCTCGAGCAGTTGCTCGATACCGCCGCCGGCCGCAAGCGTGCCACCGAATTGCCGTACTCGCCTGCAGCACCGGCGCAACCGGACGGGTTGAACGTGTGTCTGAACCAGCGGCTCATCGATCGGGCCGACATCACCGCAGCAAGCGAAGCGTACAAGCAGGCAGTCGTCGCGGATCTCGGTGAGGTCCTGGGACAAACGCCGGTACCCGGGCTCGGCCCCGGACTGGGCGCGCGACCGCGATTCCGCAGCGAAATCGGACCATTTATCGGATTGGCAGGCTCGATGGACGGCCGATGGATCGATGGGGGTTTCACGCCATCGGAGGGCGGCTTCGTCGCGGGCGTTGAACTCGCGGCCCGGGTCGGCGTGGGTCTGGACGGAGTGATGCGGGATTCGGGCGATGGTCTCACGTTCCTCTCAGTCGGGTTACGGGGCGACACGGCATCCACCAACTCCGTGGGCGGCATCGACTCGTCCAAGGCCGGTGGGAACCCCAGCTCCGCCATCCAGTCACGCACCGCC
>Ga0306922_10000629_pt1 | contig 29953 bp, 20 predicted proteins | sample sta12Cox44000082_FD_203758 | JGI IMG/M metagenome (GOLD analysis project Ga0306922, IMG submission 203758) | Lab enrichment of tropical soil microbial communities from Luquillo Experimental Forest, Puerto Rico - statoxic.12C.oxic.44.000.082 (v2)... | ecosystem: Environmental > Terrestrial >... | reverse complement strand
GACGGATTGGCTGACGAGGTGTTGTTCCTCTGAGAGCGTGAAATCAATCATGGTGGGCCAGGTGGATCAGCTAGGTCGAGTGGGTCAGGTGGGTCAAGTGAGTCAGGCACGGTCAAATGCGTCAGGCATGTCAAGGCGGTCAAGTAGGGTATCACGCGTGGCGGGCAACGGTCACGGGCACACCGCGGCTCACGCCAAGCTCGCTCGCCGCGCTCGCGCCGTTGGCGGCAATCTCCAGGTGGTCCGTGCTGCCGAACAGGGCGCAGACTTCGCCGGCCGTCGCGTCGGCATAGGTCGACACGAATTTCGTGATGTAGTGCGCGCCCACGCGGATGTCGAGCGCTGACCCGGCTAGCTTCTCGAAACTCTTGCGATCGATGTTGGTCACGAGGTTTCCGAAACGGTCGACACGCAGGACTTCGCCGTTGATCGTGATCGAGTCGCGTTCGCTCAGGACCGCGGGCACGGGAACCTCCAGTCGGTGAATGGCCCCAGCGGGCCTCCCAAGCGCCACCAGGTCGATCCCCTTGGCCAACCATCCGGCGGCCGGCGCAAACCGATCGCGCCCCTCGAACGTCCGGCTCACGGTCGGTCGCGCATACCGCCGCTCGGTCAGCTCGACGATCTTTCGGGGCGCGTGGTCATCGAAAACCGCCGTCAGGACGCCGTTATCGGGCGCCACGAACTTGAACTCACCAGCTTCCGCGGCAATGCCGCGGCGCGCGGAGCCCACGCCGGGATCGACCACTACCAGAAAGACCGTCCCGGGCGGGAAATACTTGTACGCCGCCGCCAGCTCGAGCGCCCCCCCGAGGACGTCGTGGGCCGCGATCTCATGCGTGATATCGACGAGCGTCGCATCCGGGCACACGCTCAGGACGACGCCTTTCATCGTGCCGGCGTAGTGGTCGCGCGACCCGAAGTCTGTCAGCAGAGCGACGACCGGCCGGGCCATTTGGTGATCGTATTGCAAAATGGCCGGCGCGTCAGATCGCAGATTTCCAGGCTGGAACGGCAAAAAGGACAGATCAGCCGGTCTTGCGGAAGAGAATCTCCCTGAGGTTGTTCTGAAGCAGGAACGACTCGGACACGCGAAGCCCCGCGAAGAGCTTGATGATGTCCCGGTTGAGCAGCGCCGTCTGCCGGCCGCGTGCGGCCGGATACGACCGGTGCCGGAGATTCACGTCGTCCACGATGACGAACTTGGTGTAACGCGTGTCGCGCGTTTGGCCCGTCCCGAAAAAGCCCAGCAACGCGCCGTCGGGTCGGAGCAGCCGCATCAACTCGCAGGCGAGCGCCTGGGCCGCAGCCTTGTCGAGGTAATCGAACAAGTCCCAAGACAGGATCCCGTCGAACGTGCCGGCCGCCTGGGGGAAGCGTTTCTGAAGGAACCGCGGCAGCCCGTCTAGCTTGCCCTCGCGCGCATGGCGATCCAGATCGGCGAAGATGTCTTCAACGAAGATCTTGCAGCCAAGCTGCTCGCCGAAGAAACTGACGTTGCTCCCGACGACCGGGCCCAGATCGAGCAGGATGGGCGAGGGTCGCGACGTCAGCGTCGCGAGAAATTTTCTGAGAGCTTTGGTCGCGAACACCGGATCGCCGACGGCGACCGGCGCCCCATTCGGGCGCCTGGTCCCGTCAATGTCGAACCGCGGGGCCAACTCCCCGGGTTGTTTGCGTGGTGCGAGACGATCCAGAAGACTCACAGCTGATCGCACGTCGCGACTTGTTCACTTGGGGGGTGCAGCCCCGGCGGCACCCCAAGTCACGGCACGTCGACGCTCCACTAAGCGCCGACTCGCTGCGGCTGCGCCGCGGCCGCCTGGGCCGTCACGGGCGGCTGCGGCTGCGAGGCTTTGGCTGACGCCTGCGCGGGAGCCGCGGCTTTGCGCTGCATGTCCACGCTGCCGCGGAAATGGGCGCCTTCGGCGATCGCGACGCGCGGCGAGATGATGTCGCCATCGACCGAGCCGTTGTCGCGAATATCGACCTTGTCGCTCGCCGTGACATTGCCGGTCACTTCGCCGAGGACGATGACGGACTTCGCGAATACCTGCGCCTTGATCTTGCCATTGGGACCGATCGTGAGGACATGATCCTTCAGCTGGATCGTGCCCTCGACGTGACCCTCGATGGTCAGATCCTCGCTGCCATTGAGCTCGCCTTTGATCACGACTGACTTGCCAATGTTCACGATGTCCCTCTCAATGTGATGGCTCACCTCGGACCGAATGGCCCCGGGACTGCCTGCTCCCGCCGGCGGAGCGGGCGGCTGCGGCGCAGCCGTCGGTTGTCCGCTTGCCGGCCGGACTGCCTCATCGCGTTTCCACATGTGTTCCTCCGACTGTCAGTTTTCCCAGCAATCTTCCCAGGTTCTTTCCGGGTGCGGCTGCAGGTGCCGCCAAGTGCAATATCGGGACATGAGAGTCCCGCCAGTATAGGTGCCAGAGAAAATGTTGTCTAGTTCTTTTGCTGCCGCGATTTAGAGGCATTTGATATAATAAAGGGTTCACGATGCGTGTCTATTTTGACTACAACGCAACTACCCCCCTGTCGCCGGACGCGACGGAAGTAGTGGTACGAACGACGCGTGAGGTGTTTGGCAACGCGTCGAGCGTGCATCTTTTTGGCCAACAGGCGAAGGCCACGCTCGACGACGCGCGATCGGCCGTGGCCGCCCTAATCAACGGCGACCCTTCGGAGGTCGTGTTCACGAGCGGCGGCACGGAGTCCGATAACTTCGCAATTCGGGGCGTAGCCGAGGCCCTCGAGGCATTGGGGCGCAGGCACCTCGTTGCCAGCGCGATCGAGCACGAGGCGGTGCTGAACACGCTGCGCGCCCTGGCACGTCGGGGGTGGACCGTCACCCTCCTCCCCGTCGATCAGTCAGGCATCACGTCGGCTGCCGCCTTGCGTGAAGCGATAACCGATCGGACGGCAGTCGTCTCGGTGATGCACGCGAACAACGAAATTGGCACGATCCAGCCTATCGCCGAACTGGCTGCCGTCGCCCACGAACGAGGCGCACTCTTTCACACCGATGCAGTGCAGTCGGCGGGCAAAATCCCGATCGATGTCCGCGCGCTCGGCGTCGATCTCCTGTCGCTCTCCGCCCACAAGTTCAATGGGCCGAAGGGCGCTGGCGCGTTGTGGGTCAAGCGGGGCACGAGGATGCTCCCGATCCTCACCGGCGGCAAGCACGAGCGCAACCGCCGGGCGGGAACGGAAAACGTTCCCGCGATTGCAGGTTTTGGCACGGCTGCGCGCCTCGCTGCGGGCAAGCTGACCGCCGAGAGCGTCCGGCTCGCGGCGCTGCGCGATCGGCTGGAGGCGGGGATCCTCCGCTCGGTGCCCGGGACGGCGGTCAATGGGACGGTCAGGCCGCGCGTGCCCAACACGACCAACATCAGCTTCGACCGCGTCGAGGCCGAGAGCCTGCTCATCGCCCTCGATCTGGAAGGCGTCGCAGTCTCGACGGGCTCGGCGTGCTCGTCCGGGACTCTCGAGCCGTCGCATGTCTTGAAGGCGATGGGGCTGCCAGCGCACCGGACGCAGAACTCGTTGCGATTCAGCCTGGGGTTGTACTCGACAGACGAAGAAGTAGATTTTGTGGTTGGCGTGCTTCCGCGGCTCGTGGAAAAGCTGCGCGCCCTCACACAGAAAGCCGCCGTAGTACGCCGCGCGTAACCAGCGAGCTCGCGGTTGCGAGCCACGAGTTACAAGCTACGAGCCACGAGCTCCGAGATTTATGCGCATTGTCGTCGCCATGTCAGGCGGTGTGGACTCGTCGGTCGCGGCAGCGCTCCTGGCCGAGCAGGGGCACGACGTCATCGGCTTGTCGATGCAGCTCTACGACCAGGCGGAGGGCCAGACGTCATTCGGAAGTTGCTGCTCGCTCGACGACCTGCACGATGCCCGTCGGGTGGCCGCCGCGATCAACATTCCCCACTACATCCTGAACTTTGAGCGGCAGTTCGACGATCAGGTGATCTCGAACTTCGTCCGCGAGTATGCGGCAGGTCGGACGCCCCTTCCCTGCGCGCACTGCAACAGCGACCTGAAGTTCGCGACGCTCGCCTCCCGCGCGCGCGGTCTCGGCGCCGATCGGGTGGCGACGGGGCACTACGCGCGCGTGGAGCGGGATCCGGCAAGCGGTCGCTATCTGCTGAAGCGCGGCGTCGACCCGTCAAAGGACCAGTCGTACTTTCTGTTCTCGCTGACGCAGGACCAGCTGGCGCAGGCGGTGTTTCCCGTGGGAGATCAGGCCAAGGAGGCCGTGCGCGCGTACGCCCGCGAGCGCCGATTGCCGGTTGCCGACAAGCCGGACAGCCAGGAGATCTGCTTCATTCCCGACAACGATTATGCTGCCTTCGTCTCGAAGCGCGCTCCAGCTGCCGCCCGCCCTGGCGCAATCGTCGACGAAAAGGGGCAGGTGCTCGCTGCACACGACGGCGTCCACCGCTTCACGGTCGGACAACGGAAGGGCCTTGGACTGCCAAGCTCCGCGACCGGCAAGCCGATGTACGTGCTCGCGCTGCGTCCAGCCGAACGGCAGGTAGTCGTGGGACCGAGGTCGTCGCTCGAGCGCACGGCGCTGACCGCGTCGGAGGTCAACTGGATCGGCGACAGGCCCGGACGCGGCGAGTCTTTGAGAGCGACTGTGCAGATTCGCCATCGCCACCTCCCTGCTGCGGCGACCGTCCGCGCTCTTGGCGACGCGCGTGCGGAGGTCACCTTCGACACGCCGCAGATCGCCATCACGCCGGGTCAGGCCGTGGTCTTTTACGCCGAGGACGTGGTCGTCGGGGGCGGCTGGATCGAGGGAAACGGGCCCTGATTAGTCCCAGCGACCAGATTCAGACCGCCTGCAGGTGCTCCGGGATGTGTTCGAGATAGTGCTCGGCGTCAAGCGCGGCCATGCAGCCGGATCCGGCAGCGGTGACGGCCTGCCGATAAACATGATCCTGCACATCGCCGCCCGCGAACACGCCGGGGACGCTGGTCGTCGTCCCATCGTGGGTGACGACGTAGCCGTTGGCGTCGAGCTCCAGTTGGCCGCGGAAGAGGCTCGTGTTCGGCGTGTGGCCGATGGCGACGAAGACGCCGCTCACAGCGACCTCGGTGAGCGCGCCGGTCTTGTTGTGACGCACCAACATGGACCTCACCTCGCCCTTGCCTGAGTCCCTGATCTCCGTCACTTGACTATCGAGCATCCAGACAATTTTCGGGTTCGCCCGCGCCTTCTCCTGCATGATTTTCGAGGCGCGCAGCGTGTCGCGCCGATGCACGAGGGTCACTTTCGAAGCGAATTTGGTGAGAAACAATGCCTCTTCCATCGCCGAGTCGCCGCCGCCGACGACGGCGATGTCGTGACCGCGGAAGAAATAGCCGTCGCACGTTGCGCATGTGGAGACGCCGTGTCCCATGAGCTGGCGCTCGGCCGGAAGGCCCAGGAGCTTGGCCGATGCGCCCGTCGCGATGATGACCGCTTTCGTGCGATAGTGCGCGTCGGTCGTCTCGACCAGAAACGGCGTGGAACACACGTCGACCTTCGCGACGTTGCCGTGGATCATTTGGGCGCCGAACCGCTCCGCTTGCGCGCGCATCTCCGCCATCAGGTCGGGGCCCATGATCCCGTCCCGGTACCCCGGCCAGTTCTCGACCATCGTCGTCAGCATGAGCTGACCGCCTGCCTCTAAACCTTCGATGAGGAGCGGCCGCAGATTCGCCCGGGCGGAGTACAGCGCTGCGGTCAAGCCTGCCGGACCCGAGCCGATGATGATGACGTTCTGGAGGTCAGCCACTACGCGACGTGCTTGTCGAGAACCTTCTTCAGGTCCTCTTTGGGGGCAAGGCCCACAATCGATTCGACCACTTCGCCGCCCTTGAAGAGCAACAGCGTAGGGATCCCCTTGACCTGATACTTGAAGGAAACGGTCGGGTTATCGTCGACATTCAGCTTGCCGACAGTCACTTTTCCGGTGTATTCAGCCGCCAGTGCCTCTACGGTCGGGCCGAGGCGCTTGCACGGGCCGCACCACTCCGCCCAGAAATCGACCAGCACAGGCGTGTCTGACTTGAGCACGCTCGTCTCGAAATTACCGTCGGTGAACGTCTGCACACCAACCGTCCGACCATTGCCTTGGTTGCTTACACTCTGCACGCCGTTCTGGACCCCGCTCTGTGCTGGGGTTTGCACGCCAACCGTCCCCGCGTTTTCAGTCGCCATCGTTTGGTCCTTCGTCCTTGGTTCCTTGTAGTTAGTCCGTTCGTGGTCCACGTCCGTGGTCCGGTCTTGGTCCCCGGCCCCTCGTCGACCCTCGGTCCCCGGCCTGACCCTGGCACGTCACCTGACGCTGCCCCCGATGAGTTTCCGCCCCAAGGCCCGGTCATATATTTTGACGTACTCTGCCGCGGAACGATCCCACGAATGGTCCTCGGCCATCCCGGCGAGCTGGAGCGCCCGCCAGCGGGGCCGGTCCTCAAACAGCCGGAGCGCCCGCTTGATGGCGTCCAGGAGGGCTGATGACGAGTAATCGCGGAACACGAACCCCGTCGCGTTTCGGACCCCTGGGGCGTAGTCACGGACGGTGTCGGCCAACCCACCCACGGCGCGAACGATCGGCACTGTACCGTAGCGGAGGCTGTACATCTGATTTAGCCCGCACGGCTCGTAGCGGGACGGCATGAGGAACATGTCGGCGCCGCCTTCGATGAGGTGCGCGAGGGACTCGTCGAAGCCAATGCGGACGCCAACGCGCTGTGGATGTGCCTCGGCCAGGTCTGTCCAGAACCGCTCGTAAAAGGGGTCGCCTGAGCCAAGGACCGCAAAGAACGCGTCCAGACGCGCAAGGTCGCTCGCCAGGGCGGCAATGAGGTCCAGACCCTTCTGCTCGACCATCCTGGACACCATCCCGATGAGCGGCCGGGTCCGCGCGGCTGCATCGGTCGGCAAGCCATACTGTTGGAGGACTTCTATCTTGGACGCAGACTTGCCCGACAGATCCCTTGCGCTGAACGGCGCCGGCAGGAACGGATCGTGGGCCGAATCCCATTCGTGCGTGTCTATGCCGTTCAGGATGCCCACAAGTCGATCTCGACGAGCGCGGATGATGCCGTCAAAGCCGAAGCCTCCGTCGGGCCGCTGAATTTCTTCCGCGTAGCGGGGGCTCACCGTCGTGATGAGATCTGCGTGGTTGATGCCGCCTTTCAGGAAACTGACGCGCCCCCAGAACTCAAGCCGGGTCACCGTGAACTGATCCCACCCGAGATCGACGCGCGGCAGCCAACCAGCGTCGAAATTGCCTTGATAGGCGAGGTTGTGAATCGTCAGGACCGTGGGTGTTCCCCCGATGGCCGGATGCGCCGCATAGCGCGTGTTGAGATACACCGGCACGAGACCGGCCTGCCAGTCGTGCGCGTGCACGATGGCGGGCCCTCTGCTGCTCGAGCCAGGGGCACGTCGCACGGCATATTCGAGCGCCGCGCGAGCGAGCATGGCGAACCGGCGCGGGTTATCGGGATACTCGGTATTGTTTGGACCATACAGCGCGTCGCGCTCGTACAGCTCAGGGCACTCTATGAGCAGGGCCCGCGCGCCGTCGGCCATCGGGGCATCGAAAAACCCGACGTCGTATGCGGCACCGCCGATTACGATCGGAAAGCGGTCGACCAGGGCGCCGGCGTTGACGCCTCGATATTTCGGCAGCGCGACGGTCACGTCCCAGCCAAGGCGCGCCAACGCCGGCGGCAACGAGCCGAGCACGTCGGCGAGGCCGCCGCTCTTCGCGAAGGGCTGCGCTTCGGAACCGACGAGAAGCACGGAAGGCTGGTCTTTGGTCACGGAGACGCTACAATTCGAGCGTGAGCGAACGCCCGACTCGTACACCGCGCGCCGATCCTCGCGACATCGCCGAGCTGAAGCAGCTGAAGGCCGCACATCCGGAGCTCGCGACCGCCGTCGACATGCAGATGGCCCTCGTCGACATGCAGCGGCGTGTGCAGGGGCGTGTACCGCTCCCCTGGATTCAGGCTGACTCCGAATGGGTCGTTGCGCAACAGCGCGCCGGCCGCCCTCTTGTGCGCTTTCGCGACATTCCTCTCGAATGGTCGGATTTTCGCCTGACGTTTCGTCAGACGGCGGATATCCTCCATCGGTTCGAGGCCCTTGAAGCCCCCCACTACAAGGCCATCGTCGCCATGGGGCGCGACGGTAATGCACTCGAGCCGATCGTCACACGGTGGTATGAGGCGACCTCGGGGGTCGACGGCACGGTCCACGCTCGAGAGCAGACGGATGCAAGCCTGCCGGCCGGTCTCGACCACGTGCTCGTTCTGGCGCTGCGGCCGTTCCTGATGCGATGTGCGGAAGGACTTGGGCAGCGCATCGATTTTTCCCTCTGGTGTCGCGGGCACTGCCCATTCTGCGGGTGGGAGCCCGACTTCGCGGTCATCACGCCGAACGCGGACCGCCGGTTGATCTGCGGCCGCTGCCTGGGTGCATGGGCGTTTGCGCCCCTCACGTGCCCCTTCTGCGCAAACGATGACCGGACACTTGTCACGTCGTTCGCCACGCGCGACGGCCGCTATCGCGTATACGCCTGCGATGTTTGCAGGCGATACCTGAAGGCTTACGACAGTCGCTCGGCTACGCGGCCGGTGATGCCGGCGGTAGATTCGATTGCGACGCTGCCGCTCGATGCGGCCGCCATTCAGAGGGGTTACGTGGCTTGACCGCTGACAGGGCCGATGGCTGATGGCTGACGGCTGCGGGAATCGGCCACGGGGCGGATGTCGGTTGACCATGGCAAATGGCCGACGGCAGGCTCAGGCCATTGCCATGAGCCATCAGCCATGAGCCATGAGCCATTTTACTGATACTGCAACTGTGACTTGGTGGCGAAGAAGGTCGGAGCCTTGGACGACACCCAATTGAACAGGTTGCGCGATTCCATGAAGCGTCCCGCGTTGGATCGTGCGCCGAGGACCACGACGGCGACCTGCTGACCGGTGTCCGGCATCCGGAGCAGCGTAGCCAGGCAGTATCCCGCCTTGGAGATGAAGCCCGTTTTGCCCGCGAGGACGTCGACATCGCTCCGGCCGAGCAGGTGATTGGTGCTGTGGAACGTGATCACGCGGTGGTTGCCGGTCGTCACGGTGTACTCGGGCAGCTGCATCACCGATGAGATGCGCTCGTCCTCCGAAGCGTGCGCGATGAGGCGCGCCATGTCGTAGGCGGACGCCATGTTGTCGGACAAGAGTCCCGACGGGTCTGCGTAGTGCGTGGACTCCAGCCCAAGCTCCTCGGCTTTTTCATTCATGCGGGCGACGAAGCCTTCAGGACCTTGCGGTGAGATGCGCGCAAGCGCGCGCGCAGCGGCGTTGTCCGACGCGATGAGCAGCAGGTGCAGCAGATCGTCTGCGGTCACTTTGTCGTTCACGCGCAGATGCGTGGTCGAGGCCTGGAACACGTCGTTCCTGGCCATCGTCACCGGTTGCGTCAGGTCCGGATCGCTCTCAAGGAAGACCGTCGCAGTCATCACTTTTGTAATGCTGGCGATGGATCGCTGGCTCTGAGAGTTCTCTTCCCACAGCACCTGGTTGGATTCCGGGTCGTAGATGATGGCTGCCGCGGCGCGGAGATCGGGAACTAAGTCTCCGCTGGCGTCGACTTTGAAGCGCGGCAGCGCCTCGGCCATCTCGCGGGCCATCGCGGTGGCCCGGGCGCTCGCCAACCTGCTCCGCCGTGACTGGGCGCGAGACGCGGAGTAGGCCGTCTTGGTCCGCGTCACGGATTTCAGCGATTTCGAACTCTTTGGCGCGTGTTTTTGTGTGTGCGGCTGCCCTGCCTCGCTGGGTTGAGCGCCGAGCCCCACAAGAGTTGCGAGCGCAATCGCACCGATCCAGAAAAATGGTTTTCTGCTCACGCGTCGAAACCTAGAATGAAACAGCGAATATACGGGTCAGTTCGATGCCGGAATTGTAACAAACGATTCATAGACTGCAAGGGAAATAACGCCGCAGCGCCAGTTCGCTCGCGGCTCGCTGCCTCGAAAACCAGATAATGTCGAGCTCCGCGTCACTACGCAATCAACCGTTGTGCCACAATGCCTCGGGGCCTGGCTCAATTCTCATTGGCTCGTGACCCGCGCGTCGCGTCGCTGGTAGCCCCTATCCCCGGGCTTCCAGCTCCTCGCTAGGCATCGCCGACCGGGCTCTACCCTGTATATCGGTCCATCGGACGAATTCGGTAATCGGGCCATGTGGTCATCTGATCATTGGGTTAGCAGTTGGTCATTCAATGAATCAGAGTGTGCGGAACAAATGTGAATATCGGGCCCTCCGCGCGACCATTCGAGAGCGCGGCACCGCTCGAGTGTGCCTGTTCGCCATGGGCTTGGCGATATGGGCGGGGCTCCTGCTCGCCACCGTTGCGCTGGCGCTCCCGCCGGTGTCGGCGCTCATTCCGCTCATCGCGCTGCTGGCGGCGTTCGAGGCGGTGTTTGCGCTCCACGTCGGCGTGGAACGGATCGGCCGATATCTTCTCGTCTTTCACGACGATCAGTGGGAACGAGTGGCGGGATTGCTAGGACGCTCGAGAGGGCGTCCAACGATCGACCCTCTTTTCGCGGTCCCGTTCCTGCTCGCGGCGGTGATCAACCTGATACCGCTGATGCTGACGACGCCGATAATTCAGGAGCTGGCTCTGGTGGCCGGCGCCCACGCGGCATTCGCCGCCAGGGTGCTGTCTGCACGCGCCGCCGTCGCCCGGCAACGGACCGTGGACACCGCACGCTTCACGGAACTCCAGGACGAGATGAAACGCGAGTCATCGTGATCGTGTGAGCTCGCGCGACCAGAGCACGTCAGTGTCCCGGCTTTGTCAGCTCGCGCGCGCGCTGGCGCTCCCGGGCGGCATCGGTCGCCATTCCCGCTTTCTCATACGCATCGGCGAGAAACGAATGTGCCTCGGCCGAGGCCGGCTCGACGTCGGCTGCCACTTTCAGGTAGCGCAGTCCCGTGCTCGCTTGGTTCTGAAGCGTCAGAATCCGCCCGAGGAGCAAGTTCGCGTGAAAGTGGCGCGGCTCAAGTTCGAGCGCAGCTCCGAGCTCGCTGACCGCGTGATCGACGCGGTCGATCCGCGCATCCACCGACGCCAGCGAGTAATGCGCATCGGCCCACCGCGGCATCCTGGCTACGACTGTCTCGAACGCGTTTGCAGCATGAGCGAGGTCGCGTGTCTCGTACAGCGCGAGCCCCAGTTCGTACTGCGCCATCACCAGGTCGGGCTGCAGCGCGACGGCCTGCTTGAGCGGCGGGATCGCCCGCGCGTACTGACGCTGGCGCGCGCGCGCCACCCCCAGATGAAACTGGGCGATTGGAATGGCGGGCTCGACGGCGACGACATGCTCGAGCAGTGGGATCGCCTTCGCCATCTCGCCGTCGTCAACGGCCACGATCGCCGTGTGCAGAGCGTTCGCGATCTCGATCTCGTCCTTCGGGTCGGTTCCTGCCATGACGGCCGTCGACCCCGCTCCGCCGACGTACCCGAGCGCAGCGAGCCGCTCTGCGAGCGCCTGATCGACGCCGGCCCGCGACCGGCCATCTGTGCCGACGGTTACGCCGCCCGACGTTCGGCGAACGAACTGCTCCAACTCGCCCGCCATTCCTTCCACGACTCGTGGACGGCTGGCCGCAAGATTGTGCATCGCGCCCGGATCCGCAATCAGGTCGTAGAGCTCCGGCCGCGGCGCGCGCACCATGAGGAAGCGATCCTGGCGCCATGACGCCAGCATGCTCCACCCGAACGCCTGGCGCGGGTAATCGGTTTCGGCATAGGCCGGGCGGTCTGTCGCCACACCCTGACGCGGGGCGCCGGTCGGAGGACCCGCCGTAATGGCGTCTCGCCCGTCGGCGCTCCGGGCCCTGCCGCTTCGCCCGGCATCGAGGTGCTGGCGGACCAGAGCCAGGAGCGATTCGCCTTGGACGACCGAAGGAACCGGCACCCGCGCCGCCTCGAGGAGCGTTGGCGCGAGATCGGCGAGCCGAACGCGCTGGTTGACACGCACGCCGGCTCCAAGCCGATCGGGCAGTCGCACCACCAGTGGCACGTGGAGGACGGCCTCGTAGAGGAAGACGCCGTGCGTCTGCTCGCCGTGATCGCCGAGCGCCTCGCCGTGGTCCGCAGCAACCGCGATCACGACGTCCGCCCCGGCGGCCTGCAAGAGCCGCCCGACCGCACGGTCGACCGCGGCAATCTCTCCGTCATAGGGCGAAGAGGCGAATCGCGCTTGCAGGTCGGACGGCGGGTCGTACGGATCGTGAGCATCGTAGAAATGGACCCACGCGAACCAAGGCCGCGCGTCCGCCTCCGCGATCCATTGCCGGGCCCGCCCGGCCACATCTTCCCCGCGCCGCTCCAACGTCTGGTAGCGGTCTTCGCCCCGGCGCCGCGAGCGGAACCCCGCGTCGTAGCGGTCGAATCCGCGCTCGAAGCCGGGCGCGGTTCCCGCGCGGGGATCGAGCACCAGCGATCCCACGAACGCGGCAGTCCGATATCCGCGCTGCCGCAACAGGTCGGGCAGATACGGAACAGATCCTGGCAGCGGCGCGCCGAACCCGCTGACATGGTGAAACGGTGGAAACGTGCCCGTGAGAATGGTCGCGTGGGAGACGGTCGTCACCGGCGCTTGCGCGTAGGCGGACGTAAAGACCGTTGCCTGACGCGCGAGCGCATCGAGCGCCGGCGTCAACCCGCGCGGGGATCCAAGGAAACCCATCCGGTCGGCGCGTGTCGTGTCGAGGGTAATGAGGAGGACGTTCGGCGCCTTCTCCGCGCGCGGTGCCGTGAGCGCAGCGAGCACGACAAGGACAGCCGGAATCCGGGAACGCATGAAAAAGGGCGGGCGACCCCAGGGGCTCGCCCGCCCACATGTTACGTCTGAACGCCTAGTTCGCGCGTTCTCAGAAGAGCTCGTTCAGAACAGCACCTTCAGCGCCCATTGCATCGCACGGGGCCCGCCCTGCGCGATGACCGGGTTACCCGCGTCGACGTCCGGTGTCGAGCCGATGGTGCCGAACAGACTGTTTCGGATGTTGGTGCTCTGCGCAGCTCCAAGGTTCACGCGGTTCAACAGGTTGAAGATCTCCCACCGCGCTTGCAAGCGGGCGTTCCCCGTGAGCTGAAACTGCTTGATGATGTTCACATCCCATTGCGCGAGGCCGGGGAGGCGCGCAGTGTTTCGGCCGCACGTGCCGAGCTGCCCCGTGTCGGGAACGGCGAATGCCTGCTTCGGATTCGTGATGAAGGCGTCGGGATTGGTGAAATCGTAGATCGGATCGGCGAGGCAGTTGGCGCGCACCGAGCCGGTGTCCTGACCCGATCGGTCGCGGCTGGAAAGGTTCGGCGTAAATGGGCGGCCGCTGAGCGCCGTGAAGACCGTGCCTACCTCCAAGCCCCGCGTGACGACGTTGTTGCCCGGGATTGCATACACGCCACCGACGTTGAAGTTGTGCCGGCGGTCGAAGCCGCACGGACCGCGGTTCGCCGCCGGGTCATAGGGATTGTTCGCCTGCGGGAAATCGTTCCGGCCGCGGCTGTTGTCCGAGTTGTAGTCCTCGCATTTCGACAGCGTGTAGTTGTACTGCGTGTTGATGCCATGCCAGTTCTGCTGGCGATACGAGAGTTGCATGGCGTCGTACCACGACCGGCCGTCATTGCTCAGCTGAATGATGTGGTTGAGATTCGGAAACTGAGCATAGAACGGGCGGTTCACCTGAATCGCGCTTGTCGAAGTGCCGAGGGGTGGACCGTTGATGTCGCGGAACCACGATTGATTGACGCCGCGCGATCCCAGATACGTCACCGTGATCGCGTTTCCCCGGAACAGCTCGCGCTGCAGCGTCGCGTGGAAGTAGTGATACATTGGCGTCTTGTAGTTCGTCGGTATTGAGAACGCGTTGAAGGGCCCCTGGCCGGTCGGATTCGCTCCAAAGATCGGCACGCCCGGTTGAACGCACACGAAATCACCTGTGGCTCGCGCGGCATTCGGATCGATGCACGTCGCTGTCGGGTCGTCGGCCGGCTTGGTCTGTGAGCCGTTGAATGACTTGTCGAACACCCCGAGGTCCGGATTGGTCATCGCGCCGGCGCGCGCGCCCAGACCGCTCCACGTCGTGTTCGGCGAGTGGATGGTCTTGAAGTCGGGCAGGTCGTAGGTCAACGCGTATCCGCTCCGCACGCTCGTCAGGCCGTCGCCGCTGACGTCCCACGCGATCCCAGCACGCGGACCAAAATTGGACTTGTTGACGTTGTAGAGGCTGTCGAGCCCTTGCGTCCCGAGCCGGACCAGCCCCGTCGCCGACCCCGGGATGAAGTTCGACGCAAGGTTGTCCGCCACCCGAAGCGGGAAGTTGACGTCGTACCGAAGCCCAAGGCTGACTGTCAGCCGCGCTGACGCCTTCCAATCGTCGTTGATGAACGCGCCCAGTGACTGCTGCGACATGTCGCGCGCCGTTGACCCGAACGCGCGCCCCGCCGTATCGAACCGGCCGAGTAGTAATTCGACCAGCGAATCGACCTCGTCGAACGAGCCACCCCCTGTCGCCGTAAACGCAGTGCGGGCGCGATTGCGCACGCTGTGGTTCGTGCCCCTCTGCCAGTTTGCGCCGTATTTGATCGTGTGCTCCGCGCGGGTTTGCGTGAGCGACCCGGATATGTCGTAGGTCTGGGTTGGCGAAGTCGTGATCGGGTAGCCTGCAACCCCGCCGATGTACCCGAAGGGGCCCAGCGTAACCGCGGGCACGCCGAAATCGGCCGAATCGAGCGGGCCGGTGTTCATCCCGAGGCTGGCCGGGTCAACCTTGTTGTTGACGTCGATGGTCTGCGAGATGCGGTTGTAGCCGAAGCGCACCTGCAGGAACGATTGCGGCGACAGCGTCGAGTTCCACACGGCGCCAATCAACGCGACGCGCGTCGGGTCGGTGACCGAGTTGAACATGTCGACCGGACCGTTGGCCGGCGTGAGCTCTCCGGTAGTAGCCGGCGCAGACTGGTAGCTGTTGCCGAAGAAGAAACGACCGTTCACCAGGTTCTTGGCATTCACTTGATGGTCGACCTTCACCGAGAAGGTGTTCATATTGGCCACGTTCGCTGAGTTCACGGTCAGGAAGCCCGATGGGTCGGTCGGGTAGAACTTCAACAGATTCTCGCCAACAGGGTTCGTCGTGAGACCGTCCCTGGCAATACGCGCTCGCGCTGCAGCGATCTGGGCCAGCGTCGGCACCTGAGCCTGATACGGTGAGGTCACCGCCAGTCGCTGCCCTTCGTAGTAGCCGAAGAAGAACGTGCGGTCTTTTTGAATCGGTCCACCGAACGTGCCCCCGTATTGTTGATTCTTGACGGGCGTTGATTGAACCGGTACCCCGTTCTTTTCGTCGTCCCGTTTCACGAAGAAGTTCGGCGAGTCCGTCCAGTCGTCGTGGCGGAAGTAGTAGCCCGTGCCGTGAATCTGGTTCGTCCCGCTCTTCATGACGACGTTGATTGCGCCGCCACCTTTCACGCCGTACTCGGCAGAGGGCGTCTGTTGAATCGTGAATTCGGCGATCGCGTCCATCGGCACGAGCGTCGCCGGCACGCCGACGACGCCGGTCTGATTCAGAACGGAATCGCCGTAGTACCGATCGTTGTTCGAGATGCCGTCGATCATGTAGTTGTTCGACGTGTGCCGGGCGCCACTGATGCTGACGGCGAGGAAACCCCCTCCCGGCTCCCGCTGGACGCCTGGCGTGACGGCGAGCAGTGAGTTGAAGTCGCGTCCGCTCAGCGGGATGCTGTCGATGCGTTCCTTGTCGACGTTGTTATTCAGCTTGTCGGAAAACTCAACGAGTGGGCTCACACCCTCTACCGTGATGGTCTCCGACTGCGCGCCGACCTCGAGTTTGAAGTCGACCTTTGCGACGGCGTTGACGGCGACCTGGACTTCGCGCGCTACGGTCTTGAAGCCGGCGAGCTCGGCCTGGACCCGGTACACGCACACCGCCAACTCCGGCAAACTGAATCCGCCCTGCGTGTCGGTCACGGCCGTGCGCGTAGCATTCGTCGTGGTGCATACAGCCGTAACGGTGGCACCTGGCAGCACGCCGCCCGTAGTGTCGGTAATAGTCCCCGAGATGTCTCCCGTGGTCTTCTGCGCGAACCCGTTGGTCGCAGTCGCGATCAACGTGATGACCCCAACGAGCAGTCTTGGACACCATCCTCGCAGCCCCATCCAGTCCTCCGTTCTTTCCCCTCTCGAGTCCTCCCTTACCTAACCGCGGTGCAAACGTGAACGGGTTTGTAAACCCGCGCACGCGGCTTGTCAAGAAATGTCTTTGAGAAGACGAGCGACTTCGTGCCGGTCACGCTCAGCTTGGAGCGGCGCGGTCTTGAGGAATTGCTCCAGGTATGGTCGTGCTGCGGCTGCCTCGCCGTTCCGGGCGAGGGTCGTCCCGAGGTTATAGAGCGCCTCGAGATTGGTGGGATCGAGTCCAACGGCCGTTTTCCAGACCGCGACCGCCTCGTCACGATCCCCCGATCTCAGCGCGACCACACCGAGCCCTCCATATGCGCGGGACGATCGCGAATCGACGGCGACCGCTCGTTCGTAGTAGGTGCGGGCGGTCCGGAGGTCGCCGCGCTCGAGCGACAGCATGCCGAGATTCTCCAGGGGCACGCTGCTGTTGGGGTTGATCGCGAGGACGCGCTCGAACGCTCGACGCGCCGCGTCCGCGCGCCCGGCCTGGGCATACGCGATACCCAACGTGTTCAACATATCCGCATCGGCGCGCGGATCGCTGGCCAGCGGCTCGAGCACGTGGATGCCCTGATCGACCCGCCCACTGTCGGCGAGATACTCGCCGAGCAGTGTCAGCACCCGGCGGTCCGTGACGCCCGCGCGCACCGCGCTCTGGAGCAGCTCGACCGCCCCGGCAACGTGACCACGCCGGGCTTCGATAAAGGCCAAATGCCGGTACGCGATCGCCATGTCCGGCCGAGCGGCGATGACCTGCCGGTAGATCTGTTCAGCCTCGTCCACGCGCCCTGCATCGAAGGACTCGACCGCACGATGCACCGCCTGGTCGAGCCCGATGAGCGTCTTCGGATCGTCTGCGTCGGTGTACGCCGACTTTCGCGCCGCGCTTGTCGAGGTATATCCAAGCGCGCGGAGCCGGGCGGCCGCGTCAGCGTCCTCCGTTGCGCGCTCGCCGGGTACCGCCGCGCCGAAGCCGCGGAGCACGGCGATGAGCGTGCGGTCACGTTCAGGATCGCGCCCCGCAAGGTTCCTCCGCTCCTCGTGGTCGGCAAACAGATCGTACCGTTCTGGAATCGGCAGGTCGATGAACTTGTCGCGGCCCACCAGAACGCCGGTGAGCGGCGCCCATCCACGGTTCAACATCCCGCCCATCGCTTCGAAGTACGCGGGCCGCGGCGGCGCCTCGGTGCGCCGTTCGGCCGCGGGCATCAACGTCCGCCCCGGTAAGTCCGGCGGGACGTTCTGTTCAACCGCGTCGATCATCGTCGGCAGGATGTCAATATGCCGGGCTGGGACCGAGGAGACTTCCCCGCTCTGGCCGCTTTCCGATCGGGCCGGCACATTCAGCTGCGCGATGATCAGCGGAATGCGAAGCGTCGATTCGTACGCAAACAGCCCGTGCGAGGCCTCACCATGATCGCCGAGCGCCTCCCCGTGATCCCCCGTGACGATCACGAGCGTCGGCCGCCTGCCCGATCGCACGTCGTCGAGGAGGGGCGCCAGCGCGGCGTCGGTGGCCGCCACCTCGCCGAGATACGGTTCGGTGGCATATTGCCTGTCGAAAGGCGGCGGCGGTTTGTACGGCGCGTGGGGATCGAACAGATGGACCCAGACGAACCACGGCGAGTTCGCATCCCGGCTTTGTTCTTCTGTGCCCTTGACGGCCCTCTGCGCGATCCACTCCCGCGCTAGCGGCACGACTGCCGACGCAGGACGTTCCGGCATCACGAACTCTGTCGGCGCCCGCGTCTCCCCGAACCGATCATCGTACCGGTCGAAGTCACGACCCAACCCGTAACGCGAGTGCAACGGAAACGCCGCGACGAACGCGGCTGTCGCATAGCCAGCCTGCTTGAAGATGGACGCTGCCGTGCGGGCGTCTGGGGCCAGGCGATACCCCGCGTTATCCCGCAACCCGTGCTGGAAGGGGTACTGCCCGGTCAGGATGGTCGCGTGCGACGTCAGCGTGACGACGGCGTGGGCGTGCGCGAAATCGAAGCGCACGCCTTCCGACGCCAGACGATCCAACGCCGGGGTTGCCGCTCGCCCGCCGTAGCTGCCGAGCGCGTCGGCGCGCAGCGTGTCTATCGTGATGAGCAGCACGTTCTGCCCGTGGATCCGGCGGAGGTCTGCCTGATGGGTCCGGCGCGTGCAGGCGCCGGATGACGTCATGGCCAAACACGCAAGGAGCACCGGGGCCGCCCGGCTCAGGGTCCGGTCAGCGTTGCCGTCGGTCGCCGTAACCCCTCATTTCTGCACGAGCGCGATCGTCAGCAGCAGCGCGTGCTGGGTCCCGATCCATCCGTCCGTCGTGTCGAACGATTCGGTCAGCGCGTGCGCGTCGCGTCCCCGGCCGCCTGCACCGATCGTAATCGCAGGGATCTTCATGCTCATCGGGAGGTTGGAGTCGGTCGACCCCTCGCCGAGGCTGGCGGTGACACCCAACGCCGTGGCCAGCGAGAGACCGGCTCGCACGATCGGCGAGCTCTCGGGTGTCGAGCCGGCCGGGCGATCGCCGACGAGCTCCTTCACGGCGGTGATCACGCCCGCCTTGCCCCATCGCTGGTTTTCCTCGACGACCGCCGCGTCGACGGCTCTCTGAAAGCTCGCGTCGACGGCTGCCAGCGATGCCGGATCCGACGACCGCATGTCGACTTCCATCCAGCTCTCGAACGGAATCGAATTCACCGACGTGCCGCCGCCGACGCGGCCGACGTTGAACGTCGTCTTGGGTTGGCGGGGCACCTGCATTTCCTGGATCTTGGCGATGGCGCGGCCCATCGCGCCCATCGGGTTAGCCAGACCGAACGCGCCAAAGCTGTGGCCGCCCGGCCCTCTGAACGTCACGCGATACCGGTGGCTGCCAACCGCGACGTTCGTCACGTGCACTCCGGTCCCATCGATCGAGATGAAGTCGTCGATCTGATCCTTCAGAGTCTCGCGGAACAGCTGCTTGACGCCGCGCAGATCGCCGAGCCCTTCCTCGCCCACATTCGCGACAAACGTCACCGTGCCGTCCGTCCGGATGCTCGCTTTCTTCATCTCGCGCGCGACCGACACGAGCACAGCCAGCCCGCGACAATCGTCGCCGATGCCGGGGCCCCTGAGGATGCTGCCCTCGCGACGCACGTGAACGTCCGTGCCCTCGGGGAAGACGGTGTCGAGATGCGCGGCAATCACCAGATGGGGGTGCGGCGCTTGGCCCGGGTACGTGCCGAGCACGTTCCCGACCTTGTCAATTCGTACATCTTGCAGGCCGACCTGCTGAAACACGCGTTGCAGCTCTCTGCCGCGCGCTTCTTCCTTGAACGAGGGCGCTGGAATCTCGCAGAAGCGAATCTGATCGTCGATCGCCTTCGACTCGTTCTCCTTGACAGACGCAAGGGCCGCCTTGACGGCGGGATTGCGGAGCACATCAAGCGGCGCGCTGGCGGGCGCCTGGCTCGAGACGCCAGCCATTCCGGCCGCCACCGCCGCGACAAACCCAAATCCCATCAACACTGATCTCACGCACACCTCCGAACCGAGGGTTACCTCGACGTGCCCACCAACATCGAACGCTCAAATCCAAATCCTTGTATCAATAATCCGCCGCGTAAGGAAGCCAGAAATTATTGTGGACACGGACGTGAAAAATACATGTATCTTTTGCGGCACGGTTTGCAATTCACCCCGGTGTTCAGAGTGGATGGTTATGAGGAGGTTCACCTTGACACGCACGATCCTCCGCGCACTGGCTGCCGTATCGATCCTCTGCATATTCGGGCTCGTGCCTGCCGCAGCGCAGACGGGCCAAATGTTTGGCGAACTGGTTGGCAAGGTCACCGACGACCAGGGCGGCGCTCTGCCGGGCGTCAACGTCACCCTCTCAGGTCCCGCGGTGATGGGCACACCAACGGTCACGACCAACACCAGCGGCCAGTATCGCTTTCCGGCCGTTAATTCAGGCACCTACACTCTGAAGTTCGAGCTCACCGGCTTCGCGCCGCTCGTACGCGAAGGCATCGTCGTACCCGTCCGCCAGACGATCACGGTCGATGCGACGATGAAGCTCGCTTCGCTCCAGGAAACGGTCAACGTCTCGGGCGCTGCCCCTATCGTTGACGTGGAGAACACGAAGGTCGGCGCACGCCTGGATCACGAGACGCTCCAGTCAGTGCCGACGTCGCGAACGATCTTCGGTTCGACGACGGTCTTGCCCGGGATGACGATGGGACGCCAGGACCCCGGAGGGCTGAACGCGGCGACGTCGACCGGCATGACCGCGCACGGCGCGAACAACTACAACCTGAACTACTACGGCGTCACTGCTGATACGCCGTCTGCGTACGGGTCGATGTACTACATGGATTTCGGTTCGGCGGAAGAGATTTCAGTCGACACAGCCGCAATGGGCGCTGAGATCGGCGGGGGCGGCGGCGCCAACATCAACATCGTGCCGAAGAGTGGCAGCAACAACCTGAAAGGCGACGCCATCTATAGCGTGACGGGCAAGGGGTACTGGAACGGCTTCACGGCGAGCAACATCACTCCGGATCTTCGGGCGCAGGGCATCACGGATCCGACGCTGCGCGGCTTGCAGGATATCAACGGCAACGTCGGCGGCCCATTCATCAAGGATCGCCTCTGGTGGTTCGGATCGTTTCGGAACTACCGGACGATTGAAGCGATCCCGACCTACACGACCGTGAACCCCGACGGGAGCCTCACGAACCCGTTTCTCTCGAATCTGCGAAACTACACCGCGAGCGGCAAGTACCAGTTCAACAAGAACAACCAGCTCTCCGTCTTCTGGACCTACAACAAGAAGTTTCAGCCCCACCGCGCCGCCGGCGTCACTCAACCGCTCCCGCAGGGAACGCAGAATCAGCAGTCGCCGAAGAATCTGTTCAACGGCAACTGGACGTCGGTCATGGGCCAGAACACGTTCCTGGAGCTGTCGTCGAGCTACTTCCACATGCACTGGCCGACGGATTGGTCCGACGAATTCTATGCACTGCCGACAAATCTTCAGCACCCTGCCACGTTCAACATCGACAGCGGCATTTACATCGATGGCCCCGACCCGGGGGGCCAGCATTTCCGCGACTCGTACCGGCAGCAGCAGAACATCGCGCTGACGCACTATATCGACGGGTGGCTGGGCGCCAGCCATCAGTTGAAGACGGGGTTCGAAAACTGGTTCGGGTGGGGCTCGGAAAACTTCGACATCTTCAACGACACGCGGTTGCGCTATCACGACGCGACCTCCGGCGCGGCATGCAGCACGACCGTGATCACCAGCTGCACGCCGTTCGAAGTGTGGGGATGGGCCACGCCGCTCACGCAAAAGCAAAGAATGCGGAACTTCGCGGGCTTCATCCAGGATCGAGCCACCTACTCACGGGTCACGGTGAACCTCGGCCTGCGGTGGTCGTATTACGACGGGTACATTCCGGCGCAATCCGGCGGCGGCGGCAGATGGTTTCCCGTGACCAACTACCCCGAGATCCACCCGCCGTACCACTGGAACACCTTCGCGCCCCGCACCGGCGTTGTCGTCAAGCTGACGGAGGATGGGCGGAACGTGGCCAAGGCGAGCTACAGCCGGTACTACGACGTCATGTACATGACCGAGTTCGCCAGCGTCAACCCGAATATCATCAGCACGACTTCGAGTCAGATTCCAATCGTGTACACCTGGAAGGGCTACAACGCGGACGGCAGTTTGAATCTGGGTGGCGTAAAGCGCAGGTTCACCCCTTCGACGAACGCGATCGATCCGAATCTGCGGGATCCGAAGGACGACGAAATCGTGTTCGCCTACCAGCGGGAGCTCGCGAGCAACTGGTCGCTGAGCGCCGACTGGATCCAGCGCTGGTTCCACGACCAGACTGTCGACCAGGATTGCTACGGGCTGCCGTGCAACACGGTCGCGTCTACGGTCTACACACCCAACCTGCCTGTCCTCGATCCGGGTCCCGACAACATCAAGGGTACTGCCGACGATCGGCAGCTCAACTTCTACAACGTCTTGCCGCAATACGTCGGCAAGGACGCAATCTTCCACACGAACTGCGGGAACAACTCCCCAGTCAGCTGCACGCAACGGTACAAAGGGTTCGAGCTCAGCGTCGTCAAGCGGATGGCGAACCGCTGGCAGATGCAGAGCTCCTACGTCTGGTCGCGTCTGAATGGCGACATCCTGCTCGATTACACGAACCCGAACAACCTGATCGATTTCGTTCATCTTGGCGCTACGGCGACAGGCGGCAGTACGACATCACCGGATCAGACCCATGCGTTCAAGCTGCTCGGCAGCTACCAGGCACCGTGGAGCATCACGATTGGCGCGAACTACCAGGCGCTCACCGGTCTCCCGTACGATCGGACTCTGAACATCGCGTTCTCGACAGGCACAACAGCCTTTCGCATGGAGCCACGCGGCACGTATCGAGCTGATACGCTCAGCCTGCTCTCCCTGCGCGGCGATAAGAGTTTTCACCTCGGTGCCGGCTACCGAGCCTCGTTCATCGTGGAGCTGCACAACGTGCTGAACTCGAGTGCCGGACAGAGCAATTACGGGACGCTCACCCAGGGGTATTCGAGCCAGGCGGCATTCGACGCGGCGCGACTGACGACCTCTTACTTTGGTCGCGTGCAGGAAATCGTCGCGCCGCGCGTCCTGAAGCTCGGCGCGAGGTTTGAGTTCTGATACTCTGGAAGATGGTCTGACAGCCGCTCGTCGATAGTTCGTCAGTCGTCTGGGTCGGGGACCGGCGGTTTCGGGAAACCGAGACCGCCGGTCTTTTTGTTTCAACTTCGTTGTTTCAACTTCGGGCTTTTTGGCTTCTACTCTCGACAGATGATTTCCAGCGGGCGGGATCCCGGCGTTCCGGCGTCGCGTGGTCTCTTCCTAGGGCTGTACACCGCTTCCGGAGGAGCCGCCCTGGTCTACGAGGTCGTCTGGACCCGGCTTCTCACGCTCCAGCTTGGGCATACGGTCGCAGCCGCGAGCACAGTCCTCGCCGCGTTCATGGGCGGCCTGGCAATAGGCGCCTGGTTGGCAGGCCGGCGTCAGCCCCGCGAAAACGGCGTCGACGACCTTCGCGCCTACGCCCGGCTCGAGCTCGCCGTCGCCCTGGCGGCTCTCCTCCTGCCGTTTACGCTGCGGGCAGCTGTTCCGGCGCTCACGTGGGCGTACGCCAACGGTGCGGCGCCCGTCCGCTTCGGGCTCCTGCGCGTCGGCATCTGCTTTTTGCTCGTGGGCTTACCCGCCGCAGCGATGGGGGCGACGTTCCCCATCGCGGTGAGAGCGATGGCGAGGTCGCGCCTCGACGCCGGCCTGATCTACGCGGCGAACACGGCAGGCGCCGCGGGCGGGGCGATTGCTGCCGGCTTTTGGCTGATTCCCTGGCTGGGCTTGCGCGGGACGACGTGGATCGGCGTGGCGCTCAATCTCACTGCAGCGTCTGGAGCCCTCTGGATCGCACGTGCCTCGTCCAGAATTCCGGCGGCCTCTCCCCTGCGTGCATCGGCGATTCGCGCAGCCTCTGCGGGACGATTGGGATCGTCGCGACCACGGCGTCCAACCGTCGATGAGCCCGCCCCGGGCCTGGCTTGCGCGGCCGCGGCTGTTTCAGGCTTCTCAGCCCTCGTGTACGAAGTGGCATGGACGCGCTTGCTCGCGCTCGTGATCGGCCCCACGACCTACGCGTTTGCGACCATGGCATCGGCGTTCATCGCAGGCCTGGCCATTGGATCGGCGATGGGGGCTCGTGTCGCGCGCTGGACGAGTCGTCCTGTCACATGGCTTGGTGCGCTGCTGGCGGCAGGGGCGGTGGCCGCGACGATAGCGGCGTGGTACGGGGCGACGCGCCTGCCGCTCAGCGTCGCCGCGCAGGTGGCTGACCCGTCGGCTGATCTCTACAGCGTCGTGTGGCACCAGGCGATCGCTGTGGGGCTCCTGCTGCTCCCGATGACGGTGGCCCTTGGCGCATCCTTCCCGCTGGCGTTGGCGGTGGCGGGCGCATGGGACGATTCAGCGCGAAACGCTGCGCGCGTGTACGCCGCGAACACGGCCGGCGCCGTCTTCGGCGCCTTGTCAGCTGGATTCGTGCTCATTCCGATGTTTGGCCTGCGTGAGTCGATTCGCGGTGCCGCGCTCGCCGCCGTCCTCGGCGGAGCGTTGGTGTTCGTCGGTGCGCTGGGAGTAAGGACCAAGGACGGACCAAGGACTAGGAACCGAGGCCCAAGGACTATTCTGACGAGCCTGTTGCTGACAGCGGCGGCCTTCGCCGTAGTCCTCGCGACTCCGCCCTGGGACCGCTCCCTCCTGTCGAGCGGCGCGTACAAGTACGCGCCGTATCTGGCGGGGGCCGATCTCGAGGCCGTGCTCCGCGCGGGGACGCTCGACTACTACAAGGAGGGACCTTCGGGCACCGTCAGCGTCCGCGAGTTGACCGGCACGCGGTCACTGGCTATCGACGGCAAGGTCGACGCCTCGACGGGCGGGGACATGCTGACTCAGCGTCTTCTCGGACTGCTGCCTGTGCTCCTCCATGGTCACGCCAAGGACGTCGCCATCGTCGGGCTCGGGAGCGGCGTCACTGCCGGGTCCGCGCTCGCGCCGGGCACGGTCCGCCGCGCTGACGTCATCGAAATCTCGCCGGAAGTGGTCGACGGTTCGCATTTCTTCGACCCGGAAAACGGACACGTGCTGGCGCAGCCGGAGGTGCACCTCATCGTCGGCGATGGGCGGTCGCACCTGTTGCTCACGACGAGGCGCTATGACGTCATCGTGTCGGAGCCGTCCAACCCCTGGATGGCAGGCGTCGCCACGCTCTTCACTCGCGAGTTCTTCGAGGCCGCGAAATTCCGGCTGAAGCCGGACGGGCTCATGTGCCAGTGGGCTCACACGTACGACATCCAGCTCGAGGACCTGCAATCGATCGTGCGGACGTTCACGAGTGTCTTTCCGCAGAGCACGATGTGGCTCGTCGGTGGCGGCGACCTTCTCCTCATCGGCGCCAAAACCGGCGACATCGTCTCGCGCCTCGCCGCCCTGGCGGGCGGGACGCGCCAACCGCGCGTCGAGGCTGCCCTGGCGGGCGTGGGGGTTGCCACGGGCACCGCGGCGTTTGCCTTGTTGTCGCTCTTTGCAGGTGGACCGGCCGACCTTGCGCGCTTCGCAGCAGGGGCGGCAACCCAGACCGATGACCGTACGGCGCTGGAGTACTCGGCGCCTCGCGGCATCTACGGCCGAACGAGCGACGACAATGCGGTCACCGTTCGAGCGCTCGCAACCGACCCGCCTTCGGTCGTGCGAGAAGCGGTCGAGCGCGCCGACGACACCGCGTGGACGTCGCGCGGCTCGATGGATCTGCGGGCCCAGGCGTTTGCGACGGCGTACGACGCGTTTTATCGCGCCGCCACGCTCAACCCGCGAAACGCCTCGGCGCTGTCTGGCTTATCGGACGCGGCGGGCGGGGCAAATCTCATAAGTCAGGAGCGCGATTGGCTCCAGGCCATGGCCACACGCGAGCCCGGCAATGCCGCGGTTCGCATGGAGCTCTCGAGGGTTCTCGCCGTTCTGGGCGATCTGCGAGAGGCGGGTGAAACCGCCGCACAGGCGCTGCGGCTGGCCCCGAGCGATCCGAGGGCTGCCGAGCAGCTCGCCTCGGTCCTGGCTGACGCCTCCGATGCGCAGGGGCTGGCCGCGTTGGCTGGACAAATAGTCTCCAAATTCCCGGAAAGAGCAGACTCCTGGTACTACCGTGCGACGGCGTTCTACCTCGTCGGACGAACCGAAGATGCCATTGCGGACGCCCAGCGGGTCGTTGCTGCCCACCCGGAACATGCCCGGGCCCAGAGCCTGCTCGGTACCGCCTGTGCCGCGCTCGGGCGGCAGGAGTGCGCGCAGGCCGCATTCGAAGCCTCGATTCGAGCCAATCCTCGCGATGCGTCCGGCTACATCAACGCCGGTGTGCTCAAACTTCAGACGTCAAATCCGTCATCGGCAGAAATGTACTTCGCGAGCGCCTTGGCCATTGATCCTCACTCCGCACCCGCGCGAGACGGCGTTGCCCAGGTGAGGGCACTCGCAAGCAGGCGATGATTGGTGATTCTGGATCTACCTCCAAAGAACTGAATGCCACTTTTGGCTGTGCGCTGGTCCACTGTGCGACGGCGCGATTTTTTTCGTCGGACGCATTGCCTGGGGCGCCGTCTATTCACGCCGAGCTCAGACTCTCAGAACGCGGCACATATATTGCTCACTCCGGGTGTATGCGTTCCGTTGATTGGAGCGCGGAGGCAGCATGAGTCTCGTTCGACTTCTCGGCTTCGCTACGCTCGGTTGCGGCTGCGTCGTGGGTCGCTATCGCGAAGTAGCAACGAGCCGCGAAGTGACTTACATCGAGGAGAAGGGCAAGTCGTGCGGCAGTCACAGCCACCGGCGCAACCACACCGTTGCGGCCGACCGGCTCGCGACCGTTTCACCGATTGCCCTGACGTCAAAAGCGTCTTAGCCGGCTCTGACCGAAGCGAGGTCTCCTCGCATCGCTGAGCTGGTGGCGGCGCGGCCCTAACGTACTCGTCTTTCCTGACCGAAAACACCAAACAGCCATGACAGTGCTGCTGAAGCCGCACGCAAGCGTCGTTGCGGGCGCCGCGACCGGACGCTTCTATCTTGCCGACTGCTTGAAGGTGTTTGCGCAGCTCGCGCCGGACAGCGTCGACGTCATCGTCACGTCGCCTCCCTACAATCTCGGCATCCAGTACAGCCGTTATCAGGACACGCTGTCTCGTGAGGACTACCTCATGTGGACGAATGCCTGGGTCGGCGCCGCGTCTCGGGTGCTGCGCTCGGACGGGTCACTGTTTCTGAACGTCGGCGCCAAGCCTTCCGACCCCTGGACGGCCCTCGACGTCGCGCAGGCAGCCCGCGCGCACTTGAAGCTCCAGAACGTGATTCATTGGATCAAGTCCATCGCGATCGATCGCGCCTCGGCGGGCGCTGCCGCCCGGCTCACACGCGATCTCGCGGTCGGCCACTACAAGCCGATCAACAGCGACCGCTTCCTCAACGACTGCCACGAGTTCGTGTTCCACTTCACCCCGGGCGGCGCAACCGAGCTGGACCGGCTCGCTCTCGGCGTGCCGTACCAGGATCAGTCGAACATCGCGCGGTGGCGGAGCGGCTCGCACGGCGTCCGATGCCGCGGCAACACCTGGTTCATCCCCTACGAGACCATCCAGCGCCGCGACCGTGATCGGCCGCATCCCGCGACCTTTCCGTCTCAGCTTCCAGAGCAGTGCCTTCGCCTGCATGGGCTGAGCCGGATTCGCGTGGCCATGGATCCGTTTACGGGGCTTGGCAGCACCGCCGTCGCGTGCGCGCGGCTCGGCGTGAACTTCATCGGCGCCGACATCGACGAGGTGTACTTGTCAGAAGCCGTGGCTCGCATGCGGGAAGCGGGAACGCTCCGGACATCTCGATTGCCGGCGCGCGGCGAGGCGCGGATGAAGAAGGCGCCGCTCAGGACGGACAAGGCACGGCGAGCGTGACGGGCGCCGGCTCGGGCCTCGTTACTTGTTCGACGTGACCGCAGGCGGCGCCTTGAGCACGTACTCCTTGCGCGCCCAGACCTGCCACTTCTGACCGGTCCGTGTCACGCGGACCTCGATCTTGCGGCGGCGCTTCATGATGTCCGGGTTCTTCGAGTAGTACCCGAGCACGTAGTAATCGCTGGTTTCCGCGTCGATCCGCTTGAGCGCCTTGCTGAAGTCGTTCTGATTGACGACCGCGATCCCGCCCGTCTCTTCGGCAAGGACACGAAGGCTGTCCTGAGACTTTCGCACGAAGTCATTCCACTGCGTTGGATCGACCTGCTCGTCGATGTCCCCCATGCCGACCAACCCGCGTGGATCGATCGTGTACATCGTGACGTTCGCTCGATTCGCGTTGCGTGTGAGATCCCCCAGCTCGCGCGCCAGGTCGGCGTCGGCGAACTCCTCGCTCTGCTTTTGCTGCTGCGTGTATGGATCGGTTGTCCCACTGCCGCTCGATCCGTTCTGCGCCGCAGCCTGGTTCTGCTGGCGCTGGAACTCGTTCTGCGCGAACGGGGAATTGGGATCCATGAGGCCGAGGCGCGCATCCTGGAACGGGTTGAAGTCATACCCGTCGCTCACGTACACGAGCGCCTTGCGGCGGTTGTGAACGGTTTCAAGGTTCTTGAGCACGTCGTCGACCGTCGAGAATGCGACGTGCGCGCGATAGCGCACTTCGCTCGGGCCCTCCGCGCCGGACGGCCCGTTGATGATATCGGTCGGCTTCAACTCGTTGCCCGCGATCTTCTTGATGGCCTCATCGAGCCGCGATCGGTCGTACGTCATGTCGACCGCGATTGACGACGGTCCGCTCGACACGATCCCGAACATGTCGCCATCGTGCACAAGCTCTTTGGAGATTCTCTTGAACAGCTCGCGAACACGTCCCGTGTTGTGAAACTGCAGGTGGAGATCGTCGACGAAGAAGAGAAAGATACGCCCCGACACATCGTTCCGCGGTTTCGTGGGCGGCAGGATGATGCCTTCCGGGGGCGGTGGCGGAGGCGGCGCGAGCAGGTTGTTCACTTTGCCGCCGGTGACCACGGTCATCGACGCGATGTCCTGCTTGACCCCGTCCTCGTAGATTTCGAACTCTCCTTGCTTCAGGTCCGAAACGAAGTTCCCCCTCTCGTCGCGAACGACGATGTCGTTGGTAACGAGATCGACCTGTAGTCTGAAAGTGGGGTTCTCTTGCGGCTTTGCAGCCGGCGCGTTCGGCGCCGGTGCCTGGGCCAGCAACAGCCCCGTGGCCAAGACCACCAGCACCCCGGCGGGCCAGAAGCCCTTCATTTTCAAACCCATGGAGCGAATTATACGCTACTCTCCCGGCGGGTGCGGGCTGCCACCTTGACCGCGACCGTGGCGACGCCGACGGCGCCGCCTCCTTCGGAACTCGTGCGTACTGGTCCCGATCGAGGCCGGCTGGGCATTACCCGCCCCGGACGCCGCCTCGCCCTTCCTGGCGCCGTCGGGTGCATGGCTGTTGGAGAGCACTTCATCCGGTTCGATGGACGCCGCTGTGGAAACGAGCGAGTCTTCTGTCGGCGCAAGCGCGTCGGCTTGCTGCTCCGCGGCGTCGACCGCAAGATCGCCTGACTCGCCGGGTTCGATGTCACGAGCGCCCCCAAACTCATCGAGCACATCTTCAACGTCTCCGAGGCTAGCTTCGGCAGTCTCCGACCGGTCCGCGCCGGGCGGTGCCCCGTGTTCAGCGACGTCTCTGCCGCCTGTTGGCCTCGGAACCTCGCCGTCGGCTTCGCCGTGTTCCAGAGGACTGGAATCGCGACGATCGCGGGACTCTTGCGGGCGCTGAACATCGTCGAGCTCGACTCCACGGCGTCGAGCTTGCTCGGTTCGCTCGAGGCGGCGGCGTTCGCGCCACCGCTCGACATCGGCCGACGGGATAGGCGTCTCGATAATCTTGCGCCAGTCGAAGTGGACTCCCGGGTTCTGCAGTTCGAGGGCGCGACGGACGTCCGGGTCGAAGGGCTCTCGCCCCACCTTGACACCGGGAGGCGTTCGAAACCAGTAGAGCACGCGCGCCTTCGTCTTCCCACGGCGATTCGTGGTCG